>Ga0302195_10001439_pt1 | contig 18816 bp, 17 predicted proteins | sample II_Bog_N1_2_FD_198778 | JGI IMG/M metagenome (GOLD analysis project Ga0302195, IMG submission 198778) | Peat permafrost microbial communities from Stordalen Mire near Abisko, Sweden - II_Bog_N1_2 | ecosystem: Environmental > Terrestrial > Soil > Wetlands > Peat | place: Sweden: Abisko...
CGGAGAAGTTCGATCCCCGCGACTACCTGAAGCCAGCTCGCGAGGCCATGGCGAAGGTCGTTGCAACCCGCATGGTCCAGTTCGGCCAGGCCGGTCACGCCGGCGATTATTCTCCGATCGACATCAAAGAAATCGCCAAGGGCTATGCCAACGGTACTCTCACCACTCAACCGCTGGTTGCCGCGAAGTAATCCAAGTCAGGAACTGCATCTGGGATCCTGAACAGTTAGCCAGTAATCAAAAGGGCCACCGCGCATTGCGCAGCGGCCCTTTTTTGATGTTTTGATGGAAATAATCACGAACCTAGTGGTGCCCGCTTCCGGCGCTGACGACTCCCCCGCCGGAACTGGCCGAGCTCAACGTAGCCGCACTCGAAGAGCTGCTGCTGGAACTGACGGCTGCGGAGCTTCCACTCCCATGTGAACCACCCCCGCCGGAACTGCCAGACCCTCCGCCACTGTGGGTCGAGCCGCCGCCACTTCGCACCGTGCCTCCGCCGCCAGAACTACCATGAACCCCCGCAAAGCTGCTGCCCCTCGCCTGTAGATTGCCAAATCGGCTGGAGACAGGGGCCATGATGGTCACGGTCTTTTCTCCCTTCGTTACCTGCCGGGCAATCATGAAGCTTTGCAATTTCGGATCGAAGTTCAGGGGAACGCCCGAAGCGTTGCCGGCAACTGCCCTGTCGCGAACGAGAGAATCCCTCATCGTATGAGCTTCCATGCGGGGAACCTCAGTTCCCGGAAGCGGGCGAAGATAGTTAGTTCGATACTCTTTGGGAGGCTCTTTTAGAAACTCAATTGAATGGGCAGGGTCGAGCTTTACCCTCTCGATGGACAAGCCGTTCCGGTTATTAACCGCAAATACCTCTTCCTTCTGATTAATCGGAGGTCTTCCCTTTACGTCGTAGGGGTGAATGGGCACAAAGGCTACGGTGCGTCCGCTCTTCACCCAGCGGACGGGCTCAACGTGATGAATCTTGTGACCCGCGACCCAGACATAGTGATGCCGCCTATGGATCCAACTCCCGGCATGGCATACAGCCCAACGATACGGGTACGGGTTCACATCAAACGAGGTTGACACGACTCTCTCTTTGCCTGTTACCGGATCCCGCATCAACCGGTAGCGAAGGGCAAACGGTGTACAGGGAAAGTAAGCTTCTTCATCCCATGGAGTGCCAATAGATCCTGGGGTGGCCGATTGAATGGTCGCGGCCCCTGATGTTTTGGCCGTCTTCAGAAAACTGGTCTGCACTAAACGTGCCGGCATCCCGGCAGACGTTGGGGCGGATGGGCTGAATTTGGGAGATCTCTTGCCATATTGCATTGCATCCTCCCCGGCATTTGGCTCCCAGCATGTCCCAAAGGGCGCACACTCGAAGAATGTTCCCTGGTCCTTCATTTCGGCCAGTCCGGGAATTGGCGAACTAAGCCCTGCAGCCTTCATAACGTCCGCCATTGACGCTTTCCGCTGTTCAACCCGCTCTGAAACCCACTTATCCCAGTCGGCAAATCCGCCTTCGGCGTCCGGGGCGGGCGCATTTACCCTCACGCCTCCCCGGAAAAACAGAGTCTGACCGGCAGACATTTTTTCGTCGCCGGACTCCTGCACATGAAGAAAACCGCCGTCATGCGCGGTAATCGCGATTGCATCGGTGTAACTGCTTACTCGCATATAGGTCTTATGCGGAAAGCTTGTCGTGAGCTCATCCGTGGGCGTACGCAAAATAAATGATTCACCGGCGGCGGATGGGCGAATGTGCAGGGTCACTGTGCCGCTCAGCAGCGCCAATTCGGAATGGGGAATGCCGCTCGTCGTTTGTAAATCATTCAGCGTAAGAACCGAGTTCTCCCCAAGGTAAAGCGTTGAAGCATCTTCAAATTCGATTTCCGCCCTACCGCTGCCCGTTACCAGGCTAAATCCGGTCTCGAGGGGCAAATCGGTCGTCGCTTTCACCCACGCTGGGCCGGCGGGCTTCTCGTTCTGCTCGCCTCGAGCAATCCGCACATCGCCTTCGACGTAACTGATCCGAACTACTTGAGCGTAAGTTGTGTCGGAGTAATGATGCCCGAGGATGAATAAGGCCTCGTTCCTCAGCTTTTCGCTCGATTCGCTGTTGTTCAGAATCTCCTGAATCTGCGCCAACGCTCTTGATTCATCCTTCTGCATCAATGAATTCAGAGCCAGCAGTTTCAGATCGTCGTCATCACCCGGCTTTGGTTCGGCAGGCTTCCCGCTTCGTGCATGAATTTCGATCTCCAGTGCTCCGCACTCATGAATCCAGCTGCTGCCGGGGAATTCATGGCCCAGCTTGGCACAGGTGTCGAGTGCTTTGATCGATTGTCCCTGTTTGTTCTCTGCATATGCTTGCCAATAGAGGGCGCCATCCGTGTGTTCGCCATGCTCACTAGCAACCTTTGCAAAGATAGCCTCAGCATCCGACCAGCGGCTTTCGTTGATCGCGCGTGTTCCGCTGGCGTACAAACTGCTATCTACCGTGCTCGCTCCGAGTGACACACCTTCAGTACTAGCTGCCGGCAATCCTCCCGTAAACTCCTGACCTTCAACAGGGGTGGCTGAACCGCGTACCGGCAAGCAAATCAGTCCGCCCAATAATGCAGCCACACAGAACGGTCCGGTCTTCATATTGTCCCTCCCTTGGAGCTGTCCGCTCCCGTTCCCTGTGCATGGGGAATTCTTGAACGCAGCACGCGCACTTCAAAAAGCAGGCCATCCTTATTCATTTCATCCTGAAGCCGAGTGATGGTTGCGCTGTTCAAACCACCCCGGTCGTTCGCCAACTCAGCCAGAAGCCGATCGAGGTGATCCAATGCGCCTGTCAGAGCGGGGTCGTCCTTTTTCACCTTCTGCCGGCAAATTCGATTTGCAACTAGAAGGCTTCGGGCCTCGTCGCGCAGCGGAGACACCATCTCCGAACTGTCTGCATCCACATGTTTTAGCTCCACCAGAAGTCGTTCTGACCGGTCGAGGTGGTCACTCAAGACCACCACTACCACCCGTGGAGGTGCATGCTCTGTTGCCCCTACCGGCTGTGGGAGAGTCGGATGGTTTGTTGCGGCGATTTTGGCTTGGCGGCGCTCCCATAGGCGTCCGCCTGCGAAGGCACAGGCCAGCAGAAGGGCGCATGCCGCCGCATAACTCAACCCTCGAAAGAGTCCCCCATTCAGCCAGCTGCGTTTGGGTGCTTCGTATGCAGGTAGCTGATTCCGCAGGGATTGCCAGACGGTTTCGCCGTAGTCCTGAGGGCGGGAAGGGGGATTGGAGAACTTCATTTCGGCCAGGTCCGCCTGCACTGCTCTGAAAGCCTTTTCACATTCCCTGCAAACCGCAAAGTGCTCTTCTATAAGGACTTTGTCCCCTTCACCATAGCCGTATTCGATCAATTCTTCTTCAGTTAAATGTTTCATAACCTCACCCTCAAGCTTGACGAATGCGCCATATTCTCACCTTTCAGGGTGGATAGGCGACGGCGCAGCTTTTGTACAGCGCGGAAGACAGCCTGCTTGGCAGCATTCGAAGCGATGCCCAATGCATCGCCAATCTCTTCGGTCGTTCTACCCTCCATGTGTCTCAAAACAAAGGCCGATTGCTCGGTCGGCGTAAGAGAGAACATGGCGTCCTTTTGCATTGCGGCAATCTCGCCGCTGAGCAGGAGGCGGTCGGGGCCGGCAGTTTCGTCCGCCACTTGCATCTCGTCCTGCTCAGGATCGGTGTCCGATCCGACCCGCATTCTGTCGTTCATCCTGTTGATACTGCTTATCTTATCGAGTGCGCAGCGCACTGCGATCCGATAGATCCAGGTGCCGAAATTAGCCCTGGATTCGAAGGTTTCGAGCTTCAAATACCCGCGCAGGAACGTTTCCTGCACCACGTCATCCGCATCGGCTTCATTGCCGGTGATGCGGAAGGCGACCCGGAAGAGGCTCTGGCTGTGGCGCCGAACAAGCGCCCCATAAGCGTCTTTGTCTCCAGAGAGAACCGCCTGGATCGCCGCGTGGTCGTTCTTGTCCATGCGCACCATTAGACACCCCGCTTTCGGCAGCGGTTAGGAGAATTTGATCAGGGATTTCAAGCCCGTTCTGGAATATGGGCGCAGATTTTGCCTGGAAGCCCTGAAAGGAGGAAATACTCGGCTTGCAGGGTCAGGATTGCGGCGTGAACATGACTGCGCGCGGTGAACAAACGCTTGGTATCCGACCGTGCAATTTCAGTGCGCGACAGATTTGTACATTTGGAAAGTTCGGAATTGGCTTTTTGTTCACCACGACCAACGGACACTTTTCGAAACATGGCGGAACACTCGTTTCTGACGGGTTCTCGTGTCGATTTGTTGCAGGTGGGGGGGGAAACTCGAGCCGGGCATTGGGTAGCCGGGGCTAAAGCCCAACCCCCTTTTTATGGCATTTGTTGGCACGACTGAAGTCGTGCCCCTTCACACATTGATCGCACTACTCAGTTCTTCATCTAACTTTGAAGTTGTGCCCCTTCGCATTTTGGAACCCCACGCAAGTGATTTCTACGGGTGGGCGGGGGCACTGCTAGAATCCGCATAGAGAAAACCCATGAGCGTGAGGGCCCTTTATCCCGGAACGTTTGACCCGCCGACGAACGGTCACGTCGACCTGATCCAGCGCGGAGCGAAGCTGTTCGAACACCTGACGGTAGGCATCCTGAACAACCCGGTCAAGAATCCGCTGTTCACGGTGGAGGAGCGGGTGGAGATGCTTTCCGAGGCGACGCGGACACTGGACAATGTGTCCGTGGCGACGTTCGACGGGCTGATGGTGGACTTCGCTCGGCAACTGGATGCGCGGGCGGTGTTGCGCGGGATACGCGCCATCTCCGACTACGAGCACGAGTTTCAGATGGCGCTGATGAACCGGCGCCTGGCCCCTGAGATTGAGACGGTGTTTTTGCAGCCGGCGGGGCGGTACTCGTTTATCAGCTCGCGGATGCTGAAGGAGGTTTTCAGCTTTGGCGGGGACGTGACCGGGCTGGTGCCGCCGAATGTGCTGAAGCGTCTGCGCGGGCGGATGAGTAATGTCCAGGGAACAGTGAGCAGGGAACACGGAACAAGGAATACGGATTAGAGCCGCCCGAAGGTCGCTGCGGGGTTCTATTCTGTCTGTTTCTTGGGCGCTGCTTTGGCGGGGCGTTTATTGGCATCCAAGGCTTTGCTAATCGCGTCCACATCGGCGAGATCCTGGGGCCTTCCGGCGGCGAGCTTCGCCGCAATGAGGTCGGGCGCTGAAATGAAAAACGCCTTGAGCCCACTTTTCGGTTCGATGATTCCTTCAACTCGTCTTTCCCAAGCCGCCTCAAAATCGACGCCCGGAATATCGGGGAGAATATCGAAGCCGTAGGGATCGCGTCCAAAACGGAAGAAATTGCCCTGCTCGGCGAAATCTTCGGGTCGAATGCCTTGCAGCGGTGCGCCGAACGCTGCGAGCGCGGAGTAGGTCGCTTGCGCATTCAGGGGGTCTGCCTTTATGAGGAGGTCGATGTCCTTCGTGAAACGGGGTTGCGCATGAAAGATAACCGCGTACGCCCCAACAATCAGGTATCTAACGCCATGGGCATGGAAGGCGGACAAAAGGTCTTTGTAATCTTGGTTCATTCGGCTTGATCTCCCAACCTTTTAGCGCGTAGGCGGTCTGAATCATCTCCTCAATTGCGTCCATTCGTTCGTGGACGGGACGGCTCTGCCAGTAGCGATATTCGTCAGCCTTCATCTCGTCGAAGCTGGTGTATTTGCGCAAAATCGTGCCCATACCCCGATTGTAGCGCTTAGCGAGGCGGCAGCTCCAATGCTTGATTTGAGACGCGCAGGCTCTTTTCAGGACTCAGAAGTCTTCAGCTTTGGCGGGGACGTGACGGGGCTGGTGCCGCCCAATGTGCTGAAGCGGCTGCGCGGGCGGATGAACAAAGGGTAGTTCCATTTATAGGCGTCGAGATCGGGGAGTGCAGCAGGTTTTGACAGGTCATTGTAGTGTATGTACATTTATGAATGTATATCGAAGCGGTGGCGCAATGAAACCTACGGAACAAACCAAACGGCATGTTATTGCGAGGTACGTGGAGCCCGCGCGGTCGAAGGGCGAGAAGACCATTCAAGTAAGAGTGGGAAATGTTCAAAAGGAATTGGGTTGGACAAATCGGACTCCCTCTGTTTTTTCGACGCTGATGTCGAAGGAATTCCAGCAGGAAGCCGGCGTGGCATTGATCGAACGAATGGGCGGCCCCCGGTCTGGTGGCCCGAGCACAACCTGGCAGTTTGTTTACCGGCTCCTGGAGGAGGGCGGTCGGAACGAGCAGTCCGCACCGGCGGAGCCGAAGAAGGCCGGACTCCTGGCTCTTTATGGGATCTGTTCCGAAGGTTTCGCGGCGCTCGGCGGTGGCGAGGAGTTTTTGCGTCGGGAGCGGAACTGGGGCGCGGACGCCTGGGACAGATATGAGGCTGAGAAGCAGCTGCGGAAGAACGCCGAGGCGGCCGAGTGAGCCGGATCTATTGGGACTCGATGCTGTTTATCTACTTGCTGGAAGGGAATCCGATATTCGGCGCACAGGTTTTGCTGATGTATCAATCCATGATGCGGCGCAATGACATTTTATGCACTGGCGTCTTCACTGTCGGTGAAGTGCTCACCGGGCCGCGCAAGGCCGGTGACGCTAAGGGCATTCAGGCCATCCAGGAGTTCTTTGCCGGCAAGGAGGTCGAAGTCTTGCCATTTGACATGGAAGTTGCGGATAAATACAGCCAGATTCGCGCTCAGGAAAACGTCAGCCAACCGGATGCGATTCATTTGGCCACTGCGGCCGTTGCCGGGGTTGAGTTGTTCGTGACCAACGACAAAAAGCTTCGGACCCTCCTGGTTCCGGGAATCAAGTTCTTTGCGGATCTGGACGGCAAGCTGTATTGAACTCTGATTCCGGGGGAATTCCGTAAGCTATTACGGTGGCCGGGAGGGTGCGGCTCGCGGATGCTGAAGGAGGTCTTCAGCTTTGGCGGGGATGTGACGGGGCTGGTGCCGCCAAACGTGCTGAAACGGTTGCGTGGACGTATCAGCAAGCCCGGCGAGGACTCGGAAAATCGAGCGGTGAAGCACTGAAGGGTTCCGAGGTCAACGGAAGGGCGTTTCTCGGGGCTAATGTCTTGATGTCGCTTCAACCCCTTACTTGATGAGTGAGTCGGCATGTTTCATCAGCTGTGAGTCAAGCTCTTTGAGGATGCAGCTTTTCAATCGGGCAAGCCGGTGTTCCTCTACGCGATCTGCGGATGACTTTTGCCGAAACCGGTTGCCTGTTCAAATGCGTACGCAAGCTGCAGGACACTGAAATCCAGCTTATCGCGGCCCACGATCTGCAGGCCGACGGGAAGGCCTTCGGGTGTAAAGCCTGCCGGTACAGAGGCTGCGGGGTTTCCGGTGGCCGAGATGTACCAGCAAGCCTTCATCCAGTCGATGTAGTTGTCAAAGTGGACGCCGGCGATCTCAGTGGGATAGGGCGTGTTGACGTCGAACGGAGGCAATTGGGTGGTGGGGAGGATGAAGTATTCATAGTTCTGGAGGAAGGCCTGGAAGCGGCGCCAGAGGAGGGTATGGGCAACCTCGGCGTGGGCGATGTCCTGGCCGGTGAGCTTCATGCCTCTCTGGATTTCATCCTTGAGGGTGTCCTTGAAGGCGTCGGGGTGTTGCTGGAACATGGTGCCATAGGCGACGGCGTCTGACCATGCACGAAGAGTGCGGAAGGAGATTTCGGCGGGAGAGAAGTCGGGCTCAGCCTGCTCGACTATGCAGCCGAGAGATTCAAACGTGGCGCGATGCGCATCGACGACTGTGCGGACGCGGGGATCGAACGGCACGCCGCCGAGGTCTTTGAACCATGCGACGCGCACCCCTTTGAAGCTGCGATCGAGCGGGCGGGCGAAGAGGTCGCCGGGCTCGTTGATGGCGAGCGGCGTATTGGGGTCGGGACCGGCGATGGTGCTGAGCGAGAGAGCGAGGTCGGCCACTGAGCGGCCGAGGCATCCATTGGTGCTGAGAGTGGACCATCCCAAACCTGACCTGGGGTTGGGAACACGGCCGATGGAGGGACGAAAACCGACGACGTTGCAGAACGCCGCGGGATTACGCAGCGATCCTCCGGCATCGGATCCGCTGGCGACCGGGACCATGCCGCAGGCCAGCGCCACGGCTGCGCCGCCCGAGGAACCGCCGCAGGTTTTGCTCAGATCGTACGGATTGCGGGTTGCGCCGAAGACGGTATTGAAGGTTTGCGAGCCAGCGCCGAATTCGGGTGTGTTGGTTTTGCCGACGATGATTGCGCCGGCGCGCCGCATACGTTCGACAAGGATGTCGTCCGCGGTGGGCACATTGTCCTTGAACAACGGCGAGCCGAAGGTGGTGCGGATTCCGCGCGTATTGATAAGGTCCTTGTGGGCGACGGGCAGGCCATGCAGCGGGCCCAGCGTTTCGCCCCGCGCCTGCATTTCGTCGGCGCGTGTGGCGGCTTCGATGGCCATGTCAGCTACGAGAGTAACGATCGCGTTGACTTTGGGATTGACGCGGTCGATCTGCTTGAGGTGCTCGGCCAGGGCATCGCGTGCGGAAAGCCTCTTGGCACGAATGAGCTGAGCCATCTCGACTGCGCTGGTGAAGCAAAGCGAGGAGGCCGCGGATTGGGCTTTGAGAGACGCAATCGGGAAGAGAGAAGCCGCGGCGATTCCTGTGAGGACTTCGCGCCGGGTAAGCTTGTCTGGGATCATGTGGAAGACTTTATCATCCGAGTGCGGAATGGCAGGAGTCTGACCCGGGAAGATCGCATTCGTCCAAACCACAGGAGATGACGAAGTGAGTGAAAACCGAGCGGGGCAACTTCACCAGCTCTCGATGCCACGACATCCTGTTCCCCATGCAAATGAGTGCGGATCGCCAAATCACTCGCCGGCTCCTGATTAGTCAAGATGGGTCGGCATATCGGCGGCAATTGCCGGAGGGCGGAACTAGCTAAGTGCGGATTGAAACGCGACCGCGTCGCGTACTTGATTTCTCAATTCTCTTGTTATGGCATTGTGCCGAGGATGAATCCTTGGCCTACCCACGCCGGTCAGTATTGGGGATCATTCCCCGTCCGCTACCCCGGTAGATCTCTGGCTGTGCGTTCTGATGGGAGGGGCGGAATCTCACATGACTTTTATCACGTGAAGCTGAACAACTCACCTGATTTTGCCGATAAGCAACCCAAGACCCGTTGGATGTGCAGGAAGCTTCGCTGAGCCGGACCGAGGCCGTGGATAGCCATGGACTTGTCGAACAATCGGGCCGTGAAGGAGTGTGCGGGAGTGCGCCTTTTACGGCTCTGCTGGCATACGCCGATGATTCAGAATGGCTGCTCGAGATGACGAAGTATGAGATAAGCGATGTCGACACATCCTCGAGTTCACAGGCGCGCAGTGCGCTGCTGACCGCAGCGGTTCTTTCGTTTGTGGGGTCGGGCGTCGGCATGTCCGCGATTGTGCAGGGAACTGTAAGCGGCAGTGAAGCAGTGTTGATTATTGTCGGCGGCGTCTATGGTCTGGGGGCAATTGTTGCACTGGTGATATGGAGACAGCTTGCGGTGCAGAAGGTGGCCGCGGCTTACGTCACCTTTTACGCTGCCTATCTTTCCGCAGGCATTCTAATCTCGCTTCTGGGCCACGGGAATCATGAAAGCATCTTCGTGTATCTCGTCTGGTTTTTCGCGCTGCTGGTCTTCAACAAGCTGGTCAATGCTCCGGCGGCGGGACGGTTATTGGCGAGGTTCATACGAATTGTACCTCTGGTTTTGGTGGGCTGCCTGTTTCAAACCGTTCTGGCTGTGTTTTCCCTCGCCACTGTATTCATTGTGGCGGCAGTCTGTCTGTGCTACCTGCTGTTTGGACAAATGCTGGACGCTGTTACCGCGTACCGGGAGACGTACATTGTGGAGCGGGAGCGGGCAGAGTCATTGAGGATTGAATCGGAGGTTCTGGAGAGCATCTCCGACTGCTTCATCTCGCTTGATTCCGAATTTCGGCTGGTGTATCTGAATGACGCGGCGTGTTTGGAATTTGCAGTGGATCGCCAGGCGGCGCTGAATCAGACCATTGTGGACGCAGCTCCTGGATTTTTTTCAGAGACGATGCTGGCAGGACTGCGAGCCGCCATGGACCGGTCGTCCGCGACCGCGTTTGAAGCGGAGCCCGCGAAGGACGTGTGGTATGAGATCCGGTGTTTTCCGCGGCGGGACCACATGTCGATTTACTTCAGGAACATTACTGAGTCGGTTCTGTCGCGGCAACGGCTTGAAGAGGCGCACGACCGGTTGAGGGAGCAGTCCGAACTACTGGACAAAGCTCAGGATGCGATTTTCGTTCAGGACATGGAGAGCCACATTCTCTACTGGAATCAGGGGGCGGAACGTCTTTTTGGGTGGACGGCGGCGGAGGTACTGGGGTTGCGCGTGGGAGATGTGTTTCAAACATCCGCGCCAGAGGTGCGCCACGCGTTCTTGTCGGTCATTCAGCAGGGAGAGTGGAGCGGCGAACTTCAAAAGAAGCACAGGGATGGCAGAGATCTGATTGTGACGAGCCGTTGCACGCTGGTGCGGAACGGCGACGGCTCGCCGCAATCGATACTGGCAATCAATACGGATATCACAGAGCGCAAAGCGGCCGATGCCCGAATCTACAACCTCGCTTTCCATGATGTTTTGACCGGGCTGCCCAACCGGGCGCTGTTGCGCGAGCGGCTGGAGAAGGCCCTGGTTTCATCCGATCGCCTGAAGAACAGGGGAGCGCTGTTACTGATTGATCTGGACGATTTCAAGACGCTCAACGATACCTCCGGCCATGACGTGGGCGACCGCCTGCTGCAGGAGGTAGCGTTGCGCCTGAATTCCTGTATTCGCGGATGCGGCACCGCGGCACGGCTGGGGGGAGACGAGTTTGTGGTGTTGATGGAAGGACTCAGCCCGGATTCGGATATAGCCATTCGCGAAGCAAGGTTGATAGGCGAGGTCGTGGTGCACGCGTGCCGGCGGCCTTATGTATTGCTGCACCAGGTCTACGAAGGCACAGCCAGTGTCGGGGTGACGCTGTTCAAGGGGGCGGCCGATACGGGCGAAGAATTGTTGAAGCGCGCAGATCTTGCCTTGTATCGGGCGAAGGCTCAAGGGAGAGACAGCCTGTGCTTTTTTGATCCCGGAATGGAATCGGCTGCGGCTTCTCGTGTGGCGCTGCTGGCAGATTTGAAGAGCGCATTGCATGCCGGGGAATTTGAGTTGCACTACCAGCCGCAGGTGAATACGACGCACAAGGTTGTGAGTTGCGAGGCGTTGCTGCGGTGGCGGCATCCGCTGCGCGGGATGGTGCCCCCAGATGAGTTCATTCCCCTGGCTGAGGCGGATGGGCTGATCGTCGATCTGGGCTATTGGGTGTTGGACACAGCCTGCGAACAACTGGCGGCATGGGCGCGAAAGCCGGAGATGCGGGAGCTCAGCATGTCAGTGAATGTAAGCATTCGCCAGTTTCTGGATTCGCGCTTTGTGCAATTTGTGGAGAGGTCACTTTCCCTGTCGGGAGCCGATCCGCGGAAACTGAAGTTAGAGATTACGGAAAGCTTCATGATGGAACGGGTCGACGATGTGATTCACAAGATGGCAGAGCTGAAGAGAGAGGGGGTCGGTTTTTCCATGGACGATTTCGGGACCGGCTATTCCTCTCTTTCGCAATTGAAGCGGCTGCCCCTGGACCAATTGAAGATTGACCAGAGTTTTGTGCGCGACGTGACGACGGGTGTGATGGACGCTTCGATTGTGCGCACAATTATTGCGCTGGGAAAGAGCCTGAACCTGGCCGTGATTGCCGAGGGAGTGGAAACAGAGGAACAGCGAAAGTTTCTGGAGGAACAGGGCTGCCTTGCGTATCAGGGCTACCTCTTCAGTCCAGCACTGCGGGCATTGGAGTTTGAAGCGTTTGCGGCAGGAGTTCACCCGGAGAAGGAAATGGCCGACGTTTGAGGGTGTGCGCGGCTGGTCGTCAGGGAGAGAACTTCAGGTTTTAAAAAAATACTTTGAATGATTTGCGGGCTCGCTCACGGTAGTGTTGATGTCCCGCGTCTGGATTTACCGCCGGGACCTCTCCCAGGCCCTACACGAATCCACCTTTGTCCCCGGAGGCTTCCCCGTGAAATACATTGCGCAGCCGCAGTACATTGAGAATTCTGTCAAGATTTTCGAATTGCCCGCTCCGGTGGGCGCCACCCCGTTTACGACGCTGGGGCCGAACTGGAGCGCGGACATTCTTGCGCTCACTGGCAACCCGAATGAGGTGGACGGAAACTACTATGGACCGAACAGCGCCCTGGTTTACGAGGACCACTCCGGCGTTTCCACGACGCACTACCTGTTTGTGGCGTTTACCAGCCAGACGGGGAACGGTGCGGTGAGCGTGTTTGACCTGGGTGCGATATTGAAGGCGCCTCCCGCGCCTGGCGCAGTGCCGGTGGAGTTGCAGGGCGCATTGAGTGTTCAAGGAAATCCGGTTGGCATGGCGATTCAGCCCGGCACAGGCAATCTCTATGTCGCAAGTGGCGTGGGAGCGGGCGCCGGGATCGTTACCGCATTCAGCCGGAAGCCGGGAGCTGCGGGGACGTATGACACATGGGGGACGGTGGGGTCGCAGGTGCTGACCGAAACGAGCAATGCGATTGCTGGAATCGTTTCGAACCTTGCCTTCGATCGCCATGGAAATTTGTGGCTGACCACGTTCGATGGCGGCGGGAATTTTCTCTGCTGCCTTCCGACGACAGCGGCCAATCCGAGTGCTCCGCCCAGCCCTGGAACGTATCTCAAATTCCAGAATGCTCCGACGGGGACAGCGGGTGCCCAGCTTCCGAGCACGCAACTGTCGACGCAGGTTCCACCGTTTCTTCCTGCGCTGTATCCATTTTCCGGTCCGGAGGGAATCGCTTTTGATCCGGCCGGCAACCTGTGGCTGGCAAACAACAATGAAGAGTATCTGGACGATGTGAATCCGAAGACCGGCGGCGCGGGAGGCGGCTCTCTGCTGATGATCAGCGGCGCATGGCTCGATAGTCTGATCTATCCCTTGCTCGACTCGACGGCCAGTGCCGGTGGATTGGACATAACCACGGCAACGACGTTCAACGGAAAATCTCCGGTGACCACTTACTACCTGAACGAGGCCGCGCAATTCGGAGGGCTGTGTTTCGACGGCTATACGCTGTACATCAACGACGAGAACAACTACCAAACTTCAAGCGACCCGGTTGTATGGAAGTGCGATACGAGCTATGTGGCTGGTCCCGGGAACCCGAACCTGGCGAATTTTCAGGCTTCGCTGGTGTGGACGAATGTGACGACGACCTATGAGGGCAACGGCTCGATGTCGATTTTCAATTACCCTTATTCGAATCCAACGCTGACGATTCGGGATGTAGGGGGCGTGGCTGGCGATGTGGGGAGTCAGCCGGATTCCGCGGTTCCCGGCGGCAGCGGAGGCGTGCTGTGGGAGAGCCCGGACATCCTGGTGAGCAATACGAGCGCTGCTCCAGCGGGTGTTACCTATCTCACGCCGGTGAAGCTCAGCACTAATCCCGCAACTCCGCCGTTTGGAACGACGGGCACTGTGGACACGGGCAGCGACGCATACATCAGCGTGCGGGTGAGTAATTTTGGATCCACAGATTCGACGGGGACGGAGATTCTGAAGGTGTACTACGGGTTTGCGAGCACGGGCTTGGACTGGCCGGCACCGTGGGATGGTTCGATGTTTTATGGGGGCTTTGCGAATCTTCCGCTCGGCGGGGTGATTGGGGAGACGCAATTGCCGGTGATTCCTGCGGGGACGGAAATATACGCGCAGATTGTGTGGCCGGGAAACGAGATACCCAACCCGAATAACTATCTGGCTGCAGCCGGGGGCTCGATTGGACAAGCCGGACATTTCTGCCTTTTGGCCAGGATTGAATCGACCTCGGTTTATCCGTTTGAGATGTGCTTTCCAGAGGAGGTTGGAGGCGTTTCTACTCCGTTCGCGCTGCACGACAACGTCTATAACAACAGCGCTATCGGATGGCGCAATATCGCCATCACGCCGGCTGCGGGCGGAGTGACGGTTGGCCCCTATTTCAAGCTGCACGTGCTGGGGGCGAATTATGGAGGGGCGGGCAGGCTATTCAGCTTCGGTTTACAGACACTGAACCGCGAAGGCGAAGTGGCACGGATCAAGGGCACAGCCGTTGTAAAGGCTGAGGGAAGAACGCTGGAGAGGCTGCTGGCCACGGAGTTTGAGGCACATCGGTTCAACCATCTCGGCGAAGGGCGGTTCGAATGGCTCGACCCGGAACGAGGGATGGGGAAGATTCATTTGCCTGCGCAGGAACTGCTGCCATTTGCAGTGGAGTTTACGCCCGAGGAGGAAGTTCGCGATTTTGCGGTGCGCGTGATTCAGTATCTGCATGTGGATGGGGTGGAGAAGATTTTCGGCGGACAGACGTTTGTTTTCGGCACTGTAAAGGGGTTTTCCGGGCACGAGAAACGGGATTGGAGATGGTGAAGAAGGGCAACGCGTAGGGTGTGGAGCTTAAGAGGCTTGACTTGGTCGGAGGGTAGCTTTCGGCTTGCCGGGATTGGTTTGGTGGCGGGGTGCGGTGCGCGGCAGGTACATCTTCGCGTGGTGGTTCCTCATCCAACTGAGAGAACCGAAAAGAGGAAGCACCCATGTCTGAACACCACGACGCGCCAAAGGGCCAAACGGCCCACGCTATCCATGAAGATCACGCGGTCAAGGGGCCGCACAATCCCAAGGAAATCAATCCGAAACTGGCCTCCGACATCGCATATTGGTCAAAAGAGCTTGGAGTGACCGGGGACAAGCTGCACGAGTTGATTCGCAGCCATGGAACGCATGTGGACAAGGTGCGCGCGGCGTTGTAACAGCTGGCGAGATGAAGAAGCAGGTCCTTCGACTCGCTGCGCTTGCTCAGGATGACAAATATTTGTAAAGCGCGCGGCTCTGGATTTGTAGGAAGTCCTGCGCGGCGGACTTGGGGAATGGCGCGAAATCTGTAAAGATAGAAAGCGCTATGACAGTGACTGCACCTTCTCAAGTATTTGCCGACCGGATTGGCCGGATTGAGGTTTCCGCAACCATGGCAGTGGCTGCGGAAGCTGCGAAACTGCGCGCTCAGGGCGTTAACCTGGTGGATTTCGGGGCAGGGGAACCGCATTTTCCCACTCCTCGACACATCAAGGACGCGGCTATTGCGGCGATTGACGCGAATTTCACTCGCTACACCGTGGTGCCGGGAATTCCGGACGTGCGGAAGGCGATTGTGGAGCGGCACGCGTGCGACTTCGGCTCTGACTATGGGCTGGATGAAGCGATTTTCACGACCGGCGGGAAGCTGGCGCTCTTTAATACGATCCAGGTGCTGGTGGACCACGGGGACGAAGTGATTTTGCCTGCGCCGTACTGGGTGAGCTTCAAAGACATCATTCAGTATGCGGGTGGCAAGGTGGTGATCCTTGAGACCAGCGAGGCGGAGAGCTTCCGCATCACAGCCGATGCGATTGAGAAGGCGATTACGCCGAAGACGAAGGCGATTATTTTGAATTCGCCGTCGAACCCGGCGGGCAGCGTGGTGAGCGCGTCGGACCTGGAACGGATTGTGCACCTGGCGCATGAGCGCGGGATTTTTCTGCTGCTGGATGAGTGCTACGTGTACCTGAACTATGCGGGCAAGCCGGTGAGCGGTGGGTCGTTTACGTGGGCGAAGGAGCATATTGTGATCCTGGGTTCACTGTCGAAGACGTACTCGATGACCGGCTGGCGCGCGGGGTATGCGCTGGCACCGAAGGCCGTGGTAGCGAATTTGAGCAAGCTGCAGTCGCAATCGACGTCGAACGCGACCAGTTTTGTGCAGAAGGCGGCGATTGCCGCTCTGGCGGGGCCTCAGGATTGCGTTTGCGAGTTCAGGGCGGAGTTTATCGGGCTGCGGGATTATATGCTGACCAAGCTGAAGGAGATTCCGGGGCTGACCTGCACTACGCCGGAAGGCGCGTTCTATGTGTATCCCAACATAGGAGCGTTTCTGGGCAAGGGCGGAGTGCGGACTGCGACGGAGTTGGCGACGCGGCTGTTGCATGAAGGACACGTGGTGACGGTGCCGGGCGAGGCGTTTGGAACGTCGGAGCATGTTCGCATCTCGTACCCGGTGACCCGGCAGAATATCGACGAAGGAACACGGCGCATGGGCGAGTTCCTGGCCAAGCTGGGATAGCGTCCGAACTCGGCGATTCGATTGGGTTTGCGACAAAGTGTCGCACGTCACTGGGCAAACATAGCTTCAGTGGATTAGGATGTGTTTTCCATGTCGAAGCCAATCGATTTTCGCCCTGTGATACTCGCCGGTGGTAGCGGCACCCGATTCTGGCCGCGTTCGCGGCGTGCACGCGCCAAGCAAGTTCTCGCGCTGGATGGCGAGAGGTCCATGATTCAGCAAACCGTGGAGCGGTTGAAGCCGCTGGCCGGGATCGAAAAGATCTGGGTAATCACGAATGAGTATCTCGCTCATGAGATTGTCGATCAACTGCATGGGGTGCCCGCGCAGCAGATTGTTCAGGAACCCGTGGCGCGGAATACGGCGCCGGCGTGCGGGCTGGCAGCGTTCCTGATTGAGCGGGAGAATCCCAATGCCGTGCTCGGTATTTTTCCGTCAGATCACGTGATTGCGGATGAACCACGGTTTCTGAAGGCGCTGCAGAAGGGCATTGCGGTGGCCGCGGCCGGGGACAACATGGTGGTGCTGGGCATTGAGCCTACGCGTGCGGAAACCGGTTACGGCTACATTGAGACGGGCGACTATACGGCGGACGACTCCGCGCTGCACGTGCGGCGGTTTACCGAAAAGCCCAACCAGAATCGCGCGGAAGAGTTTGTAGCCGCCGGAAATTACTACTGGAATTCGGGGATGTTTCTGTGGTCGGCGAAGACGCTGGCGAACGCGGTGCGCGAGCACTTGCCTGAGACGGCGCCGCTGCTGGAGAAAATCGCGGCGGCGTACGGAACGGACAAGTTTGAAGAGGTTTTCCACGAGCTCTATCCAAAGTGCGAGAACATTTCAGTGGATTACGCCGTGCTGGAGCCTCGGTCGGCCAAGGGCGAGCATTTGTCGCACCTGTATTGCCTGCCGGCGGAATTCAGCTGGAATGACCTGGGATCGTGGGCTTCACTCTACGAGTACCAGATGGAGACCCGGCTGCGCGGCGATGGCGAAGGAAACGTTTCCGAGACCGACGGGCACATGGCGATTGACGCGGCCAACAACTATATCTTCAGCCCGAAGAAATTTGTGGCGCTGGTGGGTGTGGAGAACCTGGTGATTGTGGATACCGAGGATGCGCTGCTGATTGCGCATCGGGACCATTCGCAGGACGTGGGCAAGATAGTGAAGGAACTTGGACTGTCAGGGCGGACGCAGCTGATTTAAGAGCAGTGGTTAGTGATTAGTGATCAGTGGTCAGTCAAATGCTCGATCCTGCCTTCTCTTATCTGCGAGCGCGGGTTATGGCTCTAATTCCGCTGAGGATGCATTCCAGGCCGAAGTCCAGGCTGGTTCCTATGGACTCGGCGAATCCGCCCGCTTCAACGGCTGCCGCCAGCGCAGGGTAGCTGTCCCGGTACTTTCCAAGCCGCATCGCCGGTTCCCATGAGGACGAACGACCTCTGGCCTGAGCCTGGGCGAATTCGGCACTGCTGCGAATGTGGCCGATGAGCACAAGGAACGCTCTGTGCTGTTCGCGGGGGCTCAATTCAGTGCGGCTGAGCACGGTGTAGGCAACATCCATCCATCCCAGTTCATTCTGCCCCAGCTTTCGTCCGGGCGTCATTGTGGCCTGAAGAAACCACGGGTGTCTGCGGTAAATTGCCGAACATCGACGCGCCCATTCGGTGAGCCGGGGTCGCCAGCCACGCTCAAGAGCATCCAGGTTCGGAGCCGGGCCGCCCGCTATTTCGATCATGAGTTCAATCAACTCTGTCTTGCTTGCGAAGTAGCGATAAAGCGCCATGGTAGTGACGCCGACCGCCCGGGCCACTCTCTGCATGGAGATAGCGTCAAGACCCTCGGAGTCGGCGATTGCGATGGCGGCACGGGCAATTTGGGCCGTGGTTAGAGCGGGCTTGGGGCCGGTGCGTGCCTTGTTTGCGGCCGCCGCTTTTGCGGGACCCGCTGTGCGGGCCGGGGTGTTGCCTGGGGGCCTCGCAATCACAATTGGTGTCTGAATCGTTATCAACCGTATGCCCTTTCTGCTGCTGAGAGCTCTGAATTACAGCTTGATTCTTCATTGACGTACTAATTGTGTAGTATATACACAATTCATCGCATGGATGATTATTTTCGGCTATTTCTGCGAGTTCGGTCCGCGAAAAGCGAGGGATGCTGAATCGAAATCCCGAACGCGTTATAGTCTTCGCGGAGCCGGACACGTTCCTGCACGAGCTCTTGATCCAGGTGCGGCCGGTGGTTCAACTTGCTTGGACAGTGAGTTCCGCGAGCCAATAGGCGCCGCCGGCGGCTCCGATAGCTTTTTGGAGATCGACGAGGGCCTGCTTCGATGGAGTGTCCGGTTCGGCCGCGGCGCGCGCACGGGCTTCCATGGCGGCGGCCCTGGTCTTTTCGAAGACGTTCGCGCCGTAGCCTACGCCGTCCTTGCCGATGGTGTAGCGCTTGATGAGCTCCGGGTTATACA
>Ga0302195_10001444_pt1 | contig 18767 bp, 19 predicted proteins | sample II_Bog_N1_2_FD_198778 | JGI IMG/M metagenome (GOLD analysis project Ga0302195, IMG submission 198778) | Peat permafrost microbial communities from Stordalen Mire near Abisko, Sweden - II_Bog_N1_2 | ecosystem: Environmental > Terrestrial > Soil > Wetlands > Peat | place: Sweden: Abisko...
GCCCAGCGAGACTCCCTTGGCATTCGCATACGAAGAAGCAAAGGCCAGGGCGTCATTGTCGATGTGAAGATTGGTCCGTGTTCTCATAGGATTATTATGCACCATATTTATTTATGGTGCATGACAATTTCTACGGTACATGTATGAACAACTGGTACCTCGCCTTTGGGGACCGGGGATGGCAGTTCGCCGGTGCGAGCCTTCCGCGAGCGTCTGCTCCATGCAATGGTTCACGGACAAGAAACTCGTAAGCCGGGGAGGCCTTCAAAATCCTTGAGGTTGGCGGTTAACAGAGCATAGTCATTTTCCATTGCCTGAGCGGCTATCCAGATATCGTTGACCCGTGTTCTTGGCGACCGGCCCGACTGTTTCATGAATGCGGCCAGGATGCCGAAGGCGGTGGCCGTAAGGGAAGAAACATCGAGAACGGGCCGCTGTTGCAAGCTGCCCAGGGATCGAATGCGCAGCATCCGTGTTGCTGGATCGGTGCACGATTCGACACCAAAGCTCAGTTCTCCGAGCGAAATGGCGGAAATGTAGACCTGCGCGTCTCCGGCGGCCCGGAGGACGGCTTGACTGGACATTTGCCCGCTGGCCAACCCTACCCAAATGGAAGTGTCGAAGATCATCCCCACGGGGCTACCTCCAGGAATCTAGCTCCACGGATCTCGAACCTCTTGATCGAATTCGCCCCGGCTGTCCTTGAGCCAGGAATCGCCCTGGGCAGGGGTTAACTTTCCTTCGAGGCCGGCGATGGCTTGCGCAGCGGTCATGGATCGCTTAGCGGGAACAATATGGGCAACTTCAGTGCGATTCCGCATCACGCTGACCGTTTCGCCAGTGAGGATGCGTTCCAGGATAGCGCTCGTGTTGCGTGCCAGATCGGAGGCGCTGATGACCCTCATTTTTATACCCCACGCCCAAGAAATGCGCAACAATACGTATATATACATACTATTCGTATTTTAGGCAAAAAGAAAGTGCTGACTGAGGTGATTGCCGACATGACACCCATTCCCAGTGTTGCCCCGCCACGTCTCCACGCCCGATTCCGGCACCCTCGAGACTGGATGGGCAACTATTCGGCCAAGTGACGAGAAGCCCGCTTGAACTGAGCTGCCTCCCGCCACCCATAGCCGCATCTCGCGCATGACGACCGTCAAGCTTCAACTTCTCATTTCTCTTGCACCAGCTCCGCAACAACCGCGGCAATCTTATCGAGTACCTGGTTCCAGCCCTCCATTTGACCGCTGTTTTTCGCGCTCTCCATGGGTTCATTTCCAATGAAGGTGAGTTTCGTCTGGCCGTTTCCCAGATCCTCAAAGAGGGTCACGTCGTACGCACCGTCGATGGCCTCATGGTCAATTCCTAATTCCGCAGGGTCAATCTTGTTTCCCTCCGGATCGGAAAAGTACATCAACGAAACAATCTTCTCGTTGAGAACAATCTCGTAGTACTCGACCGCATTCCAGAACTCCTGCCCATCCGGCATTCTCATGCAGCAGAGAAGTTTTCCCCCAACGCGAACTTCCCCCTTGCAAACAGGCGAAGTAAAACCCTTCGGCCCCCACCACTGCATGATGTATTTCGGGTCTGTCCACGCCTTCCAAACCAACTCGCGTGGGGCATCAAAGACTCGTGTGACAACCATCCGCTCAACTTCGCTAACCGTGTTTTCTGTCATCTTTGACCTCCTCTTTCTTCATTTGGTGTTTTTTCATTTCCCCGTTTTTTTCATTTCATTGATAACTACTTCCAGTTTGTCGAAACTCTCTTCCCAGAATCGGCGATAGCTGATCGCCCAGTCGCTGACTGTCTTGATCGCCTCTGGCCTGAGCGTGCACACACTCTCCCGTCCACGCTTCGTCTTGATCACAATCCGCGCCCGCACCAGGTAGGCGACATGTTTTGAAATCATCTGCTGCGAGAGTGCAAACGGTTCCGTCAACCGATGCACAGAGGCAGGCCCGAGTGCGAGTCGCTGGATCATCGCCCTGCGGGTGGGATCGGACAAAGCCGCAAATGTTGCACCCAACTTATCCACAACCATATGGTAGTGGATTTTTCATCGATGTCAAGCATGAATTTTCAGGTCCCTGATTGCTGCCCACCTCCCCGCTCCCCAGGTGTGAGTGATGGAGCGCTCCCGCAAGGGATCGAAAACGACATCGGGACCGGCCTAACGGGGCGATTGAAGACAAAACCGATCTGCGGAAAATTCCCTTGCCGGTTTAGACTGAAGGCTGTGCGGACGCGATTGTCTAGCACGAGCCTTATGCCAGCCGAAATCATCCTTCAGCCCAATCCCAACGCCGCGGATCTCGCCGAAAAGCGGGAGCGGCTTGCTGCCGTCCGCGCCGCGCTTGCCGAGCGCGAATCCGACGTTGCGCAGCTTCACTCGCAGTTGAAGGTATTTGAAGGGCGTTATCTGCAGCGGGTGGGCGTTCTTTATGCGGAGCTGGACGAGATTGCGGCACGTATTACCGAGCGAGAAGTGGATCTGTACGACTCGGACTCCGCGCGCCGGCGTGCGCAGGAAGCGCGTGAGCGTGCGCAGGAAACCCACGAAGCCGCATTTGGCGCCGACCAGGAGCCGGAGGAGTTTGACCCTGCGCCGAGTTTAAAGACGCTGTTTCGCGAGGTCGCAAGGCGCATACACCCTGACTTTGCCAGTGACGAGGCAGAACAGAAGCACTTTACCTTGCTGATGACGCGCGCCAACCAAGCCTACAGCCGCGGCGACGCCGAGACTTTGCAACGCCTGCTGGACGACCATCTGGAGATCAACGCCGCAAGGGCCGAAGCCTCAGGGTCCGATGAAAGCGACGGTGTCACCCTCCTCCGTCTTGCCCGGCAGATTCAGCATGCTGAGCGGGACATTGCCGCGCTGGAAGGCGAACTCCAGACGCTGCTTGGTAGCGAGATTGGCCAACTGTATACCGGCGCCGAAGCCGCTCAACAAGATGACCGCGATCTGCTGGCCGAACTGGCAGCCAGCCTGCGCGAGCGCATCGCCGATGCCCAGTACCGGTTGGAGTTTGTCGAACGGCAGGTGAGCGCGCTTGGAAGATAAAGCTCAATCGGGACTGCAGCATATCCCTTCTGGCGGCGGCTTGGTGCTTCACTCCGGTCGCACGAGTATCTTTGCACGCGGCAGGCGCGACGCCGCAAATTCGTCTTCAAACTCTGACTACCAGTCGGCCGTGGCTGCATACAACGCCGGCCGGTTTCCGGCAGCAGCTCAAAGCTTCAAACAGGCCGCCGACCAGGGACACGCTGAATCGCAGTACATCCTGAGCACGATGTATGACGCAGGCAAAGGTGTGCCGCAAGACGGCGCGCAGGCTGCACTCTGGGAGCGTACGGCGGCAGAGCAGGGCCACGTCTATGCGCAAGCCAATTTGAGCTTCAGGTGTTACAGCGCGAGCGACTTGGCCGGCGCGTTTGAATGGTGCCAGCGCGCTGCGGACGGGGACCTGGCCTGGGCGCAGTACAACCTCGGCTTGATGTATCAAAAAGGGGAAGGGGTGGCCCCAAGCGAAGCTGAAGCTGCGCACTGGTATCGGCTGGCCGCGTCGCAGGGCTTTGCGGACGCTCAGCAACGCCTCGCAGACCTTTACTACCTCGGCCAGGGCATTCCGCGCAGCTATGCCCAGGCCGCGCTGTGGTATCGCCGCGCTGCCGAGCAAGGCAGCGCACGCGCTCAGTTCCAGCTTGGTTACCTCTACGATGTGGGCCTCGGCATCGAGCACGACTACGCGCAGTATCGATACTGGACCCGCATGGCCGCAGAGCAAGGACACGAAGATGCGCTCCGCGAAGTGAACCGCCGCGATTACCGTGACCCATAAGCCAACCCCTCGCGCCGAGCGGCAGGAGGGGGTTGGTTTTGCGGCTGAGTTGAGCGGCGGGCTAGCCGGCCTTTTCAAGCAGGCAGAGGGACAGGTCTCGTCGCTCGACCATCTCGCGGGTGATTTCCAGGTCGCGGACGCGCTTGTTGGAGGGCAGATGGTACATCAGGTCGAGCATGAGCTCTTCCAGAATCATGCGCAGGCCACGGGCGCCGACCTTGCGGGCCAGAGCTTCGCGGGCCACAGCAACGGTGGCTTCCTGGGTGAAGTGGAGGCGGACGTTCTCGTATTCCAGGAGCCGCTGGTACTGCTTGAGGATGGCATTGCGGGGCTTGGTGAGAATTTCGACGAGTGCCGCTTCGTCGAGCTCGTCGAGAATTCCCATGACCGGCAGACGGCCGACAAACTCGGGAATGAGACCGTACTTGATCAGGTCCTGCGGCTCTGTTTTGCGCAGCAGCTCTGTGTCGCGGTGGGAACGGGCTGCTGACTCGGCTTCTGTGTCAGTGGCCTTGAAGCCGAGAGCCTTTTTGCCGACGCGACGGCCGACGACGCGCTCGAGGCCGACAAATGCTCCGCCGCAAATGAACAGGATGTTGGTGGTATCAACAGCAGTAAACTCCTGGTGCGGATGCTTGCGGCCACCCTGCGGGGGAACATTGGCCACGGTGCCCTCAAGAATCTTGAGCAGCGCCTGCTGGACGCCTTCGCCTGAGACGTCGCGAGTGATGGAGGGGTTCTCGTCCTTGCGGCCGATCTTGTCGATTTCGTCGATGTAGATGATGCCCTGCTGCGCGCGCGTCACATCGCCCTCAGCCGCCTGCAGCAGCTTGAGGATGATGTTTTCAACGTCTTCGCCGACATAGCCGGCTTCGGTCAGGGTGGTGGCGTCGACGATGGCAAAGGGGACATCGAGCATTTTGGCCAGGGTGTGCGCCAGGAGAGTTTTGCCGGAACCGGTGGGACCGATGAGCAGGATGTTGGACTTGGCCAGTTCCACTTCATTGTTGCGCATGCGGTTCATTTGAATGCGCTTGTAGTGGTTGTAGACCGCGACGGCCAGCTTTTTCTTGGTCTGGTCCTGGCCGATGACGAAGTCGTCGAGGAAGCTTTTCACTTCCTGCGGCTTGGGCAGATGGCCGGCGGTGGTGGCGGGGTGTGCGGCGTCGCCACGGTCGTCCTCGAGGATCGAGTTGCAGACTGCCACGCACTCATCGCAGATGTAGGCGCGTGGATAGTCGCTGGGCGACGAGATCAGCTTGGCCACGGCGTCCTGTGACTTGTGACAGAACGAGCAGCGCAGTGCTTCTTCGGGTCCCGTGCGCGTTTTCATCTTACTACTCCCTTTGGACAACGTTCTCGGCGTTAGCGTGGTTCGCGGTGTCAGCGGAGCCAGCGGAGTTCGTGAGAACTACGATAGCCCCAACAAGAAACTACGTGCGCGGCCGGTCGATGATTTCATCGACAATGCCGTATTCCTTGGCCTGCTGGGCGTTCATGATAAAGTCCCGCTCCACATCGCGCTCGATGCGGTCCAGAGGCTGGCCGGTGTGCTTGGCCATCAGCGTGTTGGTAATTTCGCGAATGCGCAGAATCTCGCGCGCGTGGATATCGATGTCGGTTGCCTGGCCGCTCAATCCGCCCATGGACGGCTGATGGATGAGGATGCGCGAGTTGGGCAGGGCAAACCGCTTTCCCTTAGTGCCGGCGAGCAGCAGGAAAGCTCCCATGCTGGCCGCCTGGCCAATGCAATAGGTGACCACATTGTTCTTGATGAACTGCATGGTGTCGTAGATGGCAAGTCCGGCGGTGATGGAGCCGCCCGGCGAATTGATGTAAAGCTGCACGTCCTTTTCGGGGTCTTCGCCGGAAAGAAACAACATCTGCGCCACAATCAGGTTGGCCACCTGGTCGTCGATCGGTGTGCCAAGAAAAATAATGTTGTCGCGAAGCAGACGGGAGTAAATGTCGTAGGCGCGCTCGCCTCGACTCGTCTGCTCAACCACCATGGGAACCAATGCCATTGAGTATTCTTCTCGCTCTCCCGTTTGGGGGCTGCTTCGCCCCCGGTTTTCATCCTGGCCGCCCGGCTTGTTAAGGCCTTGTCCGTGCGGCGCCTTCTGCCCCTTTTCCGGGCGAACTTCCCGTCTAGGCGGGCAGCCGTTCGTACAGTACACTCGCGGTTTTTTCGCGCCGCAATTGTTCACGGATTCTAGCTAGCCCACCGTCCTCAGTCAATCGCACTTTCAGGGCATCCAAAGGTTCTCGCGACTGGAGGGCGGCCAACTGCAGTTCGTGGTCCATCTCCTCGTCGCTCACGGAGATGTTTTCTTCCTGGGCAATGCGGTCCAGCAGGATAAAGGTCTTCACCTCGGCAGTAGCGCTGTCTCGCTGGGCAGCACGGAGCCGTGCAAAGTCGAGCTTGCGCATCTGCTCGGTGTCCATTCCCTGGGCGGCAAGGGCACGGAGACCGCGGTCGAGACGGGCATCAATCTGCTCCTGCACCAGCGATTCCGGCACCGGGAAGGGGTACTTTTCCGTCAAAGCGGCAAACAGGCGGTCTTTGGTTTCGCCTTCCACACTGCGGCGCTTGCGCGCGGCGAGGTGTTCGCGGACCCGTTCTTCGAGGTCGGCGTAGCTCTCATAGGCGCCCAATTCCTTGGCGAAATCGTCGTCGAGTTCGGGGAGCGTGCGCTTCTTGATGGCCTTGACTTCTACTTCATAAGCAACGGTCTTGCCGGCCAGCTTGGCCTCGGCATAGTCGGCGGGATAGATGACCTCAGCCTTGAGTTCCTGGCCGGCGGTGGCACCGCGCAGGGCCGAGGTAAAGGCCTCCACTGTATCCTTGCCGCCAATCTCTACCAGTGTGTCTTCCCCGGCAACCGGAGCCGCGTCGGAATCGCCTTCGATCAGCCCCTTGTAGGTGATCTGGGCCCAGTCTCCATCGACCAGAGGACGGTCTTCTTCCACCGGCTCGACGGTGGCGCGCGACTCGCGCAACTGGTCCAGCTCTGCCTGAAATTCCTCCGGGGTGATTTCTACCGGCGGCTTGGGAACGGTGACGTCCTTGTAGCCTTCGATGGAAAACGCAGGCACATATTCAAACACAGCCTTCACATGCAGCGGAGCTCCGTCTTCAACGGTCAGCTCGGTCACCTGGGGCTGGCCCACCGGGCGCACGCCGAGGTCATTGACCGCCTTGTTGAAACGCTCCGGCAGCAGGCCGTCCACCACGTCCTTGCGGATCTCGGTGGCATAGCGCCGTCTGACGACAGAGTCCGGCACTTTTCCGGCGCGGAATCCGGGAATCTTTGCATACTTGCGATAGTTGCCCGTCACCGTCTTGTAGGCCTTGGAGACCTCTTCGACGGGGATATCGAGCACCAGTTCGCGGGTGCATTCGGGGTTCAAAACGGGCCCGTGCTGATGGTCGTGCCCGGAATGGTCATGACCGGCGTGATCATGGGCTTCGGAGTCATGATGGTCGTGGCCTTCGTGATCGTGACCGGCATGGTCGTGAGCGGGCTCAGCCGCATCAGGGAGGGGGGTGTTTTCGAGAGTGTCAGTAGAACTCAACGTTTTGCCTTCCGGGCGCAAACTCCGCGCCAACAAATATGCAGATCCAGTTGCTGGGTGGGGTCGATTCCTGGCTGCAATCCATCCAATTCTGGTCGCAGGCCGCCGACTCCCTGTCTAAAGTGATGCAATAGCCCGCCACACGGCTCAAACAAGGCGCGAGCAACAGGGGGATTTCCTTATCTCATGGTAGTGGGGCTTGCGGCAAAGGGTCAAACCGGCCGGGCAGTTTTGGAGGAAAAGCGGACCGTAATAGGCACGTGACTGGGCTGAGACCCGTTAAGGCTCAGTGACCCGTTACTGCTCAGTGACCTGCGGTTTTCGGACGTAGGGCAGGAAGCGGGGGTCGGAGGCGCCGCAGAGGGCAAAGTGCTCCCGGGCCTCGTTGAGGCTGAGTTGGCCGTTGACGGTGAGGCGGACTTCGGAGGCGTCTTCGTCTTCCTGCCCGTCATCTTCCCACCAGCAGACGGGGCAGAGCGCCAGGGCACCGGCGGTCTGCAAGGTCTTGTAGCCACAACACGGACAGCGAAAACGGTTCGGCACGGAATCCTCAACAGGATGGACGAATTTGCCGGCCTGGGGGTTACGATGCAGCGCCGCCAGAAGCCAGGTGCGCCAACCTTCCGCTTCCCGCCTTGCATCCATCAGTCCCATGGGCTGGCTCCTTTCGGGCTCTCTATCAACACTTATCGGCGCCGGAGGCAGTTTCGGCAATCGCCGTGGGAAGGAGCGCTTCTGGCGGCTGCGGGCCGGGAACAGCGTCATCCCCCTACGCTTCTCTGATGCGCGGCGGGGGATTGGAGGTCCACAAAAGGATTGGGGCGGGGACCTGCCCCTGGGATGGCGGACAATGTGACTGAGCCGGATGGGCGGCGTAGAATTGCCGCCGAGGAGAGTACCCACACTTATGCCGCGCCATCCGTTTGCACAGATTCTCTGGACTTGCCTGTTTCCGGTGTTGTTTTGCGCCGTTCCCCGCGTCATCCTGGCTCAAGCGCCGCCGCCGCTGCGAGTTGCCATCGTGGGGCTTGAGCATGGGCATGTGGAGGGATTCCTCGGGGCCTTGCCGCAGCACTCCGATGTGCAACTGGTGGGGATTGCCGACAGCGACCCGGCCCTGTTTGCCAAGTACCAGAAGAAGTTCTCGCTGGCGGACTCGCTGTACTACCGCGGCGAAGCGACGATGATTGAGAAAACCCATCCCCAGGCCGTGCTGGTCTACACTTCGATCGCCGGGCATCGGCCATCTATCGAAATCGCGGCCCAACACGGTGTCTCGGTAATGGTGGAGAAGCCGCTCACGATATCCCTGGCGGATGCTCTGGCGATTCGCGAGACAGCGCGGCGCTACAAGATACATGTGCTGGTGAACTACGAGACCACCTGGTACGCGAGCAACCAGGCAGCTTATGACGAGGTCCGCGATGGACGGATCGGCGAGGTCCGGCGCGTGGTGGTGCATGATGGCCACCAGGGGCCGAAGGAGATTGGCGTGCCGCCGGAGTTTCTGAGCTGGCTGACCGACCCGGCGCAGAACGGAGCCGGAGCGCTCTACGACTTTGGCTGCTATGGCGTGGACCTGATGACCTGGATGATGCACGGGGAGACTCCACTGACTGTGACCGCGGTTGTGAATCATGACAAGCCGCAGATTTATCCGCGGGTGGACGACGACTCGACGATCGTGTTGCAGTACCCGCATGCGCAGGCGGTCATCATGGGCTCGTGGAACTGGCCGTTTGGGCGCAAGGATATGGAAGTCTATGGTGCGACGGGCTATGCGATCACGGTAGCGGCGGACAAGGTGCGAATCCGCCACGAGCACGACGCGGAAGAGCGACTGACGACCGCCGAACCCCTGACCGGGCCGCAGAATAATTCTTTGAGTTATCTGGCGGCGGTGCTGCGCGGGCAGTTGGAGCCGGAGGGTGACCAGACGGCGCTGGATACGAATGTTGTGGTGATGCAGATTCTGGATGCGGCGCGGGAGTCGGCGCGGACGGGAAAGAGCGTGAAGCTGACTAAGGTTGGAGAGTAGTATCTTCGAATTTCATTCAAAAAAACAACCGCAGATCCTTCGACTCACCACCCCCAGGCTGAAGAACGCCTGGGGCCCCTTTCGCTCAGGATGACAGTGCTTTCGGGTATAGATGTGATGCGGTCAGTAGCTGCGGACCCACTCGAGGATTGACCTAACGGCGGCGCCGCTGGGGCCTTTGGCGATGTGGGGGCGGGAGTCTTCGATCCAGGCCATGCCGGCGATGTCGAGGTGAATCCACGGCGTGTCTTCGGTGAAGGTATGGAGGAACTCGGCTGCGGTGATGGCTCCGCCGTGGCGCCCGCCGGTGTTCTTGATGTCGGCAATGTCGCTCCGGATCTGATCGGCATATTCCTCACCCAGGGGCAGCCGCCAGAACTTTTCTCCCGAGGTGGCAAGCGCGGCCTGGAACTTGCCAATGGTTTCGTCGTCGTTCGAGAACGAGCCACCGTGGTAGATGCCGAGGGCAACAACGCAGGCGCCGGTGAGGGTGGCGGCATCAATAAGGTGGGTTGCGCCCAGTTGGCGGGCATAAGTCAGACCATCGGCCAGGACCAGGCGGCCCTCGGCGTCGGTGTTGATGACATCGATGGTTTTTCCCGACATGGCAGTGACCACGTCGCCGGGCTTGTAGGCCTTGCCGTCGGGCATGTTTTCAGCCGAGCAGACAATGCCGATGACCCGCACCTTTGGCTTGAGCAACGCAATGGCGCGCATGGCGCCGAGCATGGCCGCGCCGCCGGCCATGTCGTATTTCATCAGCTCCATTTTGTCGGAAGGCTTGATGGAGATGCCGCCAGTGTCGAAGGTAATTCCCTTGCCAACCAGGCCGAGGACTGGGCCGTCTGTAACTGCTTCGGGCTCATAGCGGAGGACGATGAGCGCCGGCGGTTCGGCCGAGCCCTGCGCGACGGCGAGGAAGGCACCCATCTTCAGTTCTTCGAGCTTGCCGGTGGAGTAGACATCCCAGTCGAGGCCGACTTCGTCGGCCATCTGGGAGGCGCGGGCGGCGAGGATGGTGGGGGTGAGCTTGTTGCCGGGCTCGTTGACCAGGGTGCGGGTGAAGTTCTGGCTGTCGCCAACGATTACGCCTTCGGCAAAGCCTGTTTGGACGGCTGTTTTGTCGGCAGAGGCGGGCGCGGCGAGGACGAACTTCTGGACGCTGAGGTCCTTGCGGTCGCTGCGGTAGGTGTCGGCGTCGAAGTCGCCCAGTATTGCGCCTTCCAGGATTGCGCGGGAACAGGGGCCGGGGGGCAGGAACTCGGCTTCCGGCAGGGCGAGGACCAGCTCGCGGATGCCGCGGGGCTTGGTGAAGCGAACTGCCGTTCCGGCGGCGGAGCGGACGGTGTTGATGGAGGCCTTGGCCTGCTTGCCGAGGCCGACGATGAGCAGGCGGCTGGCGGCGAGCCCTGCCGGGGCGTGGAGCAGGACGGTCTCATTGGCTCCGGCCTTGAACTCGCCGCCGGCAAGCAGGGCGGCGGCGGCGGACTTGACGGTTTGGTCGGAGGTGAGGAGGGCTGGGGTGGGCTTGGCGTCGGGGCCCTTGGCGGTTTGGGTGTCAACGGCGAGCACGACCAACAGGCCGGTTTCGATGGTGGAGAGGTTTGCGAAAGACAGTTCGGTGCGCATGGGTTCTATTGTTTCATTTGGAGCCGGGTGGATGACAAATGCGACGATTTGCGACGAAAAAGGGCGGTTTTGCGACGGACGCCCATCCGTAAACTCTTTGTTTTCAGGAGGGGTTTTTGGGGTGCGTGTGTAAGTGCTTTGCCATCAACGAAACCGGCCTGAGGGGGTAGGGGGTAGGTCAAAGAAAGATCTGGTAGCCAGGGTCTCGGGTCTGGGGTCTGGGCGTGGCGGTCATGATTTAATTGTGCGCCTCTCGACGAATTAAACTGCAAATCTGCGGAAGAAAAATCACGGGGTTGTCGGATGCTGGGGACAGGCGAGCCGCAGAACGAGGGCCGAATTCCGGAACGAGAGCACAGCGGTCTGCCACTTCGCCGAAGGACGCGCCAGAAACTAGCGGGTGAGGCTATTCCTGGGCAGAAGCGCCAGCGCCGCCCCTGTTGCCGAAAAAGTAACTGACGAGTAGCCGGTTACTCGCTCGGAACCGCTTGGGGACCCGCATGAACTACGATGGGACCGTGACCTACGAAAGCGTCGTACGCGAATTGTTTGCCCGGATGCCTGACTTGGAGCCAGTCTACCGCGAACAGTTCGACTTTCTAGCTGGCAAAGAATTGCCATATGTGGTGTTCGGCTCATTCCTGATCCCGCTGATTGAAACTGCGCTGGAAAGCCATGATGTCGAGCTCGTAAGGTCCATTTGCGCTTACCTCGAAGAGGTAGCCTCAAGCGCAAATACGGACGCTGGACTCGAAGGATTGCTCAGAGTTGAAATCGGAGAATGGTTGAGCGGCACGCAATGGGAAGCAGAGGTTGAACCGTACTTGGGCGAGCAGACGAAACGCAGATGCCGATATGTATCTGGACTCGCGACCCAAAGGAACTTGCTCAAGGCCGAACGGGCAGGCCGCAAACCGATAACGCGGCTTCTGAATTGGTTCAAAGAATAGGCGGGATACTGCGTTGGAGTCGCAGCCCAACGCGCTCATGGACACGATTGCGGGTGGTTTGTCGGCAATCCGTCAGTAACCATTTCTTCAACTACATCGAGCATAACGACCGTGAGAACATACACGGGATGGCACATCCATACGTGAAACTTGAGGGAACTCCAATCTGGATTGCAGTTGCTTCCGCGATTGACGATCTGGTGCAAAATGACGATCTCGTTGAGAGAACTGCACGCGACTACATCGTCGGCTATCTGAGTCAGCGAATTGTGAACGAACGGCAAGGCGTAATCGACCAGCTTCAACATTCTTCGGGTGGTTAACCGCCGTTCTGGGTGGTTTGTCGGCAATCCGGAAATTACTCCAATTTTGGGGTTACTTCCGGTTAGCCGGTTACTCGCTCGGAACCGCTATAAAAGAATGATGCCGGATTCAATCGCGCTCATTCTGGCCGAGCTTTGTGAGTTCCCTACGCGCCTGCAAAGCAATACCACCATGAGGAAAAACCTCCAATGCTTGTTGGAACGCCGACCGCGCCTTCTCGCTGTCGCCCAACGCTAGCCAAGTCACCCCTTTCAAGTGCAATAACCCGGCGAGATCGTCCTTTCCCAAAGAGTTGGACACTGCAAATGCGTCATCGAGTCTTGCTTCCGCGTCTTTCCGGTTCCCGCAGGAAGCTAATGCCCAAGCGCTGAGCGCCAAGCATTGGGCTAAGAAAATGCGACTTTGTTCAGATTGAGCCTTTCCCCTCAAGGCTGCAATCACCTTCTCTACAAGATCGCGAGCCCGGGGCGCATCCGTTTTCTGCGAAAGTAGACAATCCGCAAGGCTGAAACGAAGATAATCCTCCGTCTTCTGCGGCAGAAGAAGTGCCGCCTCCAGTAGCCTCTGCGCTTCTGAGTACTTTTCTTCGCTCATCAGAGCGATAACGTAGAAGTAAAGGTGCTGGCTTTTGAGGGCCGGCCTGCCTTTTGCATCAAAGGCTGAATCTTTCAGGAGTTCTAACGCCTCGTTGAACCGTCCGGCTTGCAACGCAATCCATCCTTGGAATGGGCGGCCATAGACCTTTGAACGAAGCCAACGCCTGCTTATCCGCATTGCTCCTTCGTAGTCGCCAAGCGTGGCCAAGCGAACCGCTTTGCGTTTCATGTGCATGATAGGTAGGGGATAGAGCAGGATTCCTGCGACAAAGACAATCAAAAATAGCGGGCGCAGCGACCCACCATGCTGAGCGCCAAACCAATCCTTAAACAATGAATTCATGATCCATAATGAAAATGAGAGCAAGAGCACCGAAGACAAGATGCTTCCCAACTTTCCGGACCGAGACAGAGCCTGGGTGAGGAGTAAAAGCGCCCAAAGGGGAAGCAGAATGCTCAATGCGGAGCAGAGCATGAACGGAGCAGCCCACAGGATCACGCCGCCCAGAGTGCTGACAGCGGGAGAATGTATGCCGTTCACCCAGTGAATCTGGCACCACCAGGCGACAATGCTCCCTGTCATCGCGATTGTGAATCGAACGCCCCAGGTCAAATGCAGCCAAGAGACACCTTTTTCGCGGTTCGTGGTATCTTCGTTTGCCAATGCCATGGCTTCCTCGCTCTTTCTACACAGGTACGTATCCCTAGCAACGATGTTAGCTGGAATCAGGACGCATGAATGTAACTCTCTCGGGTGATGCGTTTACGAGACTTTTGGGGTTCGGATTGTTGGCCAGCCAATAGACAATTCGAGTTCTGGATGTATGGTCGGCAAACCGGAAGTAACAACACTTCAAGACTCTCAAAGGCAACCGCAGATCCTTCACTACGTTCAGGATGACAGTGCTTTGGGGATAAGAGGATGGTGCCGAACGAGCATTGCGCCCGGTTTGTCGGCTATTCGTCAGTCGCCTATTCGTCAGTAACTCCGAAGCCACTCCCCAAAAACAAGCGCGGCGGCAGCAAGGGCCCGGCCTGCGGGCTGGGCTGGTTCAGCGGGCAGGGCTCGGGCCGACCTGTCCGGGTCCCCAGTGGGGCCTCATCAGCGCAGACAGAGCGCGAAGGCGCGCCGCACTCGGCAAAACCGAGCGCCGGGGTCACAGGGGGGTGCGGGCAACAGGAAGATGGGGTGGGCGTCTTTGAGATGCGGGATGCTCTAGCGGCTTTTTAAGAGCAGCCGCAGATCGCTGCGCTTCGGTCGGGATGACAGGGAGTAGATGAGGGGCGGTGCGGATAGGTGGCTAGCGGCCCATGCGGTGTTTGCTGGCGTTTACGGCGGCGCGGGCTTCGCGGTCGCCTTCGCGGCGCTTCTCGGTTTCGCGCTTGTCCCAGTCCTGTTTGCCCTTGGCTACGGCCAGTTCGCACTTGACGCGCCCGTTGCGGAAATAGAGCCGGGTGGGGATGAGCGTGTGGCCCTTTATCTGCGTCTTCTGGAGTAGCTTGCGAACCTCTTCGCTATGCAGCAGCAGTTTTCGGGTTCGGGTTTCGTCGTGATTCGCTATATTTCCGTGGGAGTAAGGACCGATATGCAGGTTGAGCAGAAAGGCCTCGCCGTCTTTGATGAGGCCGTAGGAATCCTTGAGGTTGGCGTTGCCCTGGCGGATGGACTTGACCTCGGTTCCGCGGAGGGCGACGCCGGCTTCGAACTTCTCCATCAGGAAGTAGTTGTGGCTTGCCATTCGATTGTAGGCCGCGTCTCGCTGGCCGCTGGCCACGGGGTCGCGGGGGCGCACCGGCTTTTGCGGGCCGGCGTCTGGGTGCTGCACGATGACGTGGCTGGTTTGGCGGGCCATGGTCGGGCTTCCTCGAATCTCAATGGTAGCACCGGTGCTGTTTTCGCTGTTGGGACGGATGTGGTCTTTCCTGTTGCTGCTGCGGGGCTTTGCTAGAATGAGGCAGCGTTGGATGAGCTCAATTTTCAACAGGAATTGTGTCAAGAATCGCGTTAAGGGCAGCCAAGGCAGCCCGCAGGGGTCGGCACCGGAAATGGGGCTCACCTGGACGCCTGGGAGTTCGATGAATCGCCCCGCACATCAGCCAGTGGTAAGAGTTGAAATGGCCGAAAACCATCCCTCAGGGGCTAAACAGTCCGCGGAAAAGCCCGCGTTTCGTGCGGATTCGAGGGTCAAAAGCCCGCGGGGGCTAAAGCCCAACGTTGATTTGATTGGACTTGCGGCACGACTGAAGTCGTGCCCTGATACAAAGCCTTCAAGATTTGGCACCTTGTCGTGCCTGGCAGTTTTAGCGCTTTGCGCGCTGAGCGCCATACCTGCTCACGCGGAGTCTGCGGGTTCGATGTACAAGCACGCCGTGGCTGCTGAAGCTCGCGAGGACTACGACGCGGCATTCGATCTTTACCAGAGGGCGGTGGCCAAGGCTCCGTCCGATCTGACCTACAAGGCCGCGTTGTATCGCATTCGAGTGACCGACTCAGCGATGCACATGGGCAAGGGGCGGAAGCTGCTGGAAGGCGGGGACGAGCAGGGCGCTCTGGTTGAGTTTCTTCATGCGTCCGAGATCGACCCGAGCAACGACGCCGCGCAGCAGGAGATTGGCCGGATACGCAAGGACCAGGGACAGAAGACGCAGCAGGAAGATACCAGCCTGGAGGGGCAGCCGAGCTCGGAACAGGAGCTGGAGTCGATGGGATCGCCTGTGGTTCTGAAGCCGCTGTCGAATGAGCCGTTGACGCTGCACTATGCCGGGGATGCGAAGGAGGTTTACCAGGCGATTGGCAAGGCGGCCGGGCTGAACGTTCTGTTTGACCCTGATTACACGTCCAAGCGCATTACGGTGGACCTGACGAACGAGTCGCTGATGGACGCGCTGCGCATTGTGGGTACGATGTCGAACACGTTCTGGCATGCGGTTACGGACAACACAATTTTTGTAGCCCAGAACACGGTGCAGAAGCGGCGCGACCTGGAAGAGACGGCGATTCAGACGTTTTACCTGACCAATGCCTGGCAGACAAACGACCTGACCGACGTGGCGACGGCAATCCGCAACCTGCTGACCGGCGGCAGCCTGAAAATCTACAATGTTCCAAGCCAGAACGCGATTGTGGTGAGGGGAACGCCGGACGAACTGCTGGTGGCGCAGAAGCTGATCAACGACCTGGACAAGCCGCGGCCGGAGGTGGTGGTGGACATCGCCATCTTGCAGGTGAGCAAGAACTGGGAGCGGACGCTGGGCATTCAGTGGCCGAGCAGCGTGGGCATTGCGCTGCAACCGCCAAGCACGACCAGCACATCGACGACCACAACGACCACCGGTACGACAGGAACGACGGGCACCACACCGTCGTTGTACGATCTGGCCCATTTGAAGGCTACGGACTTTGCGGTGACGATAGGTTCGGCGACAGCGAACCTGCTGATGACGGACTCGAACACCAAGATTCTGCAGAGCCCGCGGATACGGGCGACCGACGCGCAGAAGGCGACGATGAAGATCGGCGAGCGGATTCCGATTGCGACGGGCTCGTATGGCGGCGGCGGGTTGAGCGGCGTGGGCGGCGCGACCGGGCTGGGCATCGGGGTACAGACGCAGTTCCAGTACCAGGACGTGGGCGTGAATATCGAGATGACGCCGACGGTGCACTACGACCACGAAGTGACGCTGAAGATCAAGATTGACATCTCATCGCAGGCCAGTTCGGTGACCATCAGCGGGGTGACGGAACCGATTATCGCGCAGAACGTGGTGGACCAGGTGATCCGCCTGCGCGAGGGTGAGGCCAGCATTCTGGGCGGCATCGACGAGAAGCAGGACCAGGTGAGCTGGAGCGGGATTCCGGGGCTGAGCTCGATTCCGATTCTGCGCTATCTTTTTGGATCGAAGGACCACACGATTACCGACACCGACCTGGTGTTCCTGATTGTGCCGCACATTGTTCGCTCGCAGATTCTGGACCGGGACAACCTGCGCACGATCGATACCGGGGTGGGGAACACGATTGAGCTGCGTCATATTTCCAGCCCGGCTTCTGACGGAACCAAGCCGGCAGCGGCGCCAGCCGTCCAGGCGCCCCCGCCGCCGCGCTCAAGTGTCGGCGTAGTTCCCGGTCAGAGCGCGATGGCGGCGGCTCCGGCGGCGCTGGCGCAGTTGAGCGCATCGGCCGATGCCAATGGCCAGACGGCGGCCAACGCTGCCAGCCCGCCTGCTGTGACGCCCCCGCCCCCTGGGGCTCCGAGCGTGAATCTGATGCTGAGCCCGCCAGGCAATCCAGTGGCGACCGGAGCCACTTTCCAGGTTCCGGTGGTGCTTGCCGGTGGAAAGGACATTGATTCGGTACCTTTGCAGGTGCAATACGACCCGACAAAGCTTTCCCTGGTGAACGTGACCAGCGGGGATCTACTCGGCCGGGATAACCAGGCGGTTGCGCTGGTGCATCGCGACGACGGGCCTGGAACGATCACCATCGATGCCGCAAGGCCGCCGGGCGTAGCTGGAGTGACTGGCTCAGGGGTTGTGTGCATCCTGAGCTTTACGGCCAAGGCGGCGGGAGATACTTCGCTTTCATTGACTCGCGCTTCGGCGATCAACAGCGCGCAGCAGCAGGTATCGGCGCAGGGTTCGCGGGTGAACATTTCGGTGCATTGAGGGAGTTGAGAAGTGAAGCGGTGAAGAAGTGAAGAAGTGAAGCAGGGGTTTGGATGAGAACATCGGCGCCAATTCGGAGAATTCCCACCCGCGAGCGAGGGCTCACGCTGGTCGAGCTCATCATTACGGTGGCGATTCTTTCAATTCTTGCCTCGGCTGCGGTTCCGGTAACGATATTCACGGTAAAGCGGGCGAACGAGCGGGAGCTGCGGCGCGATCTGTGGGAGATGCGGGACGCGATTGACCACTACAAGGACGCGGCCGACATGCACGCATTCCAGACCAAGGTGGACAGCCAGAATTATCCGCCGGACCTGGATACGCTGGTGACTGGAGTGGATGTGCAGGGCAAGAAGGTACGGTTTCTGCGCAAGATTCCCATCGACCCCACGACGGGCAAGGCGGAGTGGGGCTTGCGCTCGATGCAGGACGATCCGGATTCGGATTCGTATGGCGGGCAGAGCGTGTTTGATGTGTATTCAAAATCCCAGGGTACGGCGCTGGACGGAACGAAGTATTCCACCTGGTAGAGCGTGGCGACAGCAATGAGGACACCGTGCAGAGGATGAAGAGACAGGACGCGGGATTTACGCTCATCGAGCTGATGATCGTGATGGCCATCATTGGCGTGTTGACGCTGGTGGCGGTGCCGAGCTATATCCAGGCGGTGAAGCATGCGCGCGAAGCTGTGCTGAAGGAAGACCTGCAAACGATGCGGTCGGCGATCGACTCATACACCATGGATAAGCAGAAGGCTCCGCAGTCGCTGGACGACCTGGTGCAGGACGGCTATTTGAGGGCGATACCCGAGGATCCGATGACGCGCAGCACCAGCAGTTGGGTGACCGACACGAGCAGCGATATGCGCTCGCTGGACGAGACCGACCCCGGTGTCGACGATGTCCATTCCGGCTCCGACCAGGCAGGCTCTGACGGGCAATCGTACAATACGTGGTAAGGGCGGATCGAGTTTAGAGACGCTCCGAGGCGCGGAGGGAATCTTGACTCGAAGGCTGCACGGTTTATTTTTTCTTTTGATTTTCCTGACTTCGGCATGCAGTTCCCTCTGCGCACAAAATGAAAAGACGATCACGATTCGCATGCTCGACAGCCGGAGCGGCCTGCTGATTGCCTCGTC
>Ga0302195_10001446_pt1 | contig 18766 bp, 15 predicted proteins | sample II_Bog_N1_2_FD_198778 | JGI IMG/M metagenome (GOLD analysis project Ga0302195, IMG submission 198778) | Peat permafrost microbial communities from Stordalen Mire near Abisko, Sweden - II_Bog_N1_2 | ecosystem: Environmental > Terrestrial > Soil > Wetlands > Peat | place: Sweden: Abisko...
GTAGGTTCTACAGTTGACTTGGCCGGGTTAGGGCTCAGGTTTCCCACCCATCCGCAGAAAACGCGAATGGATGGGGCACGGCGCGTTTGCGGCGGGACTTACTGCTCCTACTTGGCGAGCGCGGCTGCGATGGCGGCGGTGACTTCGGGTGAGTCGGGGGTGGTGGCTGGCTCAAAGCGCGCGACCGGCTTGCCGCTGCGGTCGAAGAGGAACTTGGTGAAGTTCCATTTGATGTCGCCGGCGAACTTGGGGTCAGTATCCGCGCCGGTGAGGAACGAGTAGAGGGGTGTCTTGTCGTCGCCGAGCACGGAGACCTTGGACATCATGGGGAAGCTGACGTTGTATTTGTTGGAGCAGAACTTCTTGATCTCCGCGTCGGTGCCCGGCTCCTGGGACATGAAGTTGTTGGCAGGGATGCCGACGATGACCAGGCCGCGGTCCTTGTACTTCTCGTAGACGGCTTCGAGTGCCGCGTACTGCGGGGTGAATCCGCACTTCGATGCCACGTTGACCAGCAGGACGACCTTGCCGCTGTAGGCGCCGAGGTTGACCGGCTGGCCGTCGATTGACTTCATGGTGAAGTCGTAGATGCTCTTTGACTGCGCGGACAGGCTGACGCAGGCGGCTGCACAGAACAGGACGAGCAAAAAGAGTTTGCGCATGGGGACCCTCTCCAAAAGGCTGACTGTGATCATAGACGAGCCGGATGTAGGGATTGTCTCGGAAATGTGAATTGATGCGGCGATTCAGGACTGGGCGGACTTTGCTTTTGATTCGGCGCTGCGCAGCGCCTCGTGAATGATCATCTTGAGATAGGTCTGGTAGCGGAGGCCGCGCTCGGCCGCCTGCACGCGGGCTTTGGCGATGTCGTCCGGATCGATACGGATCGTCGTAGTTGGTACAGGAGCGGGCTCCGAGAACGGAATTCCACGCTCCGCGAAGAGGCGTTTCACGCCGCCACGGCCAAGCCGGCCCTCTTTAGCGGCCTTGTGAAACTCATCGGAAACCTCTTCGCGGTGGTCATACCACCACTTTGCCTCTTCAGCCTCGGTCTCGAACTTAGGAATCTTCAAATCACTCATTGCTGACCGGCTTTCATTTCGAGAAACAGGAGTTTGTCTTTCCGTTCCGCCTCATAGGCCGTGACCACTCGGATCTTCTCGCCGCGCAGGGTAATCACGACGTCCATGATGCGCCCCGTGTTTGTCTCTCCGAGCTATGTCCATCGTTCCTCGCCATTCATCTCCGGATCAAAGCTGACGTCCAGCGGATCGTTGAGGATCACCTCTTCAGCTTCGTCCGGAGTTACCTGGTGTTTTGCAATGTGGCCAATGTTCTCTTTGTCCCAATCGAATGCGGGTAAACTCATAGCCATTTTCTCCATTGGTTTTGCGCCGGTTTTGTATTTACCGCGTCTCGGCGCTTCCACCCAGGAAATGAACGCGTCCATTCCTGAGACCCCAAGGGGCCAATTCCCTGAGAATCAATGGCCTGCAAAACTGGTACTACTTGAGTCGAAGGGCACCCAGGTTGAGTGTAGCTACTTCGTAGCTATTTTGCAACTACTGGCGTAGTTCGACTAAGGTTGCTCCCTGGCCGCCCTCGTTTTGCGGGGCTTCGGCGATAGTGGCCACGTGGGGGTGGCCTTTCAGGAATTCGCGCACGCCGCGGCGGAGGATGCCTGCGCCGTGGCCGTGGATGACGCGCACGCGTGGCAACCCAGCTAGAAACGCACGATCAAGATATTTCTCCAGTTCCCCCGTTGCTTCGTCGACGGTCCGGCCGATCAGGTTGATCTCCATGCGCATGTCGTCCGAGTTGGCGCTGGTCACGGTAACGTGGACGTTCTTCTGCTTCCGCGCGGCGGCGAGCGGGTCGGGCTTTTGATTCGGCGCTGACTCGCCGGAGGGAAGCGGTTCGGCGAGCTCGTCGCGCTTGACGCGCATCTTGATGGGGCCGAGAGCGACTTCGAACAGGTCCTTGTCGATTTCGCGCTGCACGACGGCGACTTTGTTCATGGATTTGATGCGGACCTGGTCGCCGGCGGCGATGTGCTTGAGCAGGTGCGGCTGCGCGTTGGTGTCGCCGACATCGGCGCCAGTGCGGTGGGCGACGACGGTCTGGTTGAAGCTCTCCTGAAACTCGCGGCGCAGGCGGGTCATGCGGCGCTCGGCTTCTTTGGAGAGCTTTTGCTGCGCGGCGCGGTCTTCAATGGCGCGGACGGTCTCGCGCATCTGGAACTCGAAGTCCTTGAGCAGAGAAGCCAGCTTTACTTCCAGCTCGCGGGTGCGGTTGCGCAGCTCGACATCGCCCTCGCGGGCGAGTTTGGCGCGCGCTAGATTGAGTGCGTATTGCTCTTCACGCGCGCTTTTTCTCTCGGCCTCAAGCTGCGTAAGCTCGTTGTGCAGCTTGTCGAGGAAGCGGGCAATGTCCACCTGCTGCGATCCCAATCTTTGCCTTGCAGCGGCGACGATGGTCGCGTTCAGCCCCAGCCGCTCGGCGGTCTGAATGCCGGCCGACGCGCCGGGCACGCCCAGCCGTAGCTGATAGTTGGGCGCGAGGGTCAGCTCATCCACGCCGGCCGCGGCGTTGAGCACGCCGGGGGTGTTGGCGGCGTAGACCTTGAGCGAGGTGTGGTGCGTGGAGATAAGCGACCACGCGCCTACGGTGAGGAAGTGGCCGGCGATGGCCACAGCCAGGGCCGAGCCTTCCTCGGGGTCGGTGGCGGAGCCGAGCTCGTCAAGCAGCACCAAGGACTGCGGACCGGCGAGGCGGGAGAGGCGGTCGAGGTTGGTGATGTGCGCCGAAAAGGTGGAGAGCGCGGCTTCGATCGATTGCGCGTCGCCGATGTCGGCCAGAAAGCTAGTGAAGATGGGGAAACTGGCTGCCGCGGCGGGGATGGGCAGTCCGGCCTGGGCCATCATGGCGAGAAGCGCGGTGGTCTTGAGGGTGACGGTTTTGCCGCCGGTGTTGGGGCCGCTGATGATGATCTGGCGATGCTCGGCGGTGAGCTCAAGCGTGAGCGGCACGACGGCGGTATTCGGCGCTGCTCCGCCGGCGCGGAGGCGCTTTTCGAGCAGGGGATGGCGAGCACTCTCAAGGGATAGTTGCTCTGGTCCAAAGGTTGGCGCGACGCAGTCGAAATCGCGGGCAAAGCGGGCGCGGGCTTGCAGGCTGTCGACCAGAGCCAGCACACGCGCGCCTTCGACGAGGCCCACCGCATAGGTGCCGACCTGGCGGGTGAGGGCGACAAAGATGCGGTGGATTTCGGCTTGCTCTTCTTCGATGAGCCGGACAAGCTCGTTGTTCTGCTCGATGGTTTCAAGGGGCTCCACGTAAACTGTCTGCCCTGACGAGCTGGCGCCGTGGACAACGCCGGAGATGCGGCGCTTGAGCTCGGCGCGGACGGGGATGACGAAGCGGTCGCCGCGGATAGTGATCAGGTCTTCCTGCGTTGCGCCGTCGCTCGAGAGCTTGCGCAGCGCGGCGCGCAGCGATTCTTCGATCTGCCGCTGCTGGCGCTCCTGATCGCGGCGGATGCGGTTCAACTCCGAGGACGCCGAGTCGGCCAGCGAGCCGTCGGGCTGGATGGTGCGCTCGATGGTTTCAGCCAGCGGCTTGAGCGATGTGGCCAGCGCGGCGGAGAGCGCGGAAAGCCCGGGCAGCCTACCCACGAGGCGCGCCGGCGGCGATTGCAACAGCGCCTGCCACGCACCCACGTCGTTGGCTAGCCGCGCGATGGCCTGGAGTTCCGTGGCTTCGAGGGCAGCGCCGGGGATCTGTGCCTTGGCTGCCAGTTGCGTGGGGTCAAACAGTCCGCCGCAGGGGATGGAGACCTGCTCTTCGAGGACGAGGCGCAGCTCGCCGGTAAGCTGGTGCTGGCGGGCGATCCAATCCTCATCAGTGGAGGGGCGCAAGTCGAGGATGGCGTTGCGGCCCACGGGCGAGGCGGCGAAACCGGCGACGAGGGCGAGGAGGGGCTCCCACTCGAGCGCGGCAAAGTCGGCGTGTTCTACGGGAGACGGGATGGGGTCGAGCAGGGGCATGTGCTGGAACTAGTTTATCGGGCGACGGCGCGGCAGGCGGGATTTCGCTGATCGCCGAGCAGGCGATTGAATGTCCTATTGTCTCAAGTATTGAAAAGCCTGAGAACTTGGCCACCCGGCGTACTTCATCTAGGAAACAACCTCGCCCTTGCCCTACCCAATTGATAGCATTGCCATAGGATTCCCTTCGAGAGTTGGACTGCAGTGGTCGACATAAGAAGAAGGTTGATGGGGGCTTCAGCCGTGATCTCGCCGGATGGGAAAATCACGGGCGTCGATATTGACGGATTCGTACGCCGGCTTCTCTTATTCGATCGGTATGTGCTCGTCTCCGTCCGATTGCAGGAGTTTCCATTCTTCATTGACCACCTCGGATTCGAAGGTGTTCGTGAATTGCTTTCTGAAAACCTCCTCGAGATAAGGTGCGAGTGCTTGCAACTCGCGCAAGTTGGACAGTCGGGGATGTTCGGCGATCAGCGTTTGCCTCCATATCACTACAAGTTCAATTGGGTTGATGCTCATGACAGAGGAAAATACATCAACGATTGTCTCGGATGCCTTAACTCAAGACCAGGGCTCGGCCGAGTCGAAATCGAGGCGCTTCGGGAGAGCATTTTGAAAGCGATTAGGCCGCTTTCGAGAGACATTATGTCTCGTGCCTATCCCGATTTTGTCGCAGATTTAATGCGCCCGAGGCTGTCAGAAGCGTCCGTCAAAATGGCCGCCGCAAGGAGAATCGGTTTAATCGATCTCCCGACCAGATTAGACGCTCATCAACTTTCTGAAGATACGTTCAGGATCGACAACGATATCGCAGCCTTTGCCAGGATTACTACCGGAGAGGCCCATAGGATTGTCGAAGCCGGACTTATGGGGATAGCAGGTCTGTCGCAGACAATACAAGAAATGGGCGTATTCAACGCTCTGTCCGGATTCCGAGAAGAGGAGATACACCTCTTCCAAGAGAAGCTCTCGTTTCTAGCGGGATTGGCGTCAACTGGCAAGATAGAGTCAGACTTCCAAAGAGTGATCGAAATTAAGAATCTACCAAATTTCTCGTCGGAACTTGTCGGCGTGAAGATAGACCAGTTGCTCAAAGTCCGTGATTCAAGCGAGGCCCGCGAGTTCAGAGACTGGCTTAGAGGCTCCGAAGATCTCACCGAAAAAGAGATCAACGATCAAGTTGCCGGGCTAAGAGCACGCGCGGGGCTTAGGACGACTGGAAATGGTGGCAAAGCAATCAGATTCTTACTAACGACCATTGCGGGAGTGAACCCGGTCCTTGGTCTCGTCTCGGGCGCGCTAGATACATTCGTCTATGACAGATTCTTACCCCGATCTGGAATAGCGGCATTCGTTAACGAGCTCTATCCTTCCCTTTTTGAGCAAACGCTGCGGTCCAAGAACGACGACCTTCGAATAATTAATCGGAGTTAGGGTAGGTTGCTAGGCTCCCTCAACGAAATCGACGATTAGAACCTGAGTATCCGGCTTTGTGATCTCCCTATCCTTTCCGCAACGCGCAGAAAGGATAGGGCCCTGGATTCGTCGTTAGCCGGCCCGGGTCTCCTTTGGTTTCAACCCTCCCTCCCAGCGGGCGACTACGGCCGCGGCCAGGCAGTTGCCGATGACGTTCATGGCGGTGCGCCCCATGTCCATGAGGGTGTCGATGCCGAGGAGCATGAGCACGGCGGAGGCGGGAATCTGGAAGCTGCTGGCGACGGCCATCAGGATCACCAGCACTGCGCGCGGAACGCCGGCGATGCCTTTGCTGGTGAGCGCAAGCGTGGCCAGCAGGACGATTTGCTGGCCGACATTCAGGTGCAGCCCCGCGGCCTGGGCGGCGAACAATGCGGCCATGGAGAGATAGATGCTGGACCCGGTCATGTTGAAGCTGTAGCCGGTGGGGATGACGAAGGAGACGATCCAGCGGGGGACGCCGAACTCTTCCATGCGCTCCATGGCCAGGGGCAGCGCGGCTTCCGACGATGTGGTGGCAAAGCCCAGCGCGGCCGGCTCGGCCACGGCGGCGGCGAAGCGGCCGACCGGGATGCGGGCGAAGAGCAGGATGGCGGCGAGGACGAGTAGGAACACGCCGAGGGTGACGTAGCAGGTGATGAGGAGTTTGCCGAGTGGGAGCAGGGTGGCGAGGCCCATGCTGCCGACGGTGTAAGCCAGGGCGGCTCCGGCGGCGACGGGGGCGGCGACCATGATGATTTTGGTTAGGCGGAACATGGTCTCCGTGAGGGACTGAAGAACGCTGAGGAGCGGGGCGCGTTTGGGCTCGGGCAGCAGGGCGAGCGCGGTGCCGAACAACAGCGCGAAAACGGCCACCTGGAGGATCTGGTTTTCCGCTACGGCGCGCGCAATATTTTCTGGAAAGATGTTGACCAGAGTTTGCTGCCAGCCCTCGGGATGCGCAGGAGGCGCCGCAGCCTGCACCGTAGCGGAGAGCGTTACGCCAGCGCCTGCCTGCGTAAGATCGATGGCCACCGCGCCGAGGATGAGTCCGAAGGTCGTTATCACCTCAAACAGGATGAGCGCCTTGAGCGCCACGCGGCCCACGCCGCGCAGTTCGTTGTGGCCTGCGATACCGGTGACGATGCCGCCGAAGATGAGCGGCGCCACGATCATGCGGATGAGGCGGAGAAAGATTTCGCCCAGAAAGTGGGTCTGGCTGGCGACCCGCGGTGCGTCCACGCCCAGCTCGGCCCCGGCCAGCATGGCCAGGAAGGTCCAGACGAGCAGCGAGCGGCGGCGCAGGGCGAAAGGAAGCGCCAGCACGAGAGCGGCGCAGCGGAGGATGAGCCCGAAGGGACCTGCAAAGGGCGCAGCCGCCAGGCCGGCGGCGAATACCAGGGCAGCTGCGAAGGATAGAGCGGCTGGAAAAGTGCGGCCGGCGGCGGGAGCATTCTGCGAGTCGTCTTCGGTCATGGATCAGCCTTAAGGGTGCAAGGACTGCCGAATGCTATGTCGTAGAACTGGAGCTTGGCGCCGACGAGCCGGCTGCGGGGGAAGTGGGCGCGGCTGCGGGCGCCGGCGCGGAAGCCGTGGGCGCAGCAGCCGTCGTCTCCGTCTTGGCGTCGGAGTTCTTGCTGTCGGCGGGGGCGGATTCGGAGGCCGGCTCGCTGCTCTTGGCGGCGTAGTCGTTCACATACCAGCCCGCGCCCTTGAAGTGCAGCCGAGGCGCGGTCAGCGGGCGCTCGAGCAGGCCGTGGCACTTCGGACATTCGGTCTCCTGCTCTGCGGAAAAGTTCTGGATCTTCTCAAAACGATGGCCACACTGGGTGCAGCGATAGGCATAGAGCGGCAAGGTTGGAGTCCCTCCGGGGAAAATTCACCCAATATTCCTATTCTATCGGCAGGGCAGCCAATCATCTGCAAAATCGCCGCCCTGCCGGAGGGTCCTGCTCAAAGCCGGTCGGGAATCAATGCACGGCCAGCAGTACCGATGCCGAGTGATCTTCCCACTCCAGGGTGAGCTTGCCGGTGGTGCCGCCCAGGTTGGTCAGGGTGTACTTCAGGTTTTCCACCAGCTCCATGGGCTTGCTCATGGTCATCTTCACACGGCCCAGATCCTTGGTCTTGTCGTAGACCGTGCCCCACTGGCCGGTTTGCGTGTTCACGATGAAGACCCAGTTATCGGGGTCGGAGACGTCGACGTAGAGCGTGTAATTTCCCTTGGGTACGGCCAGGCCACCGATCGTCAGGTCGGCGTCGGTGTGCAGCTTGGTGGCCTCGTTGGCGCCGGCGCGCCACACGGGATAGGTCTTGTCCTTGCCGATCTGGCCGTCCTTGGTAAAGAGCTGGCCCTCGCGTCCCTTCACGCCGGGCGAGCTATAGGCGATAGTGATAGCCTTGCCGGCGATGGCGGCCGACGCCGTGGCAGGCGGACTCTTGGGCGGGGGCTTGGGTGCGGGTGTCTGTGCGGAGAGCGTGGCGGCGGCAAGCAGCAGGCCGGTACAACAAAGCAGAATTTTCATGGTGATGATTCTCCTTGCGGGCAGGGTCCCTGTTTCCTATGGACGGCGCCGACCGGACGATTGTCGCACCGCCAGGCCAGCCAGGGAAAGCAACGCCGTTGGGCTGTTATGATTCGGCCCAAGGCATTGCATGCGGCAGAGACAAAATCAACTATCGGCTGGTGAAAGATTTCGCGCCGCGCTGCGGGCGGAAAAGCCGCTCCAGGTAGCAGGGGCCATCAATGCTTACACGGCGCGGCTGGCAGAGGCTACCGGGTTCAGGGCGTTGTACTTATCCGGCGGCGGCGTAGCGGCCAACTCGCTCGGCATGCCGGATCTGGGCATCAGCACCATGGAAGATGTGCTGACCGATGTGCGGCGCATTACGGACGCGAGCAGCCTGCCGCTGCTGGTGGATATCGACACCGGCTGGGGCGGGGCCTTCAACATCGCGCGAGCTATAAGGTCGCTGGCAAAGGCCGGCGCCGCGGCCATGCACATGGAAGACCAGGTGGGCCAGAAGCGCTGCGGCCACCGGCCGGGCAAGGAGCTCGTTTCCGCCGCCGAAATGGTCGACCGCATCAAGGCCGCCGTCGATGCGCGCACCGACGAAAATTTTGTGCTGATGGCGCGGACGGATGCGCTGGCCAACGAAGGGCTCAGCAGCGCCATTGCCCGCGCACAAGCGTATGTGGCCGCCGGCGCGGACATGATCTTCGCCGAAGCAGTAACGGAGCTGGAGCAATATACCGAGTTCCGCGCCGCGGTGGGCGTGCCCATCCTGGCCAACATTACGGAGTTCGGCCAGACGCCGCTGTGGACGCGCGACGAGCTGGCCCAAGCCGGCGTGGACATCGTTCTCTACTGCTGCGGCGCTTATCGGGCGATGAACGCGGCGGCGCTGAAGGTGTACGAGGCTATCCGCGCCGAGGGCACGCAGAAGAACGTGGTCCCGCTGATGCAGTCGCGCGCGGATCTTTACAAATATCTGGACTATCACGCGTACGAGACGAAGCTGGATGAGCTGTTTGCCAAGGGCAAAGAGTAAGCGGCTCGCGCGTATCTCTATTTCGATTTCCCGGGGAGGATTCAATGAGCGACGAGTCGGTTCATACCGCTGCGTCGGCGTTCAAGCCGAAGAAGTCAGTCGCGCTTTCCGGTACACCGGCGGGCAATACCGCGCTGTGCACCGTGGGCCACAGCGGTAACGACCTGCACTATCGCGGCTACGACATCAAAGACCTGGCCACGCACTGCGAGTACGAGGAAGTGGCCTATCTGCTGGTGCACGGCAAGCTGCCCACTGCGACGGAACTGGCTGCCTATAAAGCCAGCCTGCGCCCGCTGCGCAGTTTGCCCGCTGCTGTCAAGCAGGCGCTCGAGCTGCTGCCGCCCTCCACGCATCCCATGGACGTGCTGCGCACGGGTGTCTCAGTGCTCGGGTGCGTGCTGCCGGAATCTGCGGCGCACGATGACCACGGCGCACGGGCCATCGCCGATGTGCTGCTGGCCTCGCTTGGATCCATGCTGCTCTACTGGCACCACTACGCGCGCAACGGGCGGCGTATTGAAGTGGAGTGCGAGGAAGACTCGATCGCCGGCCATTTTCTCCACCTGCTGCACGGGGAAAGACCCAGCGCGGCGCGGACGCGGGCCATGCAGACTTCATTGATTCTGTATGCGGAGCACGAATTCAACGCCTCCACGTTTACGGCGCGGGTGATCGCCGGCACCGGGTCCGATCTGCACTCGGCCATCTGCGGAGCGATTGGCGCGCTCAAGGGGCCCAAGCATGGCGGAGCCAATGAAGTGGCACTCGAAATCCAGCAGCGCTACAGCTCGCCGGACGAAGCGGAGGCCGACATTCTGAGCCGCGTGGCTGCGCGCGAGGTGATCATCGGCTTCGGCCATCCGGTCTACACCATCAGCGATCCGCGCAGCGACATTGTGAAAGAGGTCGCGCGCGAGCTGGCCGTTGCCGCCGGAGACACTCTGCTCTACGACGTGGCAGCGCGCATTGAAAAGGTGATGAGCGACGCCAAGCGCATGTTTCCCAATCTCGACTGGTACTCGGCGGTTGCGTATCATCAGATGGGTGTGCCCATCGACCTGTTTACGCCGCTGTTCGTGATTGCGCGTACGGCGGGCTGGGCGGCGCATGTAATCGAGCAGCGGCAGGATGGGAAGATCATTCGGCCATCGGCGGTGTATACCGGGCCGGAGAATTTGCAGTTTGTGCCGATTGAAAAGCGGAGTTAGCAGGTCAGCAAATCAGCAGCCGATATTCTTGCGCATCCCAGGTCTCATCCGCCGCGGCGGACGAATCCTGGGGCGCCCAGGGTACGCCAAGGAGAAAGATTGTCTTCGCACATCAGCTACGAGCGTCCGGCGCCGGACCAGGTTTTAACCGACATCGCCGACTATGCACTGAGCTACAAGATCGACAGTGAATTGGCTTACTCGACGGCGCAGCATTGCCTGATTGACACGCTGGGCTGCGGACTGGAGGCGCTCGAGTATCCGGCCTGCACCAAGCTGCTGGGGCCCACTGTGCCGGGGACTATTGTTCCCAACGGCGCGCGGGTGCCGGGGACCAGCTATGAGCTCGACCCGGTGCAGGCGGCGTTCAACATTGGCGCGATCATCCGCTGGCTGGACTTCAACGACACCTGGCTGGCCGCCGAGTGGGGCCATCCGTCGGACAACCTGGGCGGCATTCTGGCTGTGGCGGACTGGCTGTCGCGCGTTGCGATTGCTGAGGGAAGGCCGCCTTTGGTGATGCGCGATGTGTTGACCGCGATGATCAAGGCGCATGAGATTCAGGGCTGCATTGCGCTTGAGAATTCATTCAACAAGGTCGGCCTGGATCACGTGGTGCTGGTGAAGGTGGCTTCGACGGCGGTGATTTGCCAGCTGCTGGGTCTGACGCGCGAGCAGACCATCAATGCAATTTCATTAGCATGGGTGGATGGCCAAAGCCTGCGCACCTATCGCCACGCGCCCAACACGGGATCGCGCAAGAGCTGGGCGGCGGGCGACGCGACGAGCAGGGCAGTGCGGCTGGCGCTGATGGCGCGGGCCGGCGAAATGGGCTACCCCTCCGTGCTGACCGCGAAGACCTGGGGCTTCTACGACGTCTCGTTCAAAGGCAACGTGTTCAAATTTCAACGGCCCTATGGCAGCTACGTGATGGAGAACGTGCTGTTCAAGATCAGTTTCCCTGCCGAGTTTCATGCGCAGACAGCGGTAGAAGCGGCCATGGCCCTGCACGCGCAGCTGAAAGCGATGGGCAAGACCGCGGAAGACATTCGCGGCCTCACCATTCGCACGCATGAGGCCTGCCTGCGCATCATCGACAAGAAGGGCCCGCTGGCCAACCCCGCCGACCGCGACCATTGCGTGCAATACATGGTCGCCATTGCGCTGCTCTTCGGCCGGCTCACTGCAGCGGATTACGAGGATGGGATCGCTACCGACGCCCACATCGACGCGCTGCGCGCGAAGATGGAGTGCGTTGAGGTGCCCGCCTTCACCCGCGATTATCACGATCCGGAGAAGCGCTCGATTGCCAACGCACTTCTTGCCGTGCTCGATGACGGCACTGTGCTGGAGGAAACAGTCGAGTATCCCATCGGCCATCGGCGCCGCCGCGCGGAGGGGTTGCCGCTGCTGGTGGACAAGTTCCGCATCAACCTGCGCCGCCGCTATTCCGAAGACCGGCAGCAGAAGATTCTCGATGCATCGCTCGACCGGGAGAGGCTCGAACAGATGCCGGTGCATGAGTACGTGAATCTTTACGTGTTGTAGGAGTAGTCCGCAATCGCGTTCTTGGTTGAAGGGTACGGGCATTAGCCCGTACATCGAAGACAGCAACGGTGGTGGGGGCTTTAGCCCCTGCGGCAAGTCTTAAGACATGTTGCATTCCCGCCGCGGCTAAAGCCGGGAGTCGTAATCGGCTCTTGACGTACGGGCTAAAGCCCGTCCCCTTCAACGCATCGTTTCTGAACAGGTTCTAAGCCGGGCGCCAGTTGGCCGCGCTTCATTCGCTGCATCATGAGAACTTGTCACTGCGTAGTCCAGTCTGGCCCTGCATACTGATAACACGCAATTCATTCACGGAGAGCCCCCTTTGCAGCTTCGCGCCCGCGCTTCATTCGCATTCTTAGTTTTTCTCCTGGCCTCCCGCGCAGCTGTGCTCGACGCGCAGCGCGCAGGGAACGGCAACGCCTTTTACTCGCAGCTGCGCAACCTGTTACCGGGCGGTGAAGTGCTTGCCGTCAGCAACCTGGAGCTGCACCGCGACGCCGCAACCTTCACCTTTCGCCACGGCAACTTCGCTTTTTATGGGGAGGTGAACGGCAAAGTGACCGGCGCTGTCTTCAAAGGTGAGGGGCACCTGCACATCGCGCCCCCCACCGCTGAGGAGCGGCACAACCTGCAAGTCACCACGCATACCGACCAGTTCGACGAGGACTTTGACCAGGCTGTGCTGCGCTTTACCGACGACACCGCCGCCGAACTGCACAAGGCTGCGACCGGCAAAGGCGACGCTGACTCCGGATTTGTGCATGCGGCGCAGGAGCTGCAGAGCTTTGCGCGCTTGAAGCTGCATGACAACATCGATCTCCGTCTGCTCCAGGATGTGCTGAGCCCCGCGCCGGGCGGCTACTTTCTGGCCGCCATGCATGGGCACAAGGCGCCGCATCTGTTTTTCCTATTAGACCCTCAGGGCGCCGAGGGCGTGGCTCCGGAAGAAGTGGAAGTGATGAACTGGAACGACTGGGGCGCAAGCATTCCGCTGGCGTTTCATCGCAGCAGCGAGTACCTCAACGGCACTGCCAGCGGCAACGAGCTCAACGCCCCTTACCGCATCCTCAACGAAGGGCTCGACGTCGGAATCGAGAAGAGCGGCTTTTTGAGCGGCGTGGCCAACGTGAATCTGCGCGCGGAGCAGGACGGGGTGGCCGTGGTGCCGCTCGATCTCTATCCCACGCTGCGCGTCAGCCGCGTTCAAACCGCGGCAGGCGACGATCTGGATTTTGTGCAGCAGGGCAAGGACGACGACCCGGACTTTGGCGTGGTGCTCAGCAAGCCGCTCAAGAAGGGCGAGACCGCCAGCCTGCGCATCACCTATGCCGGCAAGGACGTGGTGATGAATGAAGGCGGCGCGAACTATTACCCCGTGGCCCGCGAGAGCTGGTATCCCAACGCATCCAGCGGTCTCGGCAACTATGCCACGTATCGCATGACCTTCCATGTGCCCAAGGGCCTGGAACTGATTGCCACCGGCACCAAGACCAGCGACACCAGCGACGGCAAGGTCACCACCACCGAGTGGAAAACCGATGTGCCGCTGGCCGTTGTGGGCTTCAACCTGGGCAAGTTCATCATGAAAGAGGCCAAGGTCGCGGGCAAGCTCGGCGACGATCTGACCATCGACGCCTACGCCAACACCTCCCCGCCCGACGCCTTTGCCGCCGCTTTCAACGACTCTTCCATTGCACCAGGCGGGAGCGCTTTAGATGAAAGCGCGCGCGGGCCTGTGGGCGCCTTCAATGCTGCGGGCATGCTGCCCACGGAATTGAGCCAGGGAGAAGTGGCTGCCCGCATTTACACCAATTACTTCGGACCTTTGCCCTTTGCCAAGGTCGCCATTACCCAGCAGTTCGCCTGCAACTACGGCCAGAGCTGGCCCATGCTGGTGTACCTGCCCATCTGCGGATTTCTTGATAGCACCCAGCAGCACGCCTTCGGGCTGCGTCCGGAAGACATGTACTGGAAGGTGGTCACTCCGCATGAGGTGGCGCACCAGTGGTGGGGCCAGACCGTGGGCTTCCGCAGCTATCGCGACCAGTGGATGAGCGAGGGCTTCGCCAACACCTCGGCCTCCATCTTTCTTCAAGCCACTCGGCCCAAGCCGGACGAGTTCCGCGAGTTCTGGAAGCAGCAGCGCAAGCTCATTACGGAGAAGAACGCGCAGGGCTTTCGTCCCATCGATGTGGGTCCGGTGACCATGGGCTTCCGGCTCAGTACGGAGAAGACCGGACAGGACATCTATCAGAACCTGGTCTATCCCAAGGGCGCGTATATCCTGCACATGGTGCGCATGATGATGTGGACGCCCAAGGAGGGCGACGCACGTTTTATCGATACCATGCACGACTTTCTCCAGACCTATCGCCTGAAAGCCGCCAGCACGGAGGACTTCAAGGCCACGGTGGAAAAGCACATGAGCCCGAAGATGGACTTGGATCGAAACCAGCGCATGGACTGGTTCTTCAACCAATATGTGTACGGAACGGATCTGCCCAACTATCGCTTCGAGAGCGAGGTCACGCCCAGCGGCGAAGGCAGCAGACTGCATTTCAAGCTGACGGAATCGGGAGTTGGGGAGGACTTCAAGATGCTGGTGCCCCTCTACCTGGAACTGGCCGATGGCAAAGTCGTGGAACTGGGCGCGATGACCATCCACGGATCGAAGACCATCGATCAGACCGTGCAACTGCCCAAGTTCTCCGCCCCGGTGAAGCGGGCGCTCATCAACTACTACTACGACGTGCTGTCGACGGAGAACTAGAGCCAGCACGGCGGAAGCTGCGATATACTCCGTTACGCAAGACAAAGAGGGAGGATTCACCATGCGATACCCAGCAATGATGAAGTTTGCCGCGGCCGGTGCCATGGCCGTGGCCATAATGGCGGCGCCTTTGGCAGCCATGGCGCAGGGCGGCGATACCCTGCTGAAGCCGGCGGACACGCAGAAGCTGCTTCCGGCCAGCGTCTACTACAAAGGTCAGTCGGCCACCACGCAGTTGCGCAACTCCGGCGGCGTCAAGTTTGCCGATGGCTCCTATCTGCTCACCACCCTGGTTGACACTAGCGGCTACTCCACCGATATTCAGGCCAAATATTCGGCTTATTTCATCACCGAAACGCCCATCAAGATCGGCGGCGAAAGCCTTCCTGCCGGCGTCTATGGCGTTGGATTCATTGGCGGCGACAAGTTTGTGGTGACCGACGTGGGCGCGCACGACCTGCTGACCGTAAGCTCCGCTACCGATGCCGGCCTCAAGCGCCCCACCCCGCTGCAGGTGGTTGCCGACCCGGCAGGCGGTTTCCGGCTCTATGCCGGCCGCCGCTACGTGGTCATCAGCCGCTAAACGCGGGCTTTAACAGCCCTTGTAGAAAATACCCGTGCCCTACCCTTTCGCTCTCTCCGGGCGAGAGGGTGGGAAACCACGAACCTCAAAGTTAGGAATCGCGCGGTCGGAGACATAAGGCCACTTCTGCAAAGAGTCCCCGGCCTGTTCTCCGCCCGGTGTGACCTTTGCTGAGCGTCCCGGCTTCGGGATGACCTACAATTTCAGCAAACGGGTTGCACACTCCCCATCCCACCGGAGATATCCATGTCTTTGAAGTGGCTTCGTCTTTCGCCCGCGGCCCTGCTGGTCGCGGCGCTTTCTTTACCTGCCTTGGCTGCCGACAAACCGAAAGCACCCACGGCGCCACCGGCCCCGGCCGATCCCTATTCCGAAGTGCAGCCGGCCACCGAGACGCTCGATCTGGGCATGTACCAGCGCATTCGCGACGAGGGCCTGAACCACTCCCATGTGATGGAGTTTGCCACCGCCCTGATGGACGGCATTGGCCCCCGGCTCACCGGCTCGCCCAACCTGGCCAAGGCCAACGCCTGGACCCGCGACACGCTCACCAAGATCGGCCTGGAAAACTCCCACCTTGAAGACTGGGGCGAGTTCGGCCTGGGCTGGCAGCAGCTCAACACCTGGGCGCGCATGGTCACGCCGGACACCGCCGTACTGATTGTGCAGGCCACCCCGTGGTCGCCTGCGACGCCCGGCCCGGTTACCGGCGACGTGGTCTACGTCAGCATTCAAAGCGAGAAGAACTTCGACCAGTACAAGGGCAAGCTGGCCGGCAAGGTGGTTCTGTTCGGCGCTATGCGCGAGGTTCCGCCGGTGGACAAGCCGCTGTTTGAAAGGGAAACGGACAAGAGCCTCGACGATCTGGCCGAGTTCCCGGTAAGCGCCGGCGGCGGCGGCTTGCCCCCGGATGTGCAGGCGCGTTTGCGCGAACGCATGGAGCGCTATCGGCTCCTTGACAAGATTGCCGAGTTCTTCGCCGATGAAAAGGTGACCGCGGTCATCGAGCCCAGCCGCGATGGGGCCAACGGTGGCGGTTCCGGCGGCACTCTGTTCGACGACAACGGCGCAACCCTCGGCCGCACACCGTACCTGGCCGACAAGCGGGTGAAGATTCCGGTGGCGGTGGCGGCCATCGAGAGCTACGGCCGCCTCTACCGGCTCACCCAGGCCCATGCGCCGGTCAGCGTCGAGATCGATGTGGAGACGAAGTTCACCGGCGACCACGAGCACGGCTTCGACACCGTCGCCGAGATTCCTGGCGTCGATCCCAGGCTCAAGGAGCAGGTGGTCATGGTGGGCGGCCATCTCGATAGCTGGACGGCCGGTACCGGTGCCACCGACAACGGCGCAGGAACCATCGTCGCCATGGAAGCGATGCGCATCCTCAAGGCGCTCGACGTCAAGCCTCGGCGCACCATCCGCATCGCCCTCTGGACCGGCGAAGAGCAGGGCATCTTCGGCTCCAAGGGCTACTGCACCATCCACTTCGGCTCGGCCAAGCTCTCCACCGCGTCCGACCAGCTGCAACTGCCGGAATTCATGCGCCGCGCCGAAGGGCCGCTGGAAGTAAAGCCTGAGCAGAAGCTCATCTCCGCCTACTTCAACGTGGACAACGGCACCGGCAAGATCCGCGGCATCTACACCCAGGGCAACAGCGCCATCGCGCCCATCTTTGCCCAGTGGATTGCTCCGCTCAAAGACCTGGGCGTCACCACCATCACCAACCGCAACACCGGCGGCACCGACCACCTGAGCTTCGATGCCGTCGGCATCCCCGGCTTCCAGTTCATCCAGGACATGCTCGACTACGGCGCTCGCACCCATCATTCCAACGAGGACGTGGTCGAGCGCCTGCAACCGGCCGACTTGAAGCAGATCGCCACCGTCGAGGCCATCTTCCTCTTGAACGCCGCCCAGCGCGACCAGATGCTGCCGCGCAAGCCGCTGCCTCAACCGGATGTTGAGCAAAAGAAGAGCGCTCCGATCGAGGGCATCTTCCCCGGAGCCGCACCCGCGGCGGAAAGCGGCCAAAAATAGCCGCAGCCATTGCGCCTGCTCAGTGCGTCCGCTTCGCATCGGTTGCATGCCGGAGCGGGCCTTGTTGCTTGAAATCGCTGCGCCCATCCCGTGGCCAGCGCCGCTGCGTAACGCCACGCCCCGCGCGCCTGGTCCCGTAACCGCGCTGCCCGGGATTCTGCTACACTTATCGAAGCGCTATCAAGGGGTCAAACGCGCCAGGCCGCGCCCCAACGATACGCATCCGCAACCCATGTTCGGGGAGTGGCTCAGCCTGGTAGAGCACCTGGTTCGGGACCAGGGGGTCGGAGGTTCAAATCCTCTCTCCCCGACCATTCTTCATTTTTGGCCCTATTTGAAGATCAGATCAAAGGGCTTCCTGTTCGCCGGTCCCTCAAAGGTCGGGCCCCATTCAACGGTGGCCCGCTGACATCTATACCGGCCCATAAACCCAGTAATATTGCCCCCGCTGGCACTTAGCAAAGATATCGTTGGGTGGTTGGTAAGACTGCCTCTGCTGTAACCCCGCGTTCGAGCCAGTGCAATTGGCACCCAAGCCAGGTGTGATGTCGTTCCACGTAGCACCATTCGTGCTCGACATGAGCAGGTGGATCGTGCCTGTGCTGGTTTCTTTCACGTTCCACACAAACCTGCTGCCATTGAGAAAACTCAAAGATCCGAGGCTGCTATTGACCGCCTGACTCACGCATGAGGTCGAAGATCGAGGTAAAGCGCAAGCGTAGTTGGTGACGGCGAGTGTGGACGTGTTAATCGAACTCAAGTCATTCGGAAATTTATTGTACCGTGTCACCAGAATAACGCTGGAGTTGAAGGCTATGTTTGTGCAGTTGCCACTATATCCGGAAGCAAGGTAGGTGGTCGCCGAGGTAAAGGCAAGATCCGAATCAAGCACACCGCCTTCTCCGCATCCCACCCAATCGTCACCCTTTCCAAGGTTCATTATTTTCTCCGCATAAATGCCCCCGTCCTTCTGACCGAACGCTGTGTAGACGTGGGAGACTTCCTTCGTGAACGCCGTCGCGTTCACTGAATCATTCCGCCAAACGTCGCCGCTCCATGCAGGGGAGAAATAAGTGTATCCGCTGGAATCCTGCGTAAAACTGTAGATGAAGGAACTGGCGGTGCCAGAATAGCCCGTCACGGTGGACCACGATGGGGAGGAAGTGGAACCATTCCAATACAGCACGTCAGAAAATCCACGGCCATTTGATAACGCGATAAAAATGGTGCCGTTCGGGGTCGCCATCATTGTAGTTGTAACTTCTGTCCCGCAATGGGCGCATGTGGAGGAAGTTATGGCGCCTAAGGCCGTCCACTTCGGGGATCCAGCGGTTATTGCCGAAAGCGGCGCTCGATAGATCGACGTTATATAGCCTCCAGAAACTCCGGAGGCGGATACTGCGAACACATTGCCATCGGACAATGGAAAAAGGTTTCCGCCGTTCGAGACCAAGGCGGACGGAAGCAAAATCTGTTTCCAGGTAGGCGCGGCATTAGCCTGCGCGGACAGAAGCGAAAGGAACCCCGCGCAAAGCAACAGCGCCCTTGTGATTCGTTG
>Ga0302195_10001464_pt1 | contig 18652 bp, 14 predicted proteins | sample II_Bog_N1_2_FD_198778 | JGI IMG/M metagenome (GOLD analysis project Ga0302195, IMG submission 198778) | Peat permafrost microbial communities from Stordalen Mire near Abisko, Sweden - II_Bog_N1_2 | ecosystem: Environmental > Terrestrial > Soil > Wetlands > Peat | place: Sweden: Abisko...
GATAGGCGGAGCATGCTTGGCAGAATGCTCCTCGGGGATCATTTCGCTACGCAGGTCAGTCCCAGGTTCAGCCGGATAATGCTGCGGGTGAATTTGGCGCTGGCATTCTTGCTCTTCCCGGCCGGCAGATCGAGCTTGCGGGTCCGTGGGGCCTCGGGCCCGTTACGGAACACCACCGTGCACAGCGCGTCGGTTTTCCCGTAGTTGTTCACCTGGATGGAACCGATATCCGTATCGGTATCGAAGGTCGTGTAGTCGATGCTCAGGCCGTTGAGTTGTTTTTCGACTTCGATGGGATAAGCCCATGCCGTCAAGGGCAGCATGGCCAGCAACACACAACAGATTTTTCTCATTCGGCAGTCTCCAAGAAGGACCGCCAGCTTAGGACAAGAGGAACCCAACTTGAAAGCGCCCCGAGTGACCCTTGATCAATGGCGAACGCTGCAGGCCGTGGTCGATCACGGTGGCTTCGCCCAGGCCGCCGAAGCCCTGCATCGTTCGCAGTCATCCGTCAGCTATACCGTGGCCCGCATGCAGGATCAGCTCGGGGTGCCGCTGTTGCGCATCGACGGACGCAAAGCCGTGCTCACCGAAGCCGGCGGCGTGCTGCTGCGGCGCTCCCGGCAACTGGTGAAACAGGCCAGCCAGCTGGAAGACCTGGCCCACCATATGGAACAGGGCTGGGAAGCCGAAGTGCGCCTGGTGGTGGACGCCGCCTATCCCAATGCCCGCCTGGTCCGGGCGCTGACCGCGTTCATGCCGCAGAGCCGCGGCTGCCGCGTGCGCCTGCGTGAGGAAGTGCTGTCGGGAGTGGAGGAAGTCCTGCTCGAAGGCGTCGCCGACCTGGCCATCAGCGGCTTCAATATCCCCGGCTATCTGGGCACCGAGATGAGCGCGGTGGAATTCGTCGCCGTCGCCCACCCGGAACACGCCCTGCACCGTTTGCAACGCACGCTGACCTTCCAGGACCTGGAAAGCCAGCTGCAGGTGGTGATCCGTGACTCCGGCCGCCAGCAACCACGGGATGTCGGCTGGCTCGGTGCCGAGCAACGCTGGACCGTCGGCAGCCTGGCCACGGCCGCCACTTTTATCGGCAACGGCCTGGGCTTTGCCTGGCTGCCGCGGCACATGATCGAACGGGAAATCCGGGAAGGTCTGCTCAAGGTGCTACCGTTGGACCAGGGTGGCAGCCGCCACCCGACGTTCTATCTGTACTCGAACAAGGACAAACCCCTGGGGCCGGCCACGCAGATTCTTATCGAACTGCTGCGCACCTTCGACACCGCGCCGCTGGACGCCCCCTTCGCCGCTCCCCAGCAAGCCTGACAGGATGTTGACCCATGGCCTATTTCGAACACGAAGGTTGTACGCTGCATTATGAGGAGTACGGCCACGGCACGCCGGTGCTGCTGATCCACGGCCTGGGTTCCAGCACCCTCGACTGGGAAATGCAGATACCGGCATTGTCAGCGCAGCACCGGGTCATCATCATGGACATGCGCGGCCACGGCCGCTCCGACAAGCCCCGCCAGCGCTACAGCATCGCCGGCTTCAGCGCCGATATCCTGGCCCTGATCGAGCACCTGAACCTGGGCCGCCCGCACCTGGTGGGCATCTCCATGGGGGGCATGATCGGCTTCCAACTGGCGGTGGACCAGCCGCACGCGCTCAGGAGCCTGTGCGTGGTCAACAGCATGCCCGAGGTCAAGGTGCGCAAACCCAGCGACTATCTGCAATGGGCTTCGCGCTGGATCCTCGGCCGGGTGGTGGGCCTGAGGCGCATCGGCAAGATCCTCGGCAAGGTACTGTTTCCCAAGCCCGAGCAGGCGCCATTGCGGCACAAGATGGCCGAGCGCTGGGCAAAAAACGACAAACGTGCTTATCTCGCCAGCTTCGACGCCATCGTCGGCTGGGGTGTCCAGGAACAACTTTCCCGGATTGCCTGTCCAACCCTGATCGTCAGCGCCGACCACGACTACACACCGGTCGCGCTGAAGGAAAGCTATGTCAAACTGATCGCCGATGCACGCCTGGTAGTGATCGCCGATTCGCGTCACGGCACGCCGCTGGATCAACCCCAGGTCTTCAACCAAACCCTGCTTGAGTTTCTAACCGCAGTCGAAACCACCACCCAGGATCACTGAACCATGCTGAAAAAAATCGCCCTGTTCACCGGCTCCGTACTCTTTGCCGCCAACCTGATGGCCGCCACCGATACCGCCAAGGCGCCCCATGTAGAACTGGTGACCACCAACGGCACCATTGAAATCGAGCTGGACCCGGTGCATGCGCCGATCAGCACCAAGAACTTCCTCGCCTACGTGGACAGTGGTTTCTATAACAACACGATCTTCCACCGGGTGATTCCGGGCTTCATGGTACAGGGCGGCGGTTTCACCGCGCAGATGGCGCAGAAGCCGACCCAGGCGCCGATCAAGAACGAAGCCAGCAACGGCCTGCACAACGTGCGTGGCAGCTTGTCGATGGCGCGGACCTCGGATCCGAACTCGGCCACCAGCCAATTCTTCATCAACGTGAAGGACAATGACTTCCTCGACCCGGGCCGCGATGCCGGTTATGCGGTCTTCGCCAAGGTGGTCAAGGGCATGGAAGTGGTCGATATCATCGTCAACTCGCCGACCACCACCAAGCAAGGCATGTCGGACGTACCGTCGGACCCGGTGTATATCAAGTCGGCCAAACGGATCGACTAATGGCAGGCGCAAGCTTCAGGCCGGATGCCCGTGGCTTGCGCCGCTTCATCTTCAAGGAGAGCCCGCCTGACGGGCGTCAGAACCCATGCTCTATCGTCGTTTTGAACAACTGATCGATATTTTCCGCGACGCCCCCACTGCCGCTCCGCCGAACACCGTCCTGCCCTTCTACCTGTATTACCTGCGCCAGGTCTGGCCAAGCTTCGTCGCGCTGTTGATCGTCGGCTTGTTCGCCGCGCTGATCGAAGTGGCGCTGTTCAGCTACCTGAGCCGGATCATCGACCTGGCCCAGGGCACCCCCAATACCGAATTCTTCCAGGTCCATGGCAGCGAGCTGCTGTGGATGGCCGTGGTCGCGCTGATCCTGCGCCCGATTTTCTTTGGCCTGCACGACCTGCTGGTGCACCAGACCATCAGCCCGGGCATGACCAGCATGATTCGCTGGCAAAACCACAGCTATGTGCTCAGGCAGAGCCTCAATTTCTTCCAGAACGACTTCGCCGGACGTATTGCCCAGCGCATCATGCAGACCGGCAACTCGCTGCGTGACTCCGCCGTCCAGGCCGTCGACGCCATCTGGCATGTGCTGATCTATGTCATCAGTTCCCTGGTGCTGTTCGTCGAGGCGGACTGGCGCCTGATGATCCCGCTGCTGATCTGGATCGCCTGCTACATCGGCGCGCTGTACTACTTCGTGCCGCGGGTGAAGGCGCGCTCGGTGATCTCCTCCGAAGCCCGTTCCAAACTCATGGGCCGGATCGTCGACGGCTACACCAACATCACCACCCTGAAGCTGTTTGCCCACACCCGTTTCGAGCAGCAATACGCCCGTGAAGCGCTGGTGGAGCAGACCGAAAAAACCCAACTGGCGGCCCGCGTGGTGACCAGCATGGACGTCGTCATCACCAGCCTCAATGGCCTGCTGATCGTCACCACCACCGGCCTGGCGCTGTGGCTGTGGACCCAGTCGCTGATCTCGGTTGGCGCCATTGCCCTGGCCACCGGCCTGGTGATCCGCATCGTCAACATGTCCGGCTGGATCATGTGGGTGGTCAACGGCATTTTCGAAAATATCGGCATGGTCCAGGACGGCCTGCAGACCATCGCCCAACCGGTCAGCGTCACCGACCGCGAGCAGGCCCCGCGCCTGCGGGTCACCCAGGGCGAAGTGCGCTTCGAGCATGTGGACTTCCACTACGGCAAGCGCAGCGGCGTGATCAGCGACCTCAACCTGACGATTCGTCCCGGGGAGAAAATCGGCCTGATCGGTCCGTCCGGTGCCGGCAAGTCGACCCTGGTCAACCTGCTGCTGCGGCTCTATGACCTGCAAGGCGGGCGGATCCTGGTGGATGGCCAGGACATTGCCGAAGTTGCCCAGGAAAGCCTGCGCGAGCGCATCGGCATGATTACCCAGGACACCTCGCTGCTGCACCGCTCGATTCGCGACAACCTGCTCTACGGCAAACCCGATGCCAGCGACGCCGAACTCTGGGAAGCGGCGCGCAAGGCCCGGGCCGATGAGTTCATCCCACTCCTGTCGGATGCCGAGGGTCGCAGCGGTTTCGACGCCCATGTCGGCGAGCGCGGCGTGAAACTCTCCGGTGGCCAGCGCCAGCGCGTCGCCATTGCCCGGGTCCTGCTCAAGGACGCGCCGATCCTGATCATGGACGAAGCGACCTCGGCCCTCGATTCGGAAGTGGAAGCGGCGATCCAGGAAAGCCTGGAGACCCTGATGGAAGGCAAGACCGTGATTGCCATTGCCCACCGCCTGTCGACCATTGCCCGCATGGACCGCCTGGTGGTCCTGGAAAATGGCCGGATCGCCGAAACCGGCAGCCATGCCGAACTGCTGGCCCATGGCGGCTTGTATGCCCGCTTGTGGCAACACCAGACCGGCGGGTTCGTCGGCATCGATTGAACGCCACCACCGCCCCCGCAAGGGGGCGGTTGACCCATCAGGCCTGCCGGTAAGGCAACGCCGCCTTCGCCTCTTCGGCATAGGCCAGAATGCCCACCCGCTCCTGCGCGAGGAAATCCTTCACCGCCGTGCGCAACCCCGGATGACGCAGGTAGTGCCAGGAGTGGGTGATCACCGGTTCAAAGCCGCGAATCAATTTGTGCTCGCCCTGGGCACCGGCATCGAAACGTTGCAGCCCCTGGTCGATGGCGTAGTCCATGCCCTGGTAGAAACAGGTTTCGAAATGCAGCCGGTCGAACTCCGCCAGGCAGCCCCAGTAACGACCATAGAAACTGTCGCCGCCGATCAGGCTGAAAGCCATGGCCACGGGCCGCCCACCCTGCTTGGCCAGGACCACGCGGATCGACTCGGGCATGCGCTCGGCCAGCAGGCTGAAGAACTCACGGGTCAGGTAGGGCGCCTGGCGTCGCACCGCATAGGTATTGGCATAACAGGCGTAGACAAAATCCCACTGGGCCTCGCTCAACTCCCGACCTTCCAGCCATTGGAAATCGAAGCCCTGCCCGGCGACCTGCTCGCGTTCCTTGCGCATCTGCTTGCGCTTGCGCGAACTCAGGGTATCGAGGAAGTCCTGGAAATCCCGGTAGCCGCGGTTCTGCCAATGAAACTGGCAACCGTAACGCAGCAACCAGTCGGGTTGTTCACCCAGGGCGGCATCGGCCAGGGTATCGGTGAAGTTGATATGGGCACTGGAAAGCTCTTCGATCTCCAGATAACCCGGCAAGGCGGCCAGCAACTCGAAACCGTCCTCGGCCTTGGCCGCCAGCAGCCGTGCGCCGCCCACCGGACTGAACGGCACGGCGGTCAACAGCTTGGGGTAGTAGGCGATGCCCGCGCGCTCGCAGGCCTCGGCCCAGCCGTGGTCAAACACATATTCGCCATAGGAATGCCATTTGCGATAACTCGGCAAGGCCGCTACTAGCCGACCGTCCTCCATGTGCAGCAGATGCTCCGGCTGCCAGCCCGAGTGCGGACCGAGACTGCCGCTGTCTTCCAGGGCACTCAGGAACCCGTGGCTGAGGAATGGCTGACCGTCGGGCACCAGCGCATCCCATTGCTCGGCAGCGACCTCAGAGAGGCTTTGCAGACGTTGTAACGGCATCGATATCCCCAGGCAGGTGCAACACGCAGGGCGAGTATCGCCCATGTATGGCAGGAAGGGCGACAGGTAGAACGGAAAACCGATAGCGGTCTGAACGCCCGCCGGGAAGGGAATCTTAAAAACTATTTCATTGGACTTGAAAGTCGCCTGGGAACACCATTCCAGAAGGTTACAGAACAGCGGCCGGGCTGTTCGACCGAGAGCTTCGAGAACATGTATTGCGGGAGGACGGAAGCACTGGACGTGTCCGAAACCCAGACAAAAAAACGCCCCGCGCAACCTTGGGTCGAGCGGGGCGCCAAAAGAGCGGAGCTTACAGCAGTGGAATCGAGTAGCTGACGATCACACGGTTTTCGTCCTGGTCGCCACTGGCGGCAACGAGGGTACTGGTACGCCACATGGCGTTTTTCAAAGCGAAGCCGAGGTTCTTGAGAGGACCTTCAGGAATCACGTAGGACAAGCTGATATCGCGTTCCCACTCGCTCTGGCTGCCAGCGGTGTTCTGGATGTTGTCGCCGTGCAGGTAGATGATGCCGGCTGTCAGGCCAGGTACGCCGACCTTGGCGAAGTCGTAGGCGTAGCGAGCTTGCCAGGTCTTCTCGCCAGCACGGGCGAACTTCTGGATCTGCATGTCGGTGATGGTGCTGTTCGACGAGCCATCACCCTGGTTCAACCATGGGAAGTCGCTGTCGCCTTTGCTGTACTGATAACCAGCGCCGAAGGTGTGACCGGCAACCGAGTACAGGGCCAGGTAGCTGTAAAGGTCGTTGTCGACCTTGCCCTTGGTGACGCCACCGCCGTAGTAACCCGAGGTGAAGTAGTTTTTGTCGCTGCCGTTGGCGCCGTTGTCGCGGCTATTGTAGTAGCGCAGGTCGCTTTTCAGCACGCCTGGACCAATTGCCCAGTTGTGCACCAGACCGAGGAAGTTCTGCGAGTAGAAGTCCTTCAGCTCACCGAAGTAGTACGAAGCGACCAGATCCTTGGTGATCTTGTAGTCGGCACCGGCGTACTGGAACTTGTTGCTGAACCGGCCCGCAGTACCCTGGGAGTAGTTCGAGCTGGCGTTTGCGCCATTGATCGACAGATCTTCGTCGTTGCTGGAGTTACGGCCCTTGGCTTTCTCAACCTGACCGAGGGTCAGGGTCAGGTCCTTGATCTCGTTCGAAGTGATCTGGCCACCGGTGAAGGTTTGTGGCAGCAGACGACCGTCGTTGTACTTGATCACCGGGTTGTTCGGCAGCAGGGTACCGATCTTCAGTTCGGTCTGCGAAACGCGGACTTTACCGGTCAGGCCCAGGCTACCGAAATCATTGACTGCCTTGGCATTGTTGCCGTTAGTGGCTTCGGTCGGGAACACAGTGCCGCCAGCAGAGGTTTTGCTCGCGCCGTTGGTACCACCGCCGGTGTCCAGACGGATAGCTTCCAGGGCCATGACATCCAGGCCGAAACCTACAGTACCTTGGGTGTAACCGGAGTTGAAACGCAGATCGAAGCCTTGGCCCCATTCCGAGTTCAGGTTCTGAGCGGGTTTGCCACTACGGTTATCGGTGTTGATGTAGAAGTTACGCAGACCCAGGGTCGACGTAGCGCCATCGATAAAACCTTTCGCATCAGCTTGCCCATCGGCATACGCCTGCTGGGACAAAACCCCTACGGCCACTGCCAGGGCCAAGGTGCACTTGTTCATTGTTTCGCTCCTCTGGATTCAAACTTTTTCGGGTCTATTTGTGGCGTCCGTTGCCATCACGCGGGTGCGCAGCCATTGCCGGGGCCTGACCTGCTTTGTTGGGAGGGAATCTTGGCGTGGGGTTATTTCAGAGCGGTTTCTGGTAGATGAAGGTTTTGTGACGACGGAACTTTTTCCAACAAACACGAATCATCGCAAAGCCCCGGTCTACGGGGCTTTGGCGGAAAAATAGTGGCTTTTTGGAACTATGGCTTTCCGCTATTCTGGTGCTGAGCGGCCAACTGGGCGGACAAGGCTTCGAGATTTTCGACCGGCGGTTCGGGCATTTGCTTCAGGGTGGCCTGCATCAAGCGCATCTGGCGGATGAAACGTCGGCAGTTGGGGCAGAACATCAAGTGATGGCGCACCATCAGGCGCTCCCGAAAGCTCAACTGGCCATCGAGATAGTCGCTGGAACGTGCCACTTGTTCCTTGCAGGTCAGCATTCGCCGGTCTCCTCAAAATGCTCCACGGTCGCGAAAACTTTCAAGCGTGCCCTGTGCAGCAGCACCCTGACATTGGAGAGCGAGATCCCCAGAAGATTACAGATATCCTCCAGTTCCAGCCCCTGGCGTTCGCGCAACAACAAGACACTGCTCTGCAACTCGGACAAGCTCAACAGCGTGTGTTCCAGGCACTGGCGCAGTTCATCTTCGCTGAGCAGGGCCTCGGGAGTGTCTTCATGCCAGGCATGGGGAGCCAGTGCCCAGTGGCCGTCAGCGGCAAAGCGTTCGTCGCCGATGGTGCCGTGGGGCGACGGCAGGTCATCCAGCAGCACTTCGCGGCGGTTCTGCTTGTAGCGATTCTTCGCCGCATTGGCGGTGATGGTCAACAACCAGGTCTTGAGACTGGAACGTCCCTGGAAGCCCGCCAGGTTGCGCACCACTGCCAGCCAGGCATCCTGGACCGCTTCATCGGCCTGGCGACTGCCAACAATGGCATAGGCCACCGCGCGCATCGCGCTCTGGTAGGTGCTGACCAACTCCTTGTAGGCCTTTTGCTCGCCTGCCAACAAGCGTTCAAGCAGTTGACTATCGTCCGTCGCCGCCATTCACAACCTCGTGTTCAGATTTCCAGGGCATCATAGAGCATCAGTTTTTGCCACTGCTCCATCCCCATGTTCGACACAAGAATAGTGATCGCTCCCTGAAACGCATCGGAACAAGGAAGCTCTCCTACCCGCCTGGCGCGCACACGATGCCAGACGGGAAGACGCCGATCAACGTTTACGCAGGATCACGCTACCGATCGAATAACCGGCACCGAACGAGCTGAGCACGGCCAGCGAGCCCGCCGCCAGGTCGTCCTGGTTCTTGTGGAACGAAATCACCGAACCCGCCGAGCTGGTGTTGGCGTAGGTGTCGAGAATCACTGGCGCTTCTTCTTCCGTGGCCTCGCGGCCCAGCAGCTTCTTGACGATCAGATGGTTCATGCTGAGGTTGGCCTGGTGCAGCCAGAAACGCTTCACATCGCCGATGTTCAGCTGGTTTTCCTGCAGGTGCGCAGCGATGAGCTCCGCCACCATCGGGCAGACGTCACGGAACACCTTGCGGCCTTCCTGGACAAACAGCTTGTCCGGGGCGCCGATGCCCTCTTCCGCCGCGCGATTGAGGAAACCGAAGTTGTTGCGGATGTTGTTGGAGAACTTGGTCAGCAACTTGGTGCCGACAATCTCGAACTGATAAGGCGAAGTTGCCAGGTCAGCCCGCTCCACCACTACCGCCGTCGCCGCATCACCGAAAATGAAGTGGCTGTCACGGTCGCGGAAGTTCAGGTGGCCGGTGCAGATTTCCGGGTTGACCATCAGGATCGCCCGGGCCTGGCCCAGTTGAATGCTGTTGCTGGCGGTCTGGATGCCGAAGGTCGCCGAGGAACAGGCGACGTTCATGTCGAAGCCGAAGCCCTGGATACCGAGGGCTTCCTGGACCTCGATGGCCACTGCCGGGTAGGCCCGTTGCAGGTTCGAGCAGGCGACGATGACGCCGTCGATGTCCGCCGCGGTCTTGCCCGCGCGTTGCAGGGCCTGTTCGGCGGCACCGATGGCCATCTGGCAGAGGATCGACCACTCGTCGTTGGAGCGCTCGGGCAGACGCGGGCGCATGCGCTGCGGATCGAGAATGCCGTCCTTGTCCATGACAAAACGGCTCTTGATACCGGACGCCTTCTCGATGAATGCGGCACTCGACTCGGTCAATGCCTGAACTTCACCGCGCTCGATGGCGGCGGCGTTTTCGAGGTTGAACTGCTGCACATAGCTGTTGAAAGACTGCACCAGCTCCTCGTTGGAAATGCTGTTGGCCGGGGTGTACAGGCCGGTGCCGCTGATGACGACGTTATGCACGCTCGTTCCTCTATTCTGTTCAGGCAGAAGGCATTGGCACATTCGTACCAATACGTAAAAGGGCCAATCCCGTCAAAACGGCAAAGGGCCTGGAGTCGTTTTCTTCCGTCCCGGTCGGGCAGGCAGCGCTCAAACCATGGAATCGGCATTTATAGCCGCCAAGTGTGCCATAAACATTGGGATTTGGCCCTAGGGCCGAGATCAATGGAACACACCGGGCCCTTTGGGAGCCCGGCCGCAAAACCGCGCATCAGGCTTCCACCTGGCTCCATTGCTTGCTCAGGCGCTTGTCCGAGATCGGTGCCTTGGTTCCCAACTGCTGGGCAAACAGCGACACCCGATACTCTTCCAGCCACCAGCGATACAGCTCCAGTTGCGGATCGCGCTTGCCTTCCTGGGCATGCTTGGCCGCACGGGCCTGGTACTGGGCCCAAAGCCCCGACAATTCGGTGCTCCAGACCCGGTCCTTCTGCACCTGGGACGGCAGTTTTTCCAGGCGCAGCTCAATGGCCTTGAGGTAACGCGGCAACTCCTTGAGCCAGACACCCGGCGTCTGCCGGACGAAGCCGGGATAAACCAGCTGGCTCAGTTGCTGCTTGATGTCATTGAGTGCCACCGCCTGGGCCAGGTCGATCTTGCCCTTGAAGCGTTTTTGCAGACCGTGCCAGAGCTTGAGGGTCTCCAACGTCAGGCGCGCCAGGCGTTCGGCATGCTCGGTCCAGGCGCCGCGCTTGCGTTCGGCCAGGGACGCCAGCCCGACGCCATCGCGCGGCAGGCTGTCCTCGCCTTCCAGTACACAGCTGTCGAGGCTCGCCAGCAGGATATCTTCGACCAGCGCCTCGACCCGACCCAGTTCGCGATAAAGCAAACCCAGCTCGGTCAGGCCCGGCAACTTGCCCCGGAGGAACTTCGCCGGCTCGGCCAACTGCTGCAGCAGCAGGCGCTGCAAGGCCCGGCGATGCTGGAACTCGGCTTCGGCCGGGGTCGAGAAACGCCCTTCCTTGACCGTACCGCCCTCCTCCACCAGCGCCGGGTAGACCGTCATCGACAGGCCGGCGATCTTCTGCTGGGTGCTCTGGGCCACCGCGGCGAATTCCTTGGCCTGTACCGGCTGCTGGCTTTTCGCGGTCTGCGGCACGGCCAGGGCTGCCTGGCTGGCTTCGGCAAAGCGTGCGGTCAGCTCGGCCAGGTCACGACCTTCGCCGAGGAACTTACCCTGGGCGTCGACGATTTCCAGGTTCATCCGCAGATGGCTTTCCACCTGCTGCGCCGCTTCGGCCCAGGCTTCATCGCTGACCCGCGCGCCGGTCATGCGCAGCAGCTCGCGACCCAGGGCCTGGGGCAAGGAGCCCTCGGCAAACTCGATCCGTTGCAGCGCCGCCTTGACGAAATCCGGCACCGGCACGAAGTTCTTGCGCAAGGCCTTGGGCAGGTTGCGCACCAGGGCAATGCACTTGGCCTCGATCACCCCCGGCACCAACCACTCCAGGCGCTCGCCGGGCAAGGCCGGCAGCAGCGGCGCCGGCACCCGCAGGGTCACGCCGTCACGCGGATGGTTGGGCTCGAAGTGATAACTCAAGGCCAGGGCCAGGTCGCCCAGGTGCAGGGTATCCGGATAGTGCGCCGCGGTAACTTCACTGGCTTCACGGGCGAGGACATCCTCTTCGCGCATGATCAACAGTTGCGGGTCTTTCTGGCTGGTGACCCGGTACCAGCTGTCGAAGGTCGCGGTCTGGTGAATCTCCGCCGGCAGCCGCGCGTCGTAGAAGGCGAACAGGGTTTCTTCGTCGGCCAGGATATCGCGACGGCGGGCCTTGGCCTCCAGCTCATCGAGTTGTTCGAGCAATTGCTGGTTGGCGCTCAGGCACTTGGCTTTCGATTGAATCTCGCCACGCACCAACCCTTCGCGGATAAACAGCTCGCGGGAGGCGACCGGCTCGATGGGGCCGAAGTGCACCGGGCGACGGCCGACCACGATCAGGCCGAACAGGGTGATCTGCTCGAAGGCCACGACCTGACCGCGCTTCTTCTCCCAATGGGGCTCGAAGTGGTTCTTCTTGATCAGGTGACCGGCCAGGGGTTCGATCCAGTCCGGCTCGATCTTGGCGACCATCCGTGCATAGAGCTTGGTGGTTTCCACCAGCTCGGCGGCCATCAGCCATTGCGGACGCTTGCGCCCCAGGCCCGAGGACGGGTGAATCCAGAAGCGCCGCTGGCGGGCGCCCAGGTAGTCGCCATCTTCGGTCTTCTGGCCGATCTGGCTGAGCAGCCCGGACAACACCGCCTTGTGCAGCTTGGGATAGTCGGCCGGTTCCTTGTTGACGCTCAACTGCAGGTCACGGCAGATCAGGCCCAGTTGCCGGTGGGAATCACGCCACTCGCGCATCCGCAGGTAATTGAGGAAATTCTTCCTGCACCAGTTGCGCAACGCACTCGCGCCCAGGGCCAGGCGCTGTTCCTCGAAACCACGCCAGACATTGATCAGGCCGGCGAAGTCCGAATCCACATCCTTCCACTGCGCGTGGGCCTGGTCGGCGGCCTGCTGGCGCTCCGGCGGACGCTCGCGCGGGTCCTGCACCGACATGGCGCTGGCGACGATCAACACTTCCTGCAGACTGCCGAGGGTGGCTGCCTCCAGCAACATGCGGCCCATGCGCGGGTCCACCGGCAGACGCGCCAGCTGGCGGCCCAACGGGGTCAACTGGTTCTCGCGGTTGACCGCCGACAGCTCCTGCAGCAGGTTGAAACCGTCGCTGATGGCCTTGCCATCCGGCGGTTCGATAAACGGAAACGCCGTGATCTCGCCGAGCCGCAGGTGCAGCATCTGCAGGATCACCGCTGCGAGGTTGGTGCGCAGGATCTCCGGATCGGTAAATTCCGGACGGCCGTTGAAGTCGTCCTCGCTGTACAGGCGGATGCAGATACCCGGCTCGACCCGGCCGCAACGGCCCTTGCGCTGGTTGGCGCTGGCCTGGGACACCGCTTCGATCGGCAGGCGCTGGACCTTGGCGCGGTAGCTGTAGCGGCTGATCCGCGCCGTACCGCTGTCGATCACATAACGGATCCCCGGCACGGTCAGCGAAGTTTCCGCGACGTTGGTCGCCAGCACGACCCTACGCCCTGGATGGGACTGGAAAATCCGCTGCTGTTCGGCCGGCGACAGCCGTGCATATAAAGGAAGGATCTCGGTGTGCTTGAGCTGGGCCTTGCGCAGCATGTCCGCGGCGTCGCGAATCTCCCGCTCGCCGGGCAGGAACACCAGCACGTCGCCCGGGCTCTTGCGCTCGCTGCGCTCGAAGGCGGCGATCTCGTCGAGGGTGGCGATAATCGCCTGGTCGACGCTCAGGTCTTCCTCGACGCTGTTGCCCTCTTCATCCTGTTGCGAGGTCAGCGGGCGATACCAGGTGTCCACCGGGAAAGTCCGTCCGGACACTTCGACAATCGGTGCATCGTTGAAGTGCTTGGAAAAGCGCTCCAGGTCAATGGTCGCCGAGGTGATGATGACCTTCAGGTCCGGACGCCGGGGCAGCAGGGTTTTCAGATAACCCAGGAGGAAATCGATGTTCAGGCTGCGCTCGTGGGCCTCGTCGACGATGATCGTGTCGTAGCGTTCCAGGTAGCGGTCGTTCTGGGTTTCCGCCAGGAGGATACCGTCGGTCATCAGCTTGACCAGGGTATTGGCTTCGCTCTGGTCCTCGAAACGCACCTGATACCCGACCAGCCCGCCCAACGGCGTGGCCAACTCGTCGGCGACCCGGCTCGCGACACTGCGCGCGGCGATCCGGCGCGGCTGGGTGTGGCCGATCAGGCCATGCTGGCCACGGCCGATTTCCAGGCAGATCTTCGGCAACTGGGTGGTTTTACCCGAGCCGGTTTCGCCGGCGATGATCAGCACCTGGTGCTTGAGCAACGCCGCCTTGATCTCGTCGCGCTTGGCGGCGATGGGCAGGCTGTCGTCATAACGAATCAGCGGCACGCTCCTGGCCCGGGCCGTGACCTGGGCACAGGATGCCTGCATCCGCTCGACCCACTGGGCCAACTTGCTTTCGTCGGGCTTTTTGCGCAACTCGAGCAACTGCCGCCGCAACCGGTGGCGGTCGGCAATCATGGCCTGGTCGAGGTTTTTCAGCAGTTGGTCGATAGCGGGCGATTCGTCAGTCATCAGGTACGCAAAGGTCGTCTATTTTAGGCAGGCGCGGATTGTCGCAGATTTGCACTGAAAAATGATGCCAACTGCGTTGCCGAAGCGCCTAGACGGGTTATTCGTTGTTCCAGTCCTTGCGGCGATAGGGAAACACGTCGATCACCTTGCCGGCCCGAATCGCCTCTTGCAGGCCTTTCCAGTAGTCGGCGTTGTACAGCTCGCCATGCAACTGGTCGAACAGTCGGCGCTGCGCCATGTCGGCGAACAGGAAGGGCGGGAACTCCTCGGGGAACACGTCCAGCGGCCCGATGGAATACCAGGGCTCCGAGGCCATTTCATCCTCGGGCGTGCGCGGCGCGGGAATGTGCCGGAAATTGGCCTCGGTGAGGAAGCAGATTTCGTCGTAGTCGTAGAACACCACGCGACCATGGCGGGTGACGCCGAAGTTCTTCAGCAGCATGTCGCCAGGAAAGATATTCGCCGCGGCCAGTTGCTTGATCGCCAGGCCATAGTCCTCCAGCGCCTCGCGAACCTGGGCGTCATTGGCATTTTCCAGGTACAGGTTCAGCGGGGTCATGCGCCGCTCGGTCCAGCAGTGACGGATCAGCACCGTGTCGCCCTCGACCTGCACCGTGGTCGCCGCCACCTCCAGCAACTCCTCCAGGCAGGCCGGTTCGAACTTGCTCAAGGGAAAGCGGAAATCGGCGAATTCCTGGGTATCGGCCATGCGCCCGACCCGATCGACACTTTTCACCAGGCGGTACTTCTCGATCACCGTGGCGCGGTCGACGTTCTTCGACGGCGAAAAACGGTCCTTGATGATCTTGAACACCGTGTTGAAGCCCGGCAGGGTAAACACGCTCATGACCATGCCGCGCACCCCCGGGGCCATGATGAAACGGTCGTCGGTGTTGGCCAGGTGATTGATCAGCGCCCGGTAGAACTCGGACTTGCCGTGCTTGTAGAAACCGATGGAGGTGTACAGCTCGGCGATATGCTTGCCCGGCAGAATGCGCTTGAGAAAGCCGACGAACTCCGCCGGCACCGGCACATCCACCATGAAATAGGAGCGGGTGAAGGAAAAGATGATCGACACCTCGGCTTCGTCGGTGATCAGCGCATCGATCTGGATGCCATGCCCCTCACGGTGCAGCAGCGGAATCACCAGCGGCCACTGCTCATCATGGGTGTAGATCCGCCCCACCAGGTAGGCACCCTTGTTGCGATAGAGCACCGAGGAGAACAGCTCGACGCTCAACTGCGGGTCCTTGCACACCCAGTCCGGCAGGTTTTCCCGCAAGCGGGCTTCCAGGCGCCGCAGGTCTCCCGGTAAATCGGCGTAGTCTTCGCTGAAGCTGTAGTCGGCGAAAATCTGTTCGAGCATGCCGGACAATTCGCCCTGGGGCCGATAGGTCCGGGTCTGCGCCGCCCGCGCCCGCCGCAACGAAGGCCGGGTGGTGTGGATAAACATGCAACCGTCGCTGATCAGGTCGTGGCTGAACAGGCCGCAAAAGGTCGAGTTGTACCAGGTCTCCGCCAGCTCATCGTCGAAACGCAGGTCGATCAGGCTGATATAGGCGCTTTTCACCAGGGGCCAGAGCGTGACATCGAGCAAGGTGCTTTCATCGAAGCCGGCGCGCAGCCGGGCGTTGACCTCGCCGACCTTCTCTTCGTACAGATTGATCCGTGCCGCCGAAGCCACCTGCGCTTCCTGCCAGTGGGCGCCTTCGAAACGGCTGCGGGCACCATCGGTGATCTGGCGAAAGTGCTCGCGGTAATCGTCGAAGCCATCGAGGATCATGCGGGCGATATCAGCGGCCGGCCATGGCTGCGGCATAGTGGAACCCCTGCGCTATTTTCGAAATTGTTCTGTTCGCGACTCGCTTGAGCTTAGAGGCCAACCCTCGGGCAACGCAACCATTGCCTTGCCAGTTACATGCGGTGACACTTGCTCGCCCTACCCTGCCAAGGAAGCAACCGTGAGACCCGTCGATATTCTGCGCATGTTCATGCTGGCCGCCGTCTGGGGCGCCAGTTTCCTGTTCATGCGAATCATTGCTCCAGTGCTCGGAGCCTTTCCCACCGCCTTTTTCCGTGTTTCGATTGCCGCGGTGGGTTTGCTGGTGATCCTCACGCTGATGCGCGTCAACTGGGACTTCAAAGGCAAGTTCAAGGTCTGCCTGATGCTCGGCGTGATCAACTCCGGGTTGCCGGCGACGCTGTATTCAGTGGCGGCGCAGGTGCTGCCGGCCGGCTATTCGTCGATCTTCAACGCCACCACCCCGCTGATGGGCGTGCTGATTGGCGGCTTGTTCTTCCACGAGAAACTGAGCCTGAACAAACTGCTCGGGATCTTCCTCGGGCTGTTCGGGGTGGCAGTGCTGACCCGCGCGGGCCCGGTGACCTTTAACCTCGACTTGCTGATGGGGGCTGCGGCGTGCCTGCTGGCGACCACCAGCTACGGCTTTGCCGGCTTCCTCACCCGTCGCTGGCTCGACCATCAAGGCGGCCTCGATCCACGGCTTTCGGCCATGGGCAGCATGTTCGGTGCGACCCTGGTGATCCTGCCGTTCTTCGGTTACAGCGCTATCACCCATCCACCGGCCAGCTGGGGCGGGATGAGTGTCTGGCTGTCGCTGCTGGGGTTGGGCCTCGTATGCACGGCGTTCGCCTACATCATGTATTTCAAGCTGATCAGCGATATCGGTCCGGTCAAGTCGATGACCGTGACCTTCATGATTCCGGCGTTCGGGGTGTTGTGGGGGGCGTTGTTTCTCGACGAACCGCTGTCGATGGCCCATGTGTATGGCGGGGTGTTGATTGCGCTGGCCCTTTGGCTGGTGTTGAAGCCAGGGACGGTGTTGAAGGCGGTCAGTGTGGCTGACCGTTAGTTATCTGGCGGCCTCCAGGCCCCCTTCGCGGGCAAGCTCCGCTCCCACAAGTTCTCTGTTATACACACATCATGCGTACGACTCGGACACTGTGGGAGCGGAGCTTGCCCGCGAAGGGGCCATAACCGACGCAGCAGCACTCTGCTACTGCACCGACTCTCGGCGTTTAGCCAGCCTTACGAAACACAAACACCAACCCGACGATAATCAGCGCCATACCGAGCATGCTCAGCGCCGCCAAGCGATTACCGAAGATCAGGTAATCCATGACCGCCGTCACCGCCGGCACCAGGTAGAACAGGCTGGTGACATTGACCAGATTCCCCCGGGCAATCAGTCGATACAGCAACAAGGTCGCCAGCACCGAGACCACCAGCCCCATCCACAGCACCGGCACGATAAAGCCGCTGCCGGTTTCAAAGTGGAACGGCTGGAACGGCACAAAAACCCCGCACAGCAGCAAACCCGCCAGATACTGCACCGGCAGCGTGCCCAAAGGGTTATCAGTGATGCGCTTCTGCATGATCGAGCCCAAGGTCATGCTCGCCAGGGCCAGCAAACCGAACAGCATCCCCGCCAGGGACATCCCGGCCAGACCGATACCCTGGTAAACCACCAGGATCAGCCCCGCCAACCCTAGCCCCAGGCCGAACATCCGGCTCCAGGAACGCTGGCGCTCCATCAGCACCGCCGTAAGGATCGGCTGCACCCCCATGATCGTCGCCATGACACCGGGCGTGACCTTCAGGTCCAGGGCCAGCAGATAGAAAATCTGATAGGCCCCCAGCAACACCAGCCCGGTCGCCGCCGCATAAAGCAGTGGCTTGCCCCTCCGCGGCAGCTTGAACTTGAGCAACGGCACCAACACCACCAGCCCCAGCAGGGCGATGGAAAAACGGATCAACAGAAAAGCGAACGGCGAGGCATGGGCCAGCCCCCATTTGGAGAAGATCGCCCCGCTACTCCAGAGCAGGACAAACAGACTCGTCGAGGCCGCCGCGGTTGCGGATTGTTTTGAAAAAGCCAACATGGATACCACCCGTGATTCAGGCAAAAGCCGATTCAGCGCAAGGCTGAACATTCAGTAGTTTTTTTCAGGCGGGCACAGGGGAACAGCAAACGCTGCTGATCAGCCCGAAACGCCAACACCCGGCGGTGATACGACTGCGTACACCGGCGTGCTACTGACAGGTGGGGGGTAATGACTGATCTGCGCAGGCTGTTGGTTCCCGCACGGCACGACCACAGCGTTGAGCGCTGAATCGACTACCGCATTGAGAAAGGAAACCGGCATGGGCTGATCTTTTGCTGAGGGAGGTGAATCGGTTGAAACACCGAGCGCCGACTATAACCAGCGCCCGGCCGCCATTGCAACAGGTTAGCCGAACAACCAATAACCGAGGGCGGCGAAGACCACCACCGCCAGCACCGGACGCATGATCCGATAGGCCTTGGGATTGGCGCGCTTGAAGCGTTTGACCACGCCACTGATGCGGTCGCTGAAGCGCTTGCTCCAGGCATAGGCCTGGTTGATCCCGCCGACCCGCTCGTCATCGAGGTTCTGCGGCGCGGTGGCACGGCCGAGGAAAGCGCTGACCCGGCGGTTGATCGCGGTCATGAAGCGGCTGCTCAGCGGACGCTCGATATCGCAGAACAGAATAACCCGGGTCTGCTCGGTTTCATTCTTGACCCAGTGCACGTAGGTCTCGTCGAACATCACGTCTTCACCGTCACGCCAGGCATAGACCTGGCCGTC
>Ga0302195_10001475_pt1 | contig 18592 bp, 19 predicted proteins | sample II_Bog_N1_2_FD_198778 | JGI IMG/M metagenome (GOLD analysis project Ga0302195, IMG submission 198778) | Peat permafrost microbial communities from Stordalen Mire near Abisko, Sweden - II_Bog_N1_2 | ecosystem: Environmental > Terrestrial > Soil > Wetlands > Peat | place: Sweden: Abisko...
CCACTCAGCCTGCGAAAGCGTCAGCCTTGCTTCTAATTTCTTGCGCACTCTGAGTAGTGATTCCGTTGGCTGAAGGAGCAGACCCACCACTTCGATGCGGTCGTCTTTGGCGGACTCAAGAAGCTGGTTCGCGGCTTCTGAAGTGGAGACACTCTCCCCGGACCTCAGCGCCATCATCTGCTTAAGCTTATCGAGCCGCTCGCGAAGCTCCTCGGAGATGCGAATCGAAATGACCGGTTGATGCTGTTGGGATCGGTCAGCCATGAGGCTCCTTCGACAAATGATTACAGACCAACATTCTGTAACGATACACGATTGACTTTATGGCTACCTCTGCGCTATTGTCAACCCAAGCAAGATCGGCGAGGTGTCCTTTGCGTCCTTCTTCCCCTTCCCCGCGCCGCCTGCCCATCGACCGGACCGCGCAGTTTTATCTGCCCTTCATAGTCGAGTCGGCGGTCCCGAACCCTGCTCTTGAAACCGATCTTCAAAGTGAAACGCTTTCGCAAGGCACTCTGGCAGAGACCCCGCCTTTCCGAACTGCTGAAAAAGCCTCATCTGCCTTAAACCCGGACACAGAGGACTCGAAGCATTCGCCGCCATGCAGCCCCTTGCGCAAGAGCCGGGAACGAAAGCCGCCTGCAAAAGCGACAGTGCTGGTTGACAACAAGCTGCTGTTAAGCCGCGAAGAGGCTGCAGCAATGCTCTCAATCAGCGTCCGCGGCGTGGACTACTACATTGCTACCAAGCGCCTCTCGACCAGAAGAATCGCCAATCGAGTTCTTATTCCAATCGAGGAAATCCGTAAGTTCGCACGTTCCGACCATCCCGAACGGATGGCTGGTTAATCACTCCGAAGTTCCAGTTTTTATAAGCTCCAGCCAAAGTTCTGCTGGTTGTTCTCACCGCTTCGCGTTCAGGACAGCCATCGCATCCACTACTTGCGATGGCGCGAAATGCGCATATCGCATAGTCGAGGCGATTGATAAGTGGCCCGCAGCTTCCTGGACTACCTTCAGGTGCACGCCGGCCTGTACCAACCTTGAGCAAAAGGTATGCCGGTTATCATGCCACCGGTAATTCGTAATCTTTGCTTCGTCCAGTGCGGCCTGCCACCACTTTTTGTTGTCAGCTTTGGCGAACACCACATCCTGCGGCGACTTGTTCGGCTGGTTCCCGGACCGGTCCCTGCGTTCGAGGTCAAGTTCGCGCAACTGCTTTAGCGCCTTTGCCGCGTCATCGATGATGAATGCATTGCGCGGCTTTCCATTCTTGGTCTTACGGAGGCGCATAATTCGCCGCTCAAAATCCACGTCGCCCCACCGCAGGTTGTATTGCTCTGACCTGCGCATCCCGGACTTCAGGGACACCTCGAACTCCAGGAGCCTGTGAATCGCCTGCTTGCGCAGTTCAGGCTGCTTGATGGGATCGTGAGAATCAATCTTCTGCTGTAGGACTTTTCGTAGCCGTTTTTCTTCATCGGCACCGAGGAAACGCTCGACGATACCTTGGCCCACATCGCGGAGAGGGACATCTGCCGCTGGATTCACATTGACGAGGTCCTTCCGCTTTCCGTGCTTGAAGACCATGGAAAAAGTGCCGCGCATTTTGTTGATGGTCGCATTGGCCAGATCCCGCTCTTCCTGAATCTCGTCGAGCCAGTCCTCAATCTCCGATGACTTCAGCTTTGTCGCGTCGCGGTCGCCGAACATCGCCTTGATTTCGGCGATTCTCTTCGGCGGGTTCGTCTGGTCCCGGTACTCCTCAGGGTGGGCCTTCACATACCGTCCGAACTCATCGCATAGCTTTGCAACGGTCATCGCATTGGCGTCACCGAGGACAGCGACCTCTGCGGTAGTCAGAACAGGCCGCTTGGCCGTCGTCGGCAGCACGCCCTCTCCTGTGCGCTTTATCGTCCTCGCCTTCTCCACCCAGGCAATTGCGTCGGCCCGTCCCTTCGGCCCTCGCCCGAAGCTCTTTCGGACCAGCTTCCCATTGACCCGGATTCGGGCGGACCAGATGTCGCCGCCAGGGATTCTTTCATATACTCCGCTTACGGGTGCAGGTTTCCGGGCCATGTATCACACTCCTGTATCACAGGCAGGTGGTGGTGTTCTCCCACGGGCGAAGGTCCTCTTGGCGCTTTTTGCCTTGCCCTCTGCCCGATCAACTGTGATACATATGTGATACACTAGAGCCGTATCCCGTGCAACTAGCTGCAATGGTTTTGCGCTAAATGAGGAATTAAACACCGCATGGATACTGGGGATTTGCAATTTTCCGCAATCGCGTGCAGATCAATGCAGAGCTACCAATAACGCCCTTTTAAGGCGTGGGTCCTGGGTTCGAGCCCCAGCGAGCTCACCACTCCCTCGGCCAGAAATGCACTTCGCTGGCGGCGCGCAGCCGTTCCGCTGCGCCCTCGGCCGTAATGTCGCGCTGCGGCATGCCCAGCATCTCAAAACCCACCATGAATTTGCGCACCGTGGCGGAGCGCAGCAGGGGCGGATAGAAGTGCGCATGGAAGTGCCACTCCTCGTGGGATTCGCCGTCCGTTGGCGATTGATGGAAACCCATGGTGTACGGGAAGCTGGTCTCAAACAGATTGTCGAAGCGCACGGCCATGCGGCGCAGCGCATCGGCCAGCGCATCGCGCTCGTCCGCGATGAACTGCGGCAGCGCGCCCAGGTGGCGCCGGCTCACCAGCATCACCTCAAACGGCCACACGGCCCAGTAAGGCACCAGCGCCGCGAAGTGCTCATTCTCAAAGATGAGCCGCGCGCCAGCCTGGCGCTCCGCGGCTAGGTATGCGCACAGCATGCAGCAGCCGGTAAGCGCAAGGTGCTCGCGCTGCGCTTTGGTCTCGGCCGCCGGCTCGTCGGGAACAAAATCCGTTGACCAGATCTGCCCATGGGGATGGGGGTTGCTGGCGCCCATCATCGCGCCGCGGTTCTCGAAGATCTGCACGTAGTCGATCCAGTCGAGGGCGCCGAGTTCCGCGTACTGCGCCGTCCAGGCGTCGACGACTGGGCGGATCTCGGCCTGGGTCATGCGCGCCAGCGTGAGCGAGTGGTTGGGGTGGTAGCAGAGCACCTTGCAGATGCCGCGCGCAGGCTTCGAGCGCAGCAGCGGCGAATCGCCGCTATCGAGCGGGGCAGGCGAGTCGGGCAGCAGCGCCGCGTAATCGTTTACAAATGAAAACACGCTTGCATACGCCGGGTTGGTTGCGCCGCCTGCGCGCTGGTTGCCTGGGCACAGATAGCAGGCAGGATCGTGGACGACCGCTGCCGGCAAAGTCTTTTGCCCCACTTCGCCCTGCCAGGGCCGCTCGGTGCGATGCGGCGAAACCAGCACCCACGATTGCCGCAGCGGATTCCAGCGCCGGTGCGGTGACTGACTGATCTTATCCATGCCTGCCCCCGCAACCGATTGTAAATTCTTTCCCCGCAAGGCCCGAAGCCGCGGCCCGAAATCAAAGGCTGTTCGAACCGACCTACTCCGTTGGAATCAGAATCTCGGTGATGGCCTTTTCCTCGGCGGTGGTAAGGGGATCGGTCACATAGTGCTCGATGCAGAAGTCCATGCGGAGCATCAGGTTGTTCTTCGACACAATCTCGAAGACCCGCCCCGTCGCCGCGGGCAGATCAGAGTAGGGCCCAGTGAGGACAAAGCGGCTGTATCTGCCGCCCTCCAACAACTCATAGGCCAGTCCTGCGGGCAACTTCACCGGCTTGGCGGCAAGTGCAAATCCCGCGCGATAGACGTTCGGGTTCATTTTGTACAGGCTCATGGAACCCGTGATCTTGTTGTGCTCAGCCACGAGCGGAGCAAGGCCGTGCGCAAGCCCCCACGCCTCTGGCGCAACCTTGTGGAACGGTCCCGTCTTCTCCACAAACGCGTAGTGCGTCTCCGGCCATTGGACAATCTCGCCACTTTCCGTCAGGTTCATCGGACTCTCCTTTTCAGTTGATGCGGTTCGGGCTCGCCATCCTGATGCGTTGCGCCCTCATCCAGCATGGTCGGCGTTCCGCACGGATCGTGCCCCGGCTGCATCACACCTCGGCCTACTGTACGATCAGGGTCACGGTGCCGGTCTGGGTCTCGCTTCCGGACACGCCGGTTACGGTCACCGTGTAAGTTCCAGCGGTGGTGCCGGGGTTGCTGTTTCCTCCTCCTCCGCCCCCGCCGCCCCCCTGCACTGAGGTGCATGCCACCAGGGAGCCGGCAAGCACAGCAAGCAGCGCCAGCGCGCCGAGCAGAGTCTGCCAGCGCCGCCGCCGGCCTGGGCTCAAGAACAGCAGCAACCCGGCCAGCATCGCGCCACCGGCCGTGACCCAGCCACCGGGCCCTCGCCCGTCCTGCGCTGGCTGCCGCAGAGCCGCGCTGGTTGCGGCCGTGGTAGCGACCGTCAGCACCGCGTTGCCGGCTGATGCTCCAATGATGCTCACCGGGTTGGTGGCGCCAAAGCTGATCGTGGGCAAGTCCTGCGCGCCGGCCGGGCTGGAGGTGATGGCCGCGGTCAGCGTCACACTGCCCGTGAAACCGCCGGCCGGAGTCACGCTGATGTTCGTCGAATTGCCGGTCGTCGCGCCCCGATAGAGTGTGAGCGAAGCATTGCCCACTGCAAAGCTGGGCGGAACAGCCTGGGTAACGGTCACCTGATTTGAGCCAGTCGAGGTCTCGTAAATCGATGAACTCGCCGCATCCGGCGTGTACGTGACAGTAAGCGTGTCGGCGCCAACCGCCAGCGCCCCGGCGGGAATCGTGACGGATGCCGCGCCGCCCGCCAGCGGAGTCGCCGCCGAGTTGTAGCTGCCGCTAGCGACCGTCACCGAGCCGGTTGGAGCCGGGTTGCCAGTGCCGCCGGTGGCCGTGATGCTCATGGTCAGGATATCCGCCGTTGTCCCGCCGAAAGAGGTCACTGTGAACGCCACGGCCGGTGGAATCTTTGCACCGTCATTCGCGATGGGGATGAAGCTGGATGAGTTGGTAAACGTCGCCGATCCCGCTGTATCCGGAGTGTAGTTTGCGGTCAGGTCGTCTCCCCCCAGCGGCAGAGAACCGGCCGGAATCGCAATCGTCACCGCTCCGCCAACTAACGGAGTTGCTGCGGAGGCGTAGCTGCCGCAGTTCAAGGCGATGGTTCCGGTGGGTGTCGGATATCCGCTCCCGCCGCTGGCTGCAACCGTAACAGTGATTGCTTCGGTGGTCGTAATGATTGTGGCCGAGGGGGTGATCGTCAGCGTTGGCGCAATCTTCGGCGGCACGCTCACTGTCACAGAGGCCGTCGCAGAGGCCGCGGTATAGATCACCGCGCTCGACGCATCGGGAGTGTAGACCACTGTGATCTGGTCAGTGCCGAGCGGCAATGTCCCCGCTGGGATATCGATGTAGACCGGGCCGTCCACGGAGGGGATTGCAGCTGAGGAGTTGAAGCTGCCGCTGGTCAAAACTACCCTGCCGCTTGGCGTGGGCTCGTTGGGTCCGCCGGCGACGCTGATCAGCACATCCAGTGCCTGCGCTGTCGAGATATCTCCGGAAAGGGTCAGGTCAACCGTCGGGGTAACCTTTGTTCGCGAGGTTGTGTAGTTGTACACAAAGTTACTCGCGTCGAGGGAACCAAGGCCCGTGGCTTCGTCGTAGCCTTGCCCAACCGCAAAGCCGGCCTCGCCACCCGCCAGTGTTTTCGTGCCCGCAGTGCTGTTGTTGCAAACGCTGGGCGTGTTCACGCTGCAACCCGAAACACCGCTCGAGCTCACCGTCACATCGTGGAACGCGGTGGGAAAAAACGAGGCTGTCGCGTAGATTCCCGGATTGAGATTGCCCTCCGCCGCACCTGCGTTTTCATCCAGCAGCGCCGTGATGCCCGCCATTCCCGGCGCAGCCGCCGACGTGCCGGAGAAGATCACAAAGTAATATTCGCCGCTTGAGTCGGCCGCACAGCTGCCTTGGCCGGCGGCAAAGCAGGCAAAGTAGCCGTCATGCCCCGATGCGGAGAATGACACATCCGGTGTGTAGCGGCCTGCGCGCGCGCTGGGTACGCCGGTGCCGGTCTGCCAGCTGGGCGTGGCGATGAACTTGCTCACGCCGCCGCCGGTAGCCGCCACTTCCGGCGCTCCCTTCGAGTTCAGCGGCTCGTTCCACGCGCCCTCGGGAATGTAACCCAACGCCGAGCCCAGGTTCCCGGTGTTGGCCGTGCTCCAATACGCTGCCGGATCGGCGCTATCGTTGAACTCCGTGCCGCCCACGCAGGTGGCGTAGCTTGAGGAGCAGATAACATTGGGGCTGTTGGGCGCGGGGATGGCGGGCGGCGTGATGAAACTGGTGTCGCAGCCGGAAGCGCCTGAATCGCCCGAAGAAACAAAAACCGAGATCCCCTCTGAAGCTGCCTGCTTGAACAACCCATCCCAGAAGTCCACCCCCGCAGCGCCCGACTCGGACTCGCATGCGCCGAAGCTGATGGTCATGATCTGGGTGGGAACCGGCGTGGTCTGCACCAGGTACTGCGCGTCGTCGCCCACGCCGCCGCTGGCGCTCGTGGCCACCACCAGCAGAAGTCTCGCCTGCGGCGCAACGCTGCCGGCACGCAGCACATCGAGCGTGGCCTCGCCCTGGTCGCCGTCCGAGGCGCTGCCAGTGGGCGGGGCGGTCAGCGCAGGACCGGGATCAACGCCGCCAAATGCCGTGGGAACAATCTCGGTTGGATCCGGCACACCCGCATAGGTCACATTGTTGAAGTTGGAGATATCGGCGGAGTCGACGCGTGCTTCGCCGACAATCCCAATCGTCTGGCCATTCCCGTAAAGCCCACCGGGGACGTCGTAGATCGTCGCAAAGTCCCACGGCGCCAGAAAGTGGCTTCCCCCGTCCGTTGTTTCGGGCGACGGCGATGCAAGGGCGGTGAAGCGATCGAGCGGGCGTTCGTTCACGGTGTAGAGGCCGCGCACAGCGCGCACCACGGCGGCCAACGCTGCGGGAATCTGCGGATCGGTGGACGGTGCCAAGCGCTCTTCCCCATGCACCGTGTAGGTGTGCATCTCGGTCCGGAACGCGGTTCCCACGGCAACTGCGCTGCCGGTGAAGCCGATGAAGGTGCGGCTGGGCGCAACCCAGTTGACGCGCAGCCCGGCCGACTCCAGCCATGCGGTTACGGCGGCAACCTGATCCGGCGAAGGGCCAAAGCGCTCGCCCACTTCAACCGGCGTGAGCCAATGGTGATAGCTGGCCGAAGCGGGGTCCTGCTGCGCGGCCAGCAACTGCTCAAAGGCTGCCTCCTGGGCTGCTGTTCGCGCCAGCACCATGGTCATCTGCGGCATGATCCGATCGGGCTCGACCGCGCCACGGTCGTTGGCGGAGTTGGCCCACAGGGGATGATGATCGCGGAGAGCCTGCGCGCGGTCCTCCGCGGGGACAGCCGCATGCTGGGCCGCCATCACGACCGGAATGGCCATCGCGGCAACCAGAGCCAACCGCATCGCGCACAGCAAAGGCCGCGGGAAACAGGCGTCCGGCCAAAGCCGCAGTCGAAAATTCGCAGTAAGGCCGCTCCTCAACGCATGCACCCCTGCCCCAGTTCTCGGAATTTTACCATTCGCAACGCGATGCCTCGAATTCAAAACGGGGACCGCACGGCCGGTTGGCCGCGCCTGGTCCCTGCCTCACGCGGTGGGCTTCTCAGGTGGCGGCATTGAGGCCAGAAAACGCCGCGCAAACTCGCCCGCGTACCTCTCCAGCAATGCCTTCACGCGCTGCGGATCGCCGGACTTCACAATCAGCCCGGCATGGTGATGCTTCTTCATGCGGTAAACAATTTCCGGCGCATCAAAGTCGGCTGTGTCCGGCTCGGCCGTCTGCGCCAGGCAGAGCACGCTGCCGGCGTAGCTGGCATGCGTTGGCGGCAGCGTGTAGGCTTCGCCGCGCAGGTGCGCAACCTCCAGCCGCGCCCACTCCCGCCACAGGTTCACGCCCGTCGAAGTCTCCACCAGATCGGCAATGAAGGCTCCACCCACGCGCGCCGCGATCTCAAGAAAGTAGAACCGGCCGTCTGCGTGGGCCTTGATGTATTCCCCGTGGGTTACTCCGCGCGCCATGCCCAGGGCCGGGGCCAGACGAGCATTGAGCTCGGTAAGCGCGGCCCAGTCGGCGCTGCGGCGATCGACCGTGCGGGTGGTGAAGACGCCGCCCTCGTGCATCACCTGCATGGGCGGCTTGCCGTATTGATGTGCCGTGGCAAACACCACCTTGCCCTCGCTCACGATCGAGTCCACGTGAAAAATGTCGCCGGGCACAAACTGCTCCAGCAGAAAGCGGCTCTGCCGGTCGCCCAGCTCGTCGAGCGCGCGCCATAGCTGCTCCGGCTCCTCGATCTTGCGAATGCCCAGCGCGGATGCCTCCGCGCGCGGCTTCAGCAGCCACGGCCCCGGCACGTGGTCCATATAGGCGCGCAGCTCGTCGTAGTTGAGCACGCGGCAAAACTCCGGCACCAGGAAGCCCGACTCCTGCGCGCCGATGCGCATGGCCAGCTTGTCGCGATAGTAGGCAGACGCGGTCACGCCCATGCCGCGGATGCGCATGTGCTCGCGGATCTGCGCCGCCGTTTCCAGGTCGAACTCATCGAGCGCCACCACGCGATCAAAGCGCCTGGTCCGCGCCATCCACGAAACCGTGTTGAGGATCTGCTCGACCGTGAGCCCGGCCGGCATGGTCACCAGGTCTTCGAGGGCCTCACGCGGCCAGTCGGCGTCCACCAGCTTGTCCACCGTCAGCAGCGTGGGCCTGACGCCCAGCTCTGCAACCTGGCGCATGAAGTCCTGGCCCTTTTCATAACTTGCTATACACAGAATCCGCTCGATCGCTTCGCCCATCCACGCCTCGCTGAAGAAATCAGTCCCTGGCCCTTCAATTCGTCAGCTCTTCAGCCCTTCAGTCTCGATTGCCTGTTTCCTATTCGCGAATGTCCGCGTTTGGACTCCCGATGAGGATAGTTCTACCATAGACGCTGCAGGTACCATGACTGCACACTCAACAAGGGAACCGCACACCATGCTCTCCGCCGCCGAGATTGCCGCACTTCACGATGAGCTGACCGCGCGCTGGCACAGCGATGCATTCGACGCGAACGAGTCAGCCGCCGATGACTGGCTGTCACAGGTCGCAGCGCAGCATCGCGCCAACTTCGAGCTCTGGCACATCGAAGATGAAGCCCGCACGCCCGGCTGCACCGACGCCGAGCTCGCCGCAGTGAAGCGCCGCGTGGACACGACCAACCAGCGCCGCAACGACCTGGCCGAGCAGCTGGACCGCGCCCTCCTGGCCATGCTCGCGCCAAAGAATCTGCCCAACAACCAAGCCTCGCTCCACTCCGAATCGCCCGGCCTGATCATCGACCGGCTCTCGATTCTGGCGCTCAAGATCTATCACACCCGCGAGGAGGCCGAGCGCAAAGACGCGCCCCAGGGTCACGCCGAGCGCAACCGCGAGCGGCTGGCCATCCTTGAAGAACAGCGCGCCGATCTCGCCGCATGTCTCGACACGCTCGGTCGCGAAACCGTTGCCGGCAGCCGCCGTTTCAAACTCTACCGGCAGCTCAAGATGTACAACGACCCCTCGCTCAACCCCGCCGTCTACGGCAAACGCGGCCGTGCGCCAGGCAGCTAGTCCCCCCCGCGCAGACCCCAGCCCATTGACGGAACGCGGGGTTATGCGTATAAAGATGGCCTGAGCAGCGTTATTTCCTGGCGCGGGTTTTGAACCGGACAGGTTTCCGGCGCAAGAGGCGCACGAAAATAGATGCACGCAACAAACTCATAACGCAAGAGGCCCGATCCTTGGCGCAAGATCGCAAAAAAGAACTCCCTCCGTCAGGCAAATCCGGTGGCCACACTTCCACGGGCACAGGTCCGGCCTTTCAGCAGTACCAGGCTGCCGTGCAGCTGTTGCAGCAGGGCAAGTTTGAGAAGGCCCTGGTAGCGCTTGAGAAACTGCTGCCCGCGGCCCCCATCGAACTGCTGGACCGGACCAGAATGTACATCTCCACATGCCAGCGGCAGATGGACAAGCACAAGCTCGCCTTCCTCACTCCCGAGGAGCACTACGACTACGCCATCTCGCAGCTCAACACCGGCTACTACGAGGAAGCCCGCGAGCAGTTCGAGGGCATTCTGTCGGGGCACCCCGCCGCCGACTACGCCTACTACGGGCTGGCGCTGCTCGACGCCATCACCGGCCGCACCCAGGACTGCCTGGGCAACCTCTCCCGGGCCATCGAGCTGAACCCGCGCAACCGGCTCCAGGCCCGCGCCGACAACGACTTTCAGAGCATGGCGGACGATCCGCGCTTTACGGAATTGCTGTATCCTGAGATTCCGTAGGGCTTGCTTTTGAACTCATCCGCATCTCATCCGTTTTTGCCGCAGCAAACCGCTAACCCCGCTGAAGCTCCCGCTCCGCCGCAGGGGATGCGTGTGGTCGCCATCGGCGGCGGCACCGGTCTTTCCACGCTGCTGCGCGGCCTGCGCCAGCATGTGACTCCGGCCGGCGCAGCAGCCGAGCCGGGACTCATCTCTGACCTCGCAGCAGTCGTGACCGTCACCGACGACGGCGGCTCCTCCGGCCGTCTGCGCAAGGACTTCAACATGCTTCCCCCCGGCGACCTGCGCAACTGCATGGTCGCCCTCAGCGAAGAAGAAGACCTGCTGGCCAAACTGTTCGCGCACCGGTTTCGCGCCGGAGACGCCCTGCAAGGCCACAACTTCGGCAACCTGTTTGTGGCCGCGCTCACTGAGATCACCGGCGACTTTGCCCACGCCATTCAGCTGGCCTCGAAGATCCTCGCCGTCCGCGGCCACATCTACCCGGTCACCACCGCCAACACCACGCTCGTGGCGCACATGGATGACGGCTCGATCGTGCGCGGCGAAACCAACATCACCGCCAGCCGCCGCCGCATTGTGGAGCTCACGCTCGACCCGCCCGGCGCCGCGCCCCTCGAGGAAACCCTGGAAGCAATTGACCGCGCCAGTCTGATCACCGTCGGCCCGGGATCGCTCTACACCTCGCTGATCACCAACCTGCTGGTTGATGGCATCCCCTCGGCGCTTGCCCAGGCCCGCGGCGTGCGGGTGTTTGTGTGCAACCTGATGACCCAGGCCAATGAGAGCCTGGGGCTGACCGCGTCGCAGCACATTGAACGCATCTACGAGCACACCCGCGCGCCCATCTTCGACTGCGCCCTGATCCACACCGCGCCCTTCTCTGCCGAGACGCTGGCCCGCTACGCCGCCGAGGGCGCATCGCCCATCGTCGCCGACCTCGAGCGTGTCCAGGCTCTCGGCGTGCGCTGCATTACCGGCGATTTTGCCAGCGAGGAAAGCGTCGTCCGCCACGCGCCGGGCCGCGTCACGGGCGCGCTGCTGGCCCTGGGCCGCACCGCGGCAGTCAACCCCGCCCCGTAGATTTCGCTTCCCCGCCCCATGCAATCTCGGTTACAGTGAGGGCGCGCAGCCAAAATAACTCCTGCATTTCAGCATCCCCAGGGGTAACACTCAATGGCACGCAAACCTTCAGGAGGAACGATGCGCAAGACCGCACTCTGTCTCACCTTTGCCTGTTGTCTCGCCGGCGTGGCAGCCCACGCCCAGTCCAACCGGAAGCCCGGCCTGTGGGAGGTGAGCAGCACCATGAGCATGGCCGGCATGCCGCAGATGCCGCAAATGCCCCAGGGCGCGCAGATGCCCCCCAATGTGCAGCTTCCTCCCGGCGTCACGCTGCCCCCGGGCGTGCAGATGCCGCAGGCCGGCGCCATGCCCGGCGGTGCGCCGACAGGACCGTTCGGCGGCCCGCACACCACCGAGGTCTGCGTTACCCAGGCCATGATCGACAAATATGGCGGCCCCTACTCCAACCCGCCGCGCGGCAACTGCACGGTCACCGATATCTCCGTCAAGGACACGGGCATGACCGCCAGCATCGCCTGCACCGGGCAGATGACCGCGACGGGCACGGTTGCGACCACGTTCATTGATTCCAACTCCAGTTCAACCAAGGTACACATGACCGGCACCATGCAGAGGGGCCCCGACTCGCGCCCGCTCGACGTGACCATACAGTCGAGAGCGACCTATAAAGGGGCTGATTGCGGGAGTGTGAAGCCGGCGGTGTTGCCCGACAGCAAGTAAGGTATCTTTTGTGGTACCATTGAACGTGATTGAGGTTCGCGAGTACATCGACCGGAAGGGCCATCCAGCTCTTCCGACAGTGGTTTGAAGAGCTGGATGGCGGTACGCGGGCACGCGTTTCAGTTGCCCTTGACCGGCTGGGGCGCGGCAACTTTTCACCGGTCAAGGGCGTGGGCGCGGGCGTATTCGAATTGCGCATGGATTTTGGCCCCGGCTACCGGGCTTATTTCGGCAAGGACGGGGACCGGATTGTGATTTTGCTGGCCGGTGGCACAAAGAAACGCCAGCAGAACGACATTGACACCGCATCCGCGCTTTGGCGGGAGTACAAGGAACAGAAGCGGCAGGAGAGATAATGCCCCTCACAAAAGACTTCAACGAAACCGTCAGGGAATATCTTCAAAAGGATGCGGACTTTCGCCGGGCGCTGCTCAAAGAAGCTGTCGGCTGCATGATTGCGGGCGACCTGGAGACGGGGAAGTCCGTACTGCGCAAATACATCAACGGCACGGTCGGATTCATCAAGCTGGGCGCAGACCTGGGCCGCTCGCCCAAGGTGCTGATGCGCATGTTCAGCCCCACCGGCAACCCCCAGGCGAAAAACCTCTTTGAGATCGTTGCGTACTTACAAAAAGTTGAGGGAACGGTACTCGAAGTTGTCGATCGAGCCGCTGCTTGACGGATGGTTCTGGGATGCCGCCTATCCCTCCACCGTCCGCTTTAACTGCCCGCACGCCGCAAAAATATCCCGCCCGCGTGGCCGCCGCACATAGGTCGCGATGCCCTCGCCGGTCAGCGTGGCGCGAAATGCCTCGACGGACCCGGCTGCCGGCATGGCATACGGGATGCCGGGCCCGGGATTCCATGCGATCAGGTTCACCTTCACCGGCAGGCCTGTCCGCCGGGCAAGGCGTGCAACCTGGTGCGCATGCTCAGGCTGATCGGTGACGCCGCCCAGCAGCACGTACTCAAACGTGACGCGCTCGCGGGGCCGCAGCTTGACCTTTCGCACCGCGTCCATCACCGCCTCGATATTCCACTTGCGATTGATGGGCATAATCTCTGCACGGATCTCGTCGTTGGGCGCATTGAGGCTGATGGCCAGCTTGGGCCGCATCTCGGCCGGCTCGGCGGCAAAGCGCTCAATCCCCGGCACAATGCCCGACGTCGAGACCGTCATCCGCTGCGGGCTCAGCCCGACCTCGCTGACCAGCAGCCGCACCGCGCCCATGAAGGAGTCATAATTCAGAAACGGCTCGCCCATGCCCATAAAGACCAGGTTCACGCGATCGCGGCCCACCTCCACGCCCTGACGGTCGAGTACCGAGACCACCTGGCCGGCGATCTCACCGGCCGTCAGGTTGCGTTGCAGGCCCAGCTTGGCGGTGAGGCAGAACTGGCAGTTGACCGCGCAGCCCACCTGGCTGGAAACGCAGATCGTCGCCCGGCTCCAAGCCTTCTCCGGCGAGTTGGCGCCGGAGTCGCTGCCATCGCCGGCCTCGCCACCATCGCCCTCCGGCATCCACACGGTCTCCACCGTCAGCCCGCCGCCGCACTCGACCAGGTACCGCTCGGTGCCGTCCACCGACCGGAAAACCTGGGCGATCCGCGGCCGGCCCACGTCCCAACCTTCGGCCAATCTGTGACGCAGCGGTTTGGCCAGGGTGGTGATCGCCTCCACATCCGCAACCCGCTGGTGATACATGGCTTGCGCCAGCTGCCGTCCGCGCCACGCCGGTTCGCCGAGACCCGCCATGAGGGCCTTCAATTGCTCTGCATTCAGCCCGAACAGGGGCTTTCGGCCGGCAGCGGACGCGTCCGTGTCTAGCTGAACGAGTTGGCTGGGATCTTTGCTCACCGCTTGATTCAGGATAGAGCATTCCCCGCCCCCAGTCCCGGCCCCAAGGGCGCGACGGTCCCAGCTGAGCCACGGCATTGCCCCCAATGTCGAACAGACCCTCTCAACTGCCCTACAATCGAATCTGAATCGATGATGACGAGCCCTGAAAGAAACCTTCGCCGCACCGTATTGCCCAACGGCCTGATCGTGCTCACCGAACGCATGGACCACCTCCGCTCTGTCGCCATGGGCGTCTGGGTCAAGTCCGGCTCCCGCTGCGAGCCAGCCGAGACCAACGGCATCTCCCACTTTGTGGAGCACATGCTCTTCAAGGGCACCCGCTCCCGCACCGCCCAGCACATTGCGCGCGAGATGGACTCGATCGGCGGCAACCTGGACGCATTTACCGGCAAAGAGACCATCTGCTTCAACGTCAAGTCGCTGGCCGACCACGTGCCCATCGCCCTCGACGTGCTCTCCGACCTGGTGCTGAACCCGGTGTTTGCCGATGGCGACATTGAGCGCGAGCGCGGCGTGATTCTGGAAGAGATCAAGATCGACGAAGACAACCCCGACGTGCTGGTCCACGAGCTCTTCACGCAGAGCTTCTGGAAGGACCACCCGCTGGGCTGGCCGATCCTGGGCACCACGGAGACCGTCGCCCGCCTCGACCAGAAGAGCCTGTTCGACTATCACAGCGACCGCTTCCACGCCGGCAATATGGTCTTCTCCGCCGCCGGCAACCTGGACCACGACGAGTTCACCGCGGCCGTGGCGGCCAAGTTCTCCTCGCTTGCCGCCGGCGCCACGCTGCACGAGCTGGCAGCGCCGCCGGCGACCGCCCGGATCGTCACCCGCAACAAGCGCTCTCTCGAACAGGTGCAGATCTGCCTCGGCGTCCCCGCGCCGCCCATCACCGATGAGAATCGCTACGCCACGCTGATCCTGAACACGGTGCTCGGCGGCGGCATGAGCTCGCGGCTCTTCCAGACCATCCGCGAAGAGCGCGGCATGGCTTACTCCATCTACTCCGACCTGAGCCCCTACCGCGATACCGGCACCCTCTGCGTCTACGCCGGCACTTCGGCCGGCAAGGCGCTTGAGGTCGTCGACCTGATCCTGGGCGAGTTTGCCCGGCTCAAGCAGGAGACGCTCAGCGCCGAAGAGCTGACCCGCGCCAAAGACCAGGTCAAGGGCAACATCCTGCTCGGCCTCGAGAGTTCCAATGCCCGCATGGCCAACCTGGCGCGGCAGGAGATGTACTTCCACCAGTTCATCAGCGTGGACGAGATCATCGCCCGCATCGACGATGTGACCGCCGATGAAGTGCAGGCCATGGCCCAAAAGCTGTTCGACCCAGCCAGCATCGCCGTAACCCTGCTCGGCCGGCTCAACGGCATCAAGCTCAAGCGCGAACGGCTGGTGTGCTAGAAGCAGGGACCAAGGGACTGGGGACTGGTTGTTATAGCCTTGAGAAATGCTGAGCCGACCGCAACTCAGCCCAGGCGAGATACAGAAGTTCTTCAACCGATGGTTTCCGTGGTCCCTATGTCCCTGGTCCCTGCTTTTCGAGCGTTCCATTTCCCTTCCGCGTCTGTACGTTGTAGGATTTTCTCGAACAGGCCAGCGGACTTCAAGGCCTGCTCCACGAGGCAATGGACCCCATGAATTGCAAGTTCTCGCTCTCTTTCGCCGCTCGCGGCGCGCGCAGTGTCCGTGACAACTCCGGAAAGCCCAGCGGATCGCGCCAGCCCAATGGCTTCACCCTCATGGAACTGCTCATCGTCATGGCCATCATCGCCATCCTCATGCTGATCGCCATCCCCACCGTGGGCAGCCTGAAAAAGAAGGCCAATGACCTTTCGGCGCAGCAGTCGGTTCGCGCCATCCACGAGGCGGAGATCCAGTACCAGTCCACCTATCCGGTCAACGGCTACGCCTGCACTCTGCCGGCCCTGGGCGGCGATGCCACCGCCGGGGCTCCCTCGGCCACCGGCGCGCAGATTCTGCAGGGTGACCTGACGTCCGGCTTCAAGTCCGGCTACATCTTCACCATCACCTGCAAGGACAAGGTCACCGTCAACAGCGTGGACCGCTACAACAGTTACGTGGTCACCGCCGTGCCCCAGACCGTGGGCAAGACCGGCGACCGCGCCTTCTGCAGCAACGAGGACGGCGCCATCAAGTTCGACCCCGCCGGCGGCACCAACTGCACCCAGTCGCTCGGCCAATGAGCATAGGCAATTACTCCCGGCGCGGCAGCCTGTTGACGGCCGCCGTGCTCTTCTCCGTTTTCCTCTGCGCTCAAGAACGTTCGCCGTCCGCGAAGGACTCCGCGAAGGTCTCGGCGCATGACCTGGCCCAGCGCGTCGATCGCCACTACAACCAGCTCCACTCCCTCAAAGCCGCATTCACCGAGAGCTATGAGGGCATGGGCATGCAGCGCACCGAGAGCGGCACGCTGCTGCTGGTCAAGCCCGGCCGCATGCGCTGGGACTACGCGTCGCCCCCCGGCAAGCTCTTCCTGCTCGACGGCAAATATGCCTGGTTTTATTCCAAAGGCGACCCTCAAGTCCAGCGCATGGAGTCCAGGCAGCTCGACGACCTGCGCTCCCCGCTGCGCCTCCTGCTCGGCCACACCGAGCTTGAAAAAGAGATGGCCAGCCTGGGCGTTGCGCCCGCTGCCGGCGGCGAGTTCACGCTCTCGGGCGTGCCCAAAGGGCAGGAAAAGCGAGTGAGCAAGTTGGCGCTCACGGTGACGGCCGAGGGCACCATCACGGCCATTGCGATTGAGGAGTCCGACGGCGCGATCACCCGCTTCACCTTCTCGGGGGAAGCGCCCAATGTACCGATCCCGGCCGATGCGTTCCGCTTCAGCGCGCCGCCCGGCGTGCCGGTTGTGGATGCGGCGCCGCCGGTGTAAGGCAGAAGGCTATCGTGCGACCATTCCCGCGACCTTCGAAGCTCGATCGTCAAATGTCACGGTTCGACTGCAGCCGCCGAGCGAGCAAAGCCGTTCGATGAGGCAATCGGCGAAGTCCGCATTCGAGTGCTCGAATCGATCCATCGCTTCTGCGACTGCGGCGTGATTCTCGATGACCATCTGCTGGGCGCCGAGCAGGCTCGCAATGAAGGCAAGCAGCTCAGGTTTTGATCTTCCCTGGCCGCGCTGCAACACCCAGAACGACTCAGCCAACACCACGCTCGGAATGTAGCCCGGCTCTTGTCGTGAAAGACTCGCCACGAGTGCTTTGGCTTGCGGACTTTGCACGGGGTCATCCTCAAGGAAAAACCGAAGCAGAACATTTGTGTCGAGTCCAATCATTCCGTTTCAAGCTCGGTATGGCGCCTATATTCCGCCTTGATCCGCTCGTCGTCTTCAGCCAGATAACGACCAACTGCCTCGTCCATCTCTTCGACGGTGGCAGGCTTGCCCAAAGACTTGAACATCCCGTAGAAGTCCATCAGGTCGCCCTTTTTCGCTCTGACGACGACTTCCCCGTCTTCCCGCTCGACGAACAGGACCTGATCGCCGGGTTGAAGTCCCAGCTTCTTCCGAATGGATATCGGGACTGTGAGCTGACCTTTCGATGTGAGTGCTGCTGTCGCCATGATGAGCCCCTCAGCCAAATCATACCAAGAATTCCTTACCTTCGGTAAGGAATCGACTGCTTCAGGAACTTCGTGCTCCGAATCACGGCTTGTAGGAGTAGAATCCCCGCCCCGATTTGCGGCCCAGCCAGCCCGCATCGACCATGCGGACGAGCAGCGGGCAAGGGCGGTACTTGGGGTCGCCGTAGCCCTCGTGGAGCACGCGCAGAATGTCCACGCAGACGTCGAGGCCGATAAAATCAGCCAGCGTGAGCGGGCCCATGGGATGCGCCATGCCCAGCTTGAACACCTGGTCCACAGCCTCAGCCGTGGCCACGCCCTCCATCACCGCAAAGGCGGCTTCGTTGATCAACGGCATCAGCACGCGGTTCGATACAAAGCCAGGCGCGTCGTTGACCTCGACCGGCGTCTTGCCCAGCTTGACGGAGAGCGCGTGGACCGTCGCGAAGGTCGCATCGCTGGTCGCCAGGCCGCGCACAATCTCCACCAGCGCCATCACCGGCACCGGGTTGAAGAAGTGCATCCCGATCACGCTCTCGGGACGGCGGGTTTGCGCGGCAATTTTTGTAATCGAAATCGATGAGGTATTGGTCGCCAGAATCGCGCTCTCCGGCAAAATGCGGTCGAGGGCGCGGAAGATCTCCGACTTGATGTCGAAGCGCTCAGATGCCGCCTCGACCACGAAATCCGCGCCGCTCAGCGCCTCGCGGTCCACGTTCGGCGTAATCCGTGCCAGCGTCAGCTCCACGTCGGCCTCAGCCAGCTTGCCCTTGGCCGCTTCGCGGCCCAGGTTGGTGCGAATCTGGGCGAGCGCGCGGTCGAGAAAGCGCTGCTCCACATCGCAAAGCAGTACTTGAAAACCCGAGCGCGCAAACACATGGGCGATGCCCGAGCCCATGGTGCCAGCTCCCACGACGCCGACTGTCTTGATCTCTGCCATTGAAAAATCCTCTTGAATGCAAGA
>Ga0302195_10001476_pt1 | contig 18589 bp, 13 predicted proteins | sample II_Bog_N1_2_FD_198778 | JGI IMG/M metagenome (GOLD analysis project Ga0302195, IMG submission 198778) | Peat permafrost microbial communities from Stordalen Mire near Abisko, Sweden - II_Bog_N1_2 | ecosystem: Environmental > Terrestrial > Soil > Wetlands > Peat | place: Sweden: Abisko...
CCTATCGCTGTCGCGGCCGTTGCGATGACTAAAACCACGTGTCAACGGTAGCACGATTATCGTTTGTGCAGCAACGCGAGAAGCTGTGATGCAAATCACGCGATCCTGCTGGCGTGACAAGCGGCATACTAGACAGACTGCAGGAATCAGTTCGAGCTGAGGTCAGGTACTGGGCGGGGTGCCCCGGTCCGGATTTTCTGGCCTTGGATAACACGAAACTCTCGCTACAAGTTCCGCCGCAATCGTTCTTCGTTGGTGCAAAATCGCCGAAACGCGAATCGACCGTCTGGGAGGCAAATTCCGAGGTTCCTGGCGAGTCACCGGCTAACCGGAAATTGCAACACTACCCGCACTTTGGATTTCCCCGCTTGATTGTGCTGTTCCGCTATCCGACAACTCCCTTCGGAATTGCCTGTCTTTTAACCAAACTCAGCGCCAATCTTCATCATCTTCCTGGTCCACCCTCCCTACACTCAGGGCAGACTCCAGAATCGCGTCCCGATTCGGAGCATGGGAGCAACCTCACGATGGCGACCACCAATGGCCTGCCCAGTCAATTCAATGTAAGGCAAATGACCGTCGCCGACGTTCCGGCGGTCATCGAACTGCAAATGCGCGCATTTCCCGGCTTGCCGCCCTGGAGGCCGGATCAGTTGACGCGTCACCTTGAGGTCTTTCCCGAGGGGCAACTGGTTGTCTCAGACTCGATGGGCCACGTTCGCGGCTCGGCCAGTTCGCTGCTGATCGACTGGGACGATTACGCGGAGTCCGCCAACTGGTCCTCGATCACCGGGGATGGATCGTTCGATACGCACAACCCGCTGGGCAAGACCCTCTACGGGGCCGACATGGGCGTGGACCCGGAGGCGCGCCAGCAGGGCATCGGGACCGCCCTCTACGAGGCGCGCAAGGAGTTGATTCGGGAGCAGGGCCTGAAGCGGCTGCTGACCGGCGGCCGCATCCCCGGTTACGCCAAAGTCGCCGGCCGGATGACGGCCAAGGAATATGTGGCCGAGGTGGTTGACGGCAAGCGCCGGGACCCGGCTCTGACCTTCCAGCTTGAGAACGGGCTGGTGATCCTCGATGTCGTCCCCGGTTACATGTTCGACCTGGAATCGCATGGTTTCGCCACGGTTCTGGAATGGCTGAACCCGGAGTACACTTCGTCGGTATCCTTGCAGGCCAGCCTTCAGCACGCGGCTCTGGAGCAGGCCTCCGCCGAGGCCCTGCGCGGGACGCCGCGTCCGCGCCGGGTGCGCATCGCCGCCGTTCAGTACCTGCTGCGGCCCATTGCCTGCTTTGAGGACTTCGTGCGCCAGGTCGAGTTCTTTGTCCACAGCGCCAAGGACTACAAGGCCCACTTCGTGCTCTTCCCGGAATTCTTCACCATGCAGTTACTGAGCTACATCAATGAGCCGGCTCCGGCGCTGGCCGTGCGCCGGCTTGCCCGGCTGGCGCCGCAATACGAGGAGCTGTTCATGCGGCTGGCCAGGGAGACGGGAATCTACATCATTGGAGGAACGCATCCCGTCTTCCAGAGGGGCAAGGTCTTCAACGCCGCGCACCTCTTCACGCCCAACGGGCAGGTCTTCCGCCAGAAGAAGGTCCACCTGACCCCCACCGAGAGCGGCCCGTACCAGTTGAGCCGCGGCCATGGCCTTTACCTTTACCACACCGATTTCGGCAACATCGCGATTCTGGTCTGCTATGACGTGGAGTTTCCCGAGGTGGCGCGGGTGATGGCCGAGGCCGGCGCCGAGATCCTCTTCGTTCCCTCTTGCACGGACGGGCGCGAAGGCTTTTGCAGGGTTCGCTATTGCGCCCAGGCGCGGGCCATCGAGAACCAGGTCTACGTGGCCATGACCGGTACCGTCGGCAATCTCCCGCTGGTGCCCTATATGAATACCAACTACGGCCAGGCGGCGATCCTCACGCCATCGGATTACTTCTTCGCCCGGGATGGAATCGCCGCCGAGGGCACCATCAACCAGGAGCAGTTGGTGGTGGCCGACGTGGATCTCGATCTGCTGGACGAACAGCGCGTCAATGGCAGCGTCATCCCGCTCCAGGACCTGATCAAGGACGCCTACGACAGCGTGGTCCACTTCTCGGATTACAAGGGCCAGACAGGGGCTGTTGCAGGCCTCGGTGGAGTTGTCTCCATCGGTGGAATCCAGGAGCCCGGAAGCAAGAAGAACGCGGAGCAAGAGGGAGCGGAAGTTTATGCCGGGATGGGTCTGGAGGGAGTTCCGGCAGATTGAAGCGGCAACGATTGTTGCCAGGGGCAACAATCGTTGCTCCACCTTACCACTGCGCCCAGTCGCCGGTTCCGAGCACCCAGGCAGCCAACAGAAGATTGCTGACCGCGTGGGCCACGACGGCATCGCCCATGCGTCCCCTTGAGCGAAGGACAAGGACATAGGCCAGGCCGGCCAGTGTGCCCACCAGCAGGTGCTGCCAGTCCTCCATGTTCTGCATGTGCATGAGGCCGAAGACCACGGAGGACAAACCGATGGAAAGCGCCGTCAGGGAAGGGAAGAGGACGGCGTCAAAATCCCGGCTGACAAACCGGCGCGCCAGATAGCCGCGAAAGGCCAGCTCCTCGGCGATGGGAACGGTGACGACTGCGGCGGCGACGCGGAAGCCGATCCAGGCCCAGCGGGCCGCGGGTGAAAGCGCAGCGAGGTCAGCGCCCAGCCGGCTGGCTGCCTGCTGATGCGCCCACCAGGCCGGCGCGATCCACACCAGAAATACTGCCGCGCCGGCGGCTGGCGCAATCCAGCCGAAGCGCCAGTTGAGTTTCTTCAACTCCGGCCAGAAATACCAGAGGGCGATGGCCGCGGCAATGAACCGCAGCGGGTAGAACCGGTCAAAGTACCCGGAGGCCGCTCTGGAGACAAAGGTTGCGGCCAGAATCGCAAGAAACGGAATCAAGTAGGCGCGGATTGCCGGGGATTCTCCCTGTTGCTGGCTGAGTTTTTCTCGGACAACCATGGCGGTCTCCGAACTTCCGCCTGGCGCCCCGTCCGGCGCGGAGAGCACGGGGGAACGCGCCTTTCGCACCCAGGAGAGCCGTTGGGTGGTCATTGAAAAAGCCAGCGCGACGGCGGTGAATGCTATCCAGCCGAAGCGGGAGTGGAAGCCCACGTCGGCAACCTCCGGGTTGCCCGCGTCACCGATGAGGAAAAGTGCGCAGAGCCTGACGACATTGAGTATCCATATCAATCCCAGTCCGCAGGGAATGAGCAGAAGCACGTGAGGGAAGCGGCACTCCTTTCTTGAATACCAAAGCCAAATAGAGGTAAAGGCAAGGATTAACCCAAAACCCTCCATTCCGGAGCAGCTAGGGGCAATCTCCATCAAATAACGAGGAGATTCAACCGAGAAGGCGGCGGCATTGGCGACGGCATCGGGCCGCACCAGACGGAGAAGCGCCTGGACAGAAGCAAAGGTGGCGGTCTGAAAGACGCGGCCAAAGCCGGCGCTCGATGCGGTCCATAAACTCCAGGAGGGGTGCAACAGAGACCACGAGACCACGCCGGCAGCGCAGGCATAGAACCACAAAGGACTGGTGGCGCGAATCATCCTTATCCAAAGACGGAGCGGAACGCAGGCCAATGCCAGGAGGGGGACTTTGAAGAAGAAGATCGCGGTGGTTGCGAAGACCGCTGCATTGGAGAATCCGCCGCCGGCCCCGTGAAGGGCCATCACGGCGTGAATGCATATCTCGGCTGCGACGCAAGCCAGGTAGCCGCCAAAGAAGATGAAGCCAAACGGAATCCTCTCCCGCTGGGCCTTCAACCAGGGATGGCCAAGACCCAGAAAGACCGCAAAAGCGACAATTGCGACCGGAGAGACGCCCAGATGAAAGCCCGGTTCAATGTGGAGGGGGCCGAGGACCAGAACGGCCTCAAGCGCAAAAATCGCGGCTAGAAAATAGAGTCGCCAAAGAAGCAGGCAATGGAATGGGATAGGGGCTGATGACTGGGAACGCGGGTTTCCAGTCGAGCGAAGGGCAAATCTCATCTCTTGTATGAGTTCCGGCTACTTCTTGCGCCGAACGCGCAGCACCGCGAGCGTTCCCGCAAGCAGCGTAAGGCCGCTGATCGCCAGGCTGGGATCAACCTCGGGGAGCCTCTTGAAGGCCATGCCATAAGCTGCAGTGCATGAACTTAACGCGAGACTGAGAATTACAAACGAGTATTTCAGAAGATTCTTTGTCATGTGCAAATCCTTTCGGTGGTGGTTCAAAAGAACCCAAACCGCTGGAGCCATCGGGAACCAAAATCAATAGGCCCGATAAAGCTCTGTTTGCCTTCTGCAATCCGATCCCGCTCTTTGCTGGTAGATGCTTGACCCCAGCTTGAACATCGGGAACAATGTCCCTGCTTGACAGTTCTTTCCGAGTCGGTTGTCCGGGATGGAGATGCCCCCGGACTGAGCAAACCTCCACATAACAACTCGGAAGCCGTTGACTGAAATCTTAGCACGATTGAAGGGGGGCGGCACAATAGTATTGTGAAGAACAAAGTAACCGGCAATGCGTTACCTGAATCTTTTGTGCAAGATCGATACACCGCAAGGATGCAGCAGCGCCCCGCAAGAACTCCAGGAACTTCCCTTGCGCGAGGCACGACGGCCCGGTCCTTCTGAATAAAAAGCAGAGGCCAGGCCGCCGCGCGTCCTCCTTGTCCGAGGCCTGGAAGACTCCGGGTCGCCGGAGAGAGGGCAATACGCTCAGGCGACGACCGGCCGGGATTCCGCCTTTCTGGTGGCAATGGCGATTTTGGCGGGGGTTAGCTCCGGACCCTCCCAGCCCTCCTTGACGGCCTCAATGCGGATTTCGCCGGCTGTCTTGTTTGCCTGTACGAGTACCTGCGCAAGGCCGTTGAAGAGAGATCGTTTGGGATCCTTGTCGCTCTCCTGACAGTTGGGATCGCCATTCCCGACGCCGAGGAGCGTCCCCTCGCCGGAAACCTTGAATCCGATGAAGTTGTTGGCGGTCGGAACCGGCCTGCCCTGGCTGTCGAGGGCTTCGACCGTCAGAATGGCCACGTCCTCTCCATCGGCCTTGATTTCGGTCCTGTCCGCGGTGAGCCGGATGGCCACGGCCGGACCGGTGGTCTCACGCTTCGCCGAGAGCACCATCTTGCCATCCTTGAGTCCGCGCGCCTCAATCACGCCGGGCTCGTACCTGACCTTCCACTCCACGTGGCTTAGACGCGGGATCTTCTGGCTACCCAGGCTCCTGCCATTCAACAGCAGCTCGACCTCGTCCAGATTCGAGTGGACCCAGACGGGGATCTCCTCGCCCTCCCTGCCCTCGAAGTTCCAGTGTGGAAACAGATGCAGCACCGGCTCGGCACCCCACCAAGCCTTGTAGTAGAAGAACGTGTCCTTGGGAAAGCCACACATATCCACAATGCCGAATTGCGAGCTGATCGAGGGCCAGCCGTAGGGCGTAGGCTCGCCCCGATAGTCGAAGCCCGTCCAGGCAAAGCCGCCGGCCTCCCACTCGCGCGTCGCATAGAACTTCCACCACTCCTCGGCCTGCTCGCCCCAACCAGGATTGTTTACATCGTAAGCGCTGAGTATGTTGCGCAGCGGGTCGGTTGAATACTCGCCGCGCGTCGAGATGGCGCTGGCTGTCTCGGAGCCGTAGATGGGCCGCCTGGGATGCTCCTTGTGAAAGTTGTCGGGGCGGGTCAGGCCGTAGTTGAAGCCGATGATGTCGAAGGCATCGGAGACGCCCTTTTCGTTGTCGCCGTTGACCGCGGCGGAGACTGCGCGCGTGGGGTCGAGCTCGTGGCATCGGCGCACCATGGTCGCGGCGATCTTCGCGCCTTGCTCGGCCTCCGCGTCCTGCAAGATCCACTCTTCGTTGCCGATGGACCACAGGATGATGGACGGCGAGTTGCGATAGCGCTTGACCATGGCCTCCAGTTGCGCCATGCCCTCGGGGCTGGAACTCATCTGCCGCGTCTCGCACATCATCATCATGCCCATGCGGTCGCAGGCATCGACCCACTCCGGCGTGGGCATATTGTGCGAGGTGCGGACGGCATTGCCGCCCATCTCTTGCAAGACGGCAAGGCGAAAGGCCTGGAGGCGGTCGGGCAGGGCCGCGCCCACGCCGGCATGGTCCTGGTGGTTGCAGGTGCCTTGGATTTTGAGCGGCTTGCCGTTGAGGAAGAATCCTTTGTCCGCATCGAAGACGGCCGTGCGGACGCCAAAGCTGATCCGCTCGGCATCGCGGGTCTTACCGCCCGCTTCCACCGTCACAATCGCCGAATAGAGGTTTGGCGCATCCACCGACCAGAGCGCGGGATTGGCCAGCCTGGCGGTTGCGGTGAAGGTTTGGTTTTCATCCACGGCAATGGATTGCTCGGGAGCTTCGGCGGTTTCCACGGTCTTTCCCTCGGCGTCGAGGATCTTCCAGCTCACCTTCGCGCTCTGGGCCAGCTTGCCTTCGTTCCGCACTACCGTGCTCAGAGCCAGCGCGGCGGAGCTGCCGCTCACGGTCGCGCGTACGGTGCTCTCCCACTTGCCCAGATGCAGCGCATCGGTCTTGGTGAGCCACACGTGGCGATAGAGGCCGGCGCCCTCATAGAACCAGCCGTCGCCAAAGCTCGCGTCCACGCGGACCACGATGCAGTTCTTTTGGCCGAAGCTGAGGAAGTCGGTCAGGTCATAGCTGAAGGGAGCATAGCCGTTGTCGTTGCGGCCGATGAAGCAGCCGTTGACAAAGACGAGCACGTCTCGAAAGGCGCCATCGAATTCGACGGAGATGCGGCGGCCCTGGTCGGCGGCCGGAATCTCGAATTCGCGGCGATACCAGCCCACGCTGGTCTCTGGATAGCGGCGGCCGAGGGGCTTGTAGCCGTGGGATTTCTGCACCTCGTCCCACACAAACGGCAGCTCGACCGCCCAGTCGTGGGGCAGATTGAGAGTCCGCCAGTTGGCGTCGTCGAACTTGACCTTGGAGAAGGCAAAGTCGCCAGTCTTGGCAAAATCTCCCTGGCCGTTGCCGAATCCCAGATCGCGGGCAGGGTCAGAGCCGTGGCCGAATTTGAACTTCCAGCCGAAGTCGAAGAGCAGTTGCTCGCGCGGTTCGACGGCTGCCAGCGCGGCGGCCGAGGCCAATCCAGGAGAACCAGCCGGCAGCAAGCCGGAGAGATGAGCTGTTGCGCGTCCCCAGGCCGAACGGGCCACCAGGGAAGATGCGGAGAGAGCCAGTCCTGAACGGAGCAGGTTGCGACGGGAGATAGCCGGCACGGAGATCCTCTTCTCAGAATGAAGTCTCGCCGTAGACGGCGGCAGAGTCGGAGGCGGCGAGCAAGACGAAACTATAAATCAGACGGCTAGCGTCTGTAAACGATTTCAGGAATATGTCCGAATGTACCCATCCCGCCCTCCGGCCATGATCCCAGCCCAACCAGATTCGCTGGATATTCTGCCTGGCGCCGTCAAGGGGGCGGGCGCCTGGACGGGCGGTTTTTGGATGAACTGAAGCAAGGCGTGAGCCATTCGTGGTCAACGGAGCGAGAGGCCCTTTGGTCTTCCCAGGGTCTCTCGCCGCACATCTCTCAACCAACGCTTCCCGCTTGTGCATGCCGCGGCTGTTGCGGAGCCCATCGCTTTCCAGGACAGGCCAACAGCAGAATCAGCGCCGCAAAAGACTTTTCTGATGCGCCCGCGAAGAGGTTTCTCAAGCGGAACGCCTTTTGCGGTACATGACGCTTGCGAGGCCGAGCAGACCGCTGCCGAGCAGGACAAGGCTGCTGGGCTCGGGAAGCGTACCATACGCCGGTGAATCGGGGGATCCGGCGTAAGGATTCGGTGCGTTGGGTGTTTGATCTCCATATCCCAGAAAAAACTGAGGAGTGCCATTCTCATTCTGGGTCCCGGGTACTGGAGCATACAAAATAAATTGCTGGTAGAAACTATCAGGCTCGGATGCGTAATTAGCCGCAGCTAGGGCCATCTGGGTTGCCGCGAGGGTGGGAGCGGTACTATACGCGCTCTGAGAGAAGAGTTCCCACGCAGCCCACTGATCGGCAATCTGATAGGGCTGACTGTAGGAAGAGTACGGAGACGCTCCATCTAAGGCGGCATTGGCGTCATTGAAAAGCCATGCCGCTTCTTCAAACGTAGGAGAATCGGAGATGGACTCTTTCTCCGCTATCCATGTCTCTCCGAGGTTCATATCAGCGGTGAAGCTGATACACATCAGCGTTACTGAAATTCCATTGGCGGAGCCATAGTAGGGATAAACGTCTTCCCCATTATAGGTCGCTCCCTGAACGCCTGTGATCTCCATATCAAGGAGGGCATTCGCGTAAGCCTTGAGTGGGTTGAAGAACAACAAAAAACAGAACGCAACTATGGACAGGATCGCGCAAAATCTAGACTGCTTCATCTCCTGCCTCCTCCTGGCCCGTTAGAGCCGAACTCCAGTCCCTTTGAGAGGGTTCTGGTTCTGCCTGTACATCCACAACCTGATCTGCTGCCCATGCGTCGAATCAGCGCAATGAAGAATCCCATGGAATTCAAGGTTCTCCTCTGACAGAGATCAAGTTTTTGTATTCATGTGCAATTCTGACCGGCTTTGAGCCGCAGCGCAAGATTACGTGCGCAGGGTTACCCTGGTAATTAGCGCTTGTTAAAAGCAGTTACGACACTCATTTTATAGGGGGTTTTCACGTTACCTAGGCTGGTTTCCGAGGTCGCGGCTACCGACCAGCACGTGTTGGAAAGCATGGCAACTGTGCGTGTTATCTCTCTCTTGTCTGCTCTTTAACCCCCTGCGCACGTAAACCTGTGCGCACGGAAATGGCAGATTTGCTGGGAGCAAGCTATGAGATCGGGCAGAGGCCTTCGATCCAGCCCTGCAACAGCGCCGGGAAGCAGCCCAGCAGGACGACTGTCGCCGCAATCAGAACCAGCACGGTGAGCGTTACGGGATGGGCCTTGATGGGTGTTTCGTCGATTGCAGGCATCACATAGGCCCGCTTGAGCACCTGCAGGTAGTAGTAAAGCGAGACAGCGCTGAAGGCGACCGCCAAAGCAACGAGAATGAACGGAACCGGGCCGGCTGAGACGCCGAGGACCGCGGCAAAGAGATTGAATTTGGCCCAGAAGCCGGCGAGCGGGGGAATGCCTGCCAGCGAGAGGAAGAGTACCAGCAGCACCGCCGCCAGCACCGGGTTGCGCTTGTGCAGGCCGAGGAAGGAGTCGAGACGGTCGCTGCCCGTGGCCCGCTCAACCACGCCAACCACGCCGAATGCGCCGATGGTGGTCAGGCCGTAAGTGAGGACGTAGAAAAGCACTGCTCCCGTAGCGCGCCCTGAACTCGTGAATGAAAGGCGCAGAGCCACTTCGTAGTTGTTGGTAGGGATGCCCAGAAGCAGATATCCGGCATGTGCGATAGCAGAGTAGGCCAGCAGCCTCCGCACGCTCACCTGAGCCAGAGCCGCAAGGTTCCCGACTACCATGGATAAGAGCGCGGCAACAAATACGATCACATCCCAGGAGATTCCAAAGCCGGAACCAGCCCCGATTCCGGCATTCAGTTGCGCCGACCATGCGGCTCCGGCGAGTTGGGGAATGAAGATGTGGCTGCTTGCGAAACCGATGCTCAGCAACAGGGCGAAGCTCGCCACCTTTGAAACCGATGCGATGAACGCCGCGGCGGGAGCTGGCGCCCCTTCATAGGTGTCCGGCGCCCACAGATGAAATGGCACTGCGGCGACCTTGAATCCAAGGCCCGCGAATATGAGCACAACAGCCACGATCAGCAGCGGATGCGAGACGTTCTCACTCACGGCCAGCGCCGCGAAGATCTGATTCAGATTCGTCGAGCCGGTGATTCCATAAAGATAACTGAATCCAAAAAGAAGAAACGCAGCCGCCATTCCACCGAAGAGATAATACTTCATCGCCGCTTCCGCACTCTTGGCTGAACTCTTGGCAAACGCCGTCAGAATGTAAAGTCCGAGGCTCAGCAATTCCAAGCCGATAAAGATCACCAGCAGATCCTGCGCGGCGGCGATAAGCAATCCGCCCGTGGCAGCCATCAGCACCACGGCAACGTATTCGCCCACGTGCTTTGTAAAGACAGAGTCGATGAGCAGCAACAGCGTCAGCGCCGTCAGAATCAGGATTCCCGATTGCGCCACCTGCGCGGATCCGCCTGATGCCAGCAGGATCTCCCCTGTTCCGTTGAAGCTCAGCCCGCCTTGCGCCTGGAGTTGAAGCGTCCATAACGCCGCTCCGCAGCCTGCCACACCCAGCAGTGCCGCCACGGTCACCCGCACCTTCAGCGCGGCCTTGCGCAGGAAGCCAAGGTCGACGATCAGCACAAGCAGCGCCGCAAGTTCCAGCGCCGTCTCGGGCAGCGTTACGCGGAAGAGGGCAGAATAAAATTCTGGGTAGTTCACTGCACACCTCCCGCAAGCAGGGTCCTTACTGCTGGTTCTATTGTGTCGAGGAGAATTCTCGGCCAGAGGCCGACGGCGAGGCTCGCTCCGGCCAATAGCACTACGCCGGTAACTTCAGGCCAGGTGATGGCGGCCAGTTCGTGCCCCTGCTCAAGCTCGCGCGCGCTTGGCAGCAGATCGCTGAAGAAAACTTTTTGCAGCGCGCGCCAGATGTAGGCAACGCCCACCACAATGCCCACGCCCGCGGCAACGGTCCACCATGGATTCACCATCCACGCGCCGACCAGCACCTGCATCTCTGCCCAGAATCCTGAGAAGCCCGGCATGCCAATCGAGGCAAGTCCGGCAATCACAAAGGCCCATGCGGCAAAGGGCAGACGCCTGGAGAGGTGCATCTTCTCCAGCTCCGCCAACTGGCGGGTGTGGGTGCGGTCATAGACGATGCGGCCGGCGATGGCAAAGAGGAGCCCCGCGATGATGCCATGCGAAAACATCTGCAGGACCGCGCCTGTCATGCCAATCTGATTCAGAGTCATCAGGCCGAGCAGGACAAAACCCATGTGGCTGACACTGGAGTAGCCGATGACGAATTTGAAGTCGGTTTGCGCCAGGGCCACCAGCGCTCCATAGACGATGCCGATAACCGCCAGCACCGCGAAGACATCGCGCCAGGAGCCGATGCCGGCAAACGAAAATCCCCACGGATCAAGGCCGTGCGGAAACAGAGCGATGCCGACGCGCAGGCAGCCGTAGGCACCCAGCTTCATCACCACGCCTGCCAGCAGCATCGACGCGCCCGTCGGCGCGGCGACGTGGCCGGTGGGCGCCCAGGTGTGAAAGGGCCACATGCCGGCCAGAATCGCAAAGCCCGTGAAGACCAGCGGGAAACACCACATCTGGAAGCTGACCGGGAGGCCGGCGCGCGCCAGTTCGACAAGGCCGGTGGACTGGCTGCCCGCCGTCGTGTAGGCCGCCAGCAAGCCGATGAGCACCATCGCCGAGCCAGCGAACGAATAGATAGCCAGCTTCATGGCCGCGTACTCGCGCCGCGTGGAACCCCAGATGGCGATCAGGAAATACTTCGGAACGATGGCAATTTCATAGAAAACAAAAAGCAGAAACAAATCAAAGCTGAGAAAAACTCCATAGACGCCGCCAATCAGCGCCAGGAAAAATGCGAAGAACTCGTTCGTGCGGAGTTCAATATTCCAACTGAATAACACTCCGGCCACAGCGGCCAAGCCCGTCAGCAGAACCAGCACGCGGCTGATGCCGTCGGCGGCCAGCAGGAAATGAATCCCCATCGACGGCACCCAGGGCACGTCAACCAGCACGATGCGCCCTTGTCCCATCCCGGCGATGAAGCCCGCCACGGCAACAGCCAGCCCAGCCACGGCAACGGCCAGCGCCAGCCAGCGCGCCAGGGCGGGGCGGCCCTTGGGCAAGAGCGCCATGACCAGCGCTCCGGCAAACGAGAGATAGATCGCAAACGCCAGCATCAAAATCTCCAGTGAGCCAAAAGGTTCATGACCGTGGGGTTCACGCTGCTTACAATCAGCGAAGGCACAAGGCCCACGAGCAGCATCAGGGCTATCACCGGCGCCAGCGCCAGCCGTTCGCCATGGTGCAAGTCAGGGAAGTTCACACAATGCTCCGCCACGGGCCCCCAAAAGACCTTTTGAATCACGGTCAAAATCACAACCGCTGTCACCAGCAGGCCAAGAATTGAAACTGTCGCCGCGACCCAGGCCAGCGGAAAGACGCCGCGGAAGATGAGGAACTCGCCGGGAAATCCGTTCAGCCCCGGCAGGCCCAGCGATGAGAAGAGGGCAATGCCCATCAGTCCGGCCAGCACCGGCGCCGGTTTGCGCAGTCCGCCAAACTGGTCGATGCCGCGATGGCCGCCGGTGCGCGTCTGAATCATGGCCACAAACCAGAAGAGCGCCGCTGCCGTGATGCCGTGGTTGAACATCTGCAGGATTACCCCGTTGAGCGCCATGGCCTGACTGGTGACCGCGGCCGCGCCCGCCGCCGGAACAGCGAGGGCAAAGATGGCCAGCAGGCAGTAGCCAAGATGGTTTACCGACGAATACGCGAAGATGCGCTTCAGATCCTTCTGCGCCGCGGCCGCCCAGGCTCCCATCACGACCGTTGCCACGGCCAGCACCAGCAGCGGCGTGCGCATCTGCGCGATCTGGTGGCCGAAGAGCGGCAGCGCAATGCGCAGCAGGCCGTAGACGCCCATCTTCGACATCGCGCCGGTCAGCAGCATGGTCACCGGCGAAGGAGCTTCAGCGTAGGCCGCGGGCAGCCATGTGTGGAAGGGAATCATCGGCACCTTGACGGCAAAGCCGGCCAGAACGCCGATGGCCAGCCAGATCATCACCGGCCCCAGGCGCGCGGTGACCATCTGCTCCAGTTCGCCGGTCAATGCCAGCAAGGTGAGATGGGGAAAATCCATGCTGCCGGTTGACACGAAGACGGCCAGAAAGGCCACCAGCAGAGCCGCGGAGCCGGCCATTGTGTAAATGAAGAACTGCGTCGCCGCCGGGCCGCGCCGCGCTCCGCCCCACAGCTTGATGAGGAAGAAAGCTGGAATCAGGCTCAACTCCCAGAACAAAAACCAATGGAAGAAGTTCAGCGCCGTGAAGGAACCGAAGAGACCGGCTTCGAGGGTGAGCACCAGCGCAAAATAAAGCCCCGGCTGGTGATGAACGCGGTGCGCGGCATCGACTGACATCAGCGTGACAATGGCGGAGAGCAGCAGCATCAGCGCTCCCAGGCCGTCGACGCCCAGGTGGTACTGGATGCCCAGCGACGGCGCCCAGGCGTGCTGCTCGATGAATCCGTAGCCGCCGATCACGGGCAGTTGGCTCCACTCTGTCCACACCACCAGCGCCAGCGCCAGGCAGGCGCCCGTGGTGATTAGAGCTACGCCGCGCGCGTGCCTGCCCGAGAAGAGCGCAATGGCTGCGCCCGCGAGGGGCAGCACGGTCAACAGCGTCAATATCGGGAATCCGCTCATGTCCGGCTGCTCCAGATCAGAATTGCCACCAGCGCCACCACGGCCAGCGCCAGCAATCGCAGGTAAGTCTGCACGCGGCCCGTCTGCACGCGCGAGAGCAGGCCGCCGCCCACGTCCAGTTCCTCGCAGCCCTTGTCGAAGACGCCATCCACCACATTGTTGTCGAGGAAGCGATTCAACTGCGCCCACAATCCGAAGAGCCCCGCAACCCCGCCCACTACGCCGCCCCAGACGCGGCGATCCAGCCAGTCAGAGACGCGCGCCCACCAACCGTAGAATGCGATCACCGTCCATCCATAGAATTCATCCACGTAGAGCTTGTCGCGCAGCGCCGCCCACATCGCCGGAGCGGCCTGCTCCAACGCATCCGGCTCCTCTGGCCTGGGAGATTTGTCGCCGTAGAGCTTCCATGCTATCCCAAGCCCTAGAAAAACGACCACGGTCGAGGTTCCCATCAGCGCGAGCAGCCCCGGCTCCATGAAACCATGCAGATCGAAGTTCGCCGCGCGGCTATCCAGGAAGGCTCGGAACCACGGCCACGCGGGCGTTCCAATCGCTCCCAGCGCCATGGCGAAGAAGGCCAGAATCGCCAGCGGCACGGTCATCATCCTGGGGCTCTCATGCGCGGGCTTGCCGCCCTTCCAGTGGCCGAAGAAGACATAAGCCACCTGCCGCGTCATATAAAACGCCGTCAGCAGCGCGCCGAAGAGCAGCATATAAAACGGCGTCTTCGCCACGCTCCAGTGCTGCGCGGCTTCCAGGATGCCGTCCTTCGACCAGAAGCCGGAGAAGAGCAGCGGGAAGCCACACAGCGCCAGCATTCCAATTGCGTAAGTCAGAAATGTAAAGGGCATGTCGGACTTCAATCCGCCCATCTTGCGAATATCCTGCTCCTCGTGGCAACCGTGGATCACCGAGCCCGCGCCCAGGAACAAGAGCGCCTTGAAGAAGCCATGAGTGATCAAATGAAACATGCCCACGGCGACGCCGCCCATGCCGAGGCCGGCCATCATGTAGCCGAGCTGCGAGACAGTCGAGTAGGCCAGGATGCGCTTGATGTCGTTCTGCGCCACGGCAATCAGCGCGGCAAAGACGGCCGTGAAAGCGCCCACCCATGTAACTACTGTAAGCGCTGTAGTTGTTCCGCCGGGCTGCATCCCGGCCTGCATCAGCGGATATACCCGCGCGACGAGGTAGACGCCGGCGGCCACCATCGTCGCCGCATGAATCAACGCAGAGACCGGCGTGGGGCCTTCCATCGCATCGGGCAGCCAGACGTGCAGCGGAAACTGGCCGCTCTTGCCCGCCGCTCCGGCAAAGATCAGCAGGCCAATCGCGCCCGCCGCCGTCAGTCCCAATGCGGCGGGCTGCGCCAGCAATCCGGCCAGCGCGCCGTGCTCGATGGAACCCGCGCCGTTGTTGTAGAAAAGCAATGTGCCGGTCTGCGAGAACAGCCAGACAATTCCGAGAAGAAAGAAAACATCGCCGACGCGCGTGGTGAGGAAGGCCTTTTTCGCCGCCGCGGCCGCTGCAGGCTTCTGGTACCAGAATCCGATCAATAAGTAAGAGGTAAGTCCGACGATCTCCCAGCACATGAAGAGCAGCAGCAGACTGTTCGCAATCACCACGCCCAGCATCGCTCCGGCAAAGAGCGAGAGGAAGCAGAAGAAGCGGGTGAAGTTTTCGTCATGCTTCATGTAGCCGATGGAGTAGATGAAGATGAGCAGGCCGACAAAGCTGACCATCACCAGCATCACCGCCGCAAGCGGATCGAGGACCCAGCCCAGGTCTACATTCGCTGCGCCTACTTGAATCCAGGTGAAGTTGACGGTCTCGCGACCAGCGGCGCCATGCGCCCATCCGGCCAGCACGTGTCCAAACGCGACGAGCGAGAGAAGCAGCGAAAAACTCATCGAGCCGATGGCCAATGTGGCGGAGGTCCTCCGCTTCGCCTGATTCAGCAGCGCGGACAGACCCGCGGCCACAATGGGGAGAGCGGGAATCAGCCAGAGAATCCCCGCAATGGGAGAAGCCGCCAACTGCGGGGCGAATGAAATTGTCTCTTGCATCAACCTCTCACCCCTTCATCCTGTTCATCTGGTCCAGATCCGTCGTATGCGCGTGGCGATGAATCTGAATTACCAAACCCAGCCCCACTGCCGCCTCGGCCGCCGCCACGGCAATCGAGAAAATCGCAAACATCATCCCCGTCAGCGCCTCCGGATGCGGCCCGTAGCGCCAGAAGGCAATCAGATTCAAGTTAGCCGCGTTCAGCATCAGTTCAATGCCGATCAGGACAAGAATGGCATTGCGCCGCGTGAGCGCCCCGGCCAAGCCAATCGAAAACAAGAGCGCGGCCACCAGAAGATAACCCGCAAGCGGCGTCATTTCGGCCCCTCTTTCTCGTGCAGAGCCACGATCACTGCGCCGATCATCGCGGCGGTCAACAGTACCCCCGCAATCTCCAGCGGCAAAACGTAACGGCCCATCAGCGCGTCGCCAATCTGCTGCACGGTCACGACGGGCGCGGGCGAAGCGCCGGGCAGCAGGGGCGCGGCCTGGAGCACCGCCCAGCCGAGCACCGCAAAGACCGCCGCCGCGACCGCGAGACCGGCCAGCCAGGTGTGGCTGAAGACACCATCCTTGGGAGTTTCAGATCCCCTGGTGAGCAGAATCGCAAAGACCACCAGAATCGCGACCGCGCCGATGTAAACCAGAATCTGCGCAAAGCCGGCAAACTGCGCGTCCAGTTCGAGAAAGAGCAGCGCCAGCCCGGCAAAGGCAACCGTGAGCGCCAATGCGCAGTGCACTGTGTTCTTCAGCAGCATGGCAGCCAGGCCGCCCGCCACCGTGAGCGCCGCGAGCACATAGAAGACAAAACTCATCGGCAGCCGCTCCTTTCTCGAATGTCTCTGAGGGACTCACTCAGCATAGCGATAACTCCGCGGCCCAATCTTTCCTCTGCGCAACTCGCCCAGGCCGAGGCCGACATAAGCCGCCAGAAGAATCGCCGAACAAATCACCCACCGCAACCAGCCATCGCCCAGGAAGCGCCACAACGCCGCGACCATCAGATTCAGCAGGCACATGGGCAGCACAAACTTCCATGCAAAGTTCATCAGTTGATCCTGCCTTAGCCTCGGCAGCGTACCCCGCATCCAGATGAAGACGAAGATGGAAAGCATCAATTTGGAAAAAAACCAGAACCACGAAGGAACCCAGGTTAGAAACAAAAACGGCGCAGACCATCCGCCCAAAAAAAGCGTGGTTCCCAGGCCGGAGATGGAAAACATGGCCAGATATTCGCCCAGAAAGAAGAGCGCGAATTTGAAACCGGAGTACTCGGTGTGATAACCCGCCACTAACTCCGATTCGCCTTCCGGTAGGTCGAAGGGAGAACGATTGGTCTCCGCTGTCGTGGCGATTGCGTACATCAGGAAGCCGGCAAATCCCCAGGGCGTGAAGATGTACCAGTGCGGCAGCCCCCATGAATAGCCGCTCTGCGCTTCCACAATCTTCGTCAGCGAGAGCGAGCCGGCGATCATCACCACCGTCACGCTCGACAGCAGCAACGGTACCTCGTAGCTGATCATCTGCGCCACGGCGCGCATCGCGCCCAGCAGCGAATACTTGTTGCGGCTCGACCATCCGGCCATGAAGACAGATAACTCAGTGGACGCGCCCATCGCGAAGTAGAAAAGCAGGCCGGCGTCCATGTCGACCAGGACCATGTTGCGTCCCATGGGCAGCACGGCGAATCCCATGAAGACAGCAACGACCAGCACAACCGGCGCAAGAAAATGCACGGCCGCGTCGGCGCTGAAAGGAACGATGTCTTCCTTGGTGAGCGACTTGATGCCGTCAGCCACCGGCTGAAAAAAGCCAAACGGCCCCACGCGGTTCGGGCCCAGCCGATTCTGGATGCGGCCCAGCCCCTTGCGCTCGAAGACCGTGGTCAGGGCAAAGAGCGCTGGAAAGAGGCATACGATGGCCGCCACGCTGAGCAGGACCCCCGCCACGGGCTGCCAGGATGCGGGCAGATAGCCCACGAGCCATTCCTTGAGCAATACGAAGATCTGGTCCAGAGTCTTAATCATGGGCTAGTCTCCCGGGCTACTCCTTCCGCACTGGCCGGCTTGGCGAGTGGCCGCTCCGCACCCTTGACTGCGGCGGCAACGGCAACGGCCGTGGTTTTTGCGTCGGACTTGGCCCTTCCAGCCTCCAGCCGGGCGTCCACTCCGGCAGCCTCGGTGGGATGAATCTTCTGATAGTACTCGTTCGATTTTGCCAGTTGCTTGCGGTCGAGCAGAAGCCCGTCAAAGCGGTCCGTCGTGCTCAGCTCAAAGTCGGTGTCCATTTTGATGGCTTCAAACGGGCAGACCTCGACGCAGATCTGGCAGCTCATGCAAACCGAGATATCGATGTCAAAGCGCGCCGGATAAAACTGCGGCTTGCCGATGGCGTCGGGCTTCTTGTCTTTGGATTTGTCGATTAGAATGCACTTCGGCGGGCACTCCTTCTCGCAGATCTGACAAGCCACGCAGCGCAGCCCGGCCTCCCAGTCTGCGCCGTCGTAAACCAGGAAGGGAAAGACGCGCGCGGCCTCGTGCGGAGCAATCCGCTGCTCCGGATACTCGACGGTCGTCAGCCGATCGGCAAAGAGATAGCTGCCGAAGAAATTCCTCGCCGTCTCCGCCATCCCCTTCAGTATGCCCTCGCCTAACAAGTTATGCCTCCCGGAAGATTACAGATTACAGATTACAGATTACAGATTACAGATGACAGGCTACAGTTCGAGACCGATGACTAATAGCAGGTTTGTTGATCTCATGTCTCGATTCTGGGACCCAAAGTAATTCAACCCACAAATTACTATCTCCGTTTCTCATTCCCTGCTCCCTGCGCCCGGAAAACTGTCATCTGTAACCTGTCATCTGTCATCTGCTTCACCTATCCACTTCTCCCAGCACAATATCCACGCTTCCAAAAATCAGCACTACATCGGCTACGTCGTGGCCGAGGCACATATCTTCAAGCACCGTCAGGTTGATCAGGCTCGGCGGGCGCACCCGGTAGCGATACGGATTCGGGCCGCCGTCACTGATCAGATAAAAGCCCAGTTCGC
>Ga0302195_10001482_pt1 | contig 18565 bp, 12 predicted proteins | sample II_Bog_N1_2_FD_198778 | JGI IMG/M metagenome (GOLD analysis project Ga0302195, IMG submission 198778) | Peat permafrost microbial communities from Stordalen Mire near Abisko, Sweden - II_Bog_N1_2 | ecosystem: Environmental > Terrestrial > Soil > Wetlands > Peat | place: Sweden: Abisko...
CTCTGCGGCCAACGTGACAACGGGCAGGATCTTCCGGGCGATCAGCCGGCACGGCAAACCATGGGGCAACGGAGTCTCAGAGAATGTGATTTGATCCGTTGTTCGGAGATGTGCCGAACACATGCAACTGGATCATCTTGCTCTACATGACCTTCGACGGACCCGGGCTAAGCTCTGCCACGTGAAGGCCGCTATGCCCAAGCTCAACCCGAGCCACAGTTCGGCTGCAACTTTCTGATTGCGAAATTCGCGCCAAACGACCGTTTCTCAGTCATGGTGCGCAAGGATCTGGCGTCAATTTACGACGGACTCCACGATGCGGCGCATTTTCGGGCTGAATGAGAGGCCGCCGCGCAACCTGTCAAGAAGTGACTGGACTCGTCGAAGCCCTCCCACTTCAGACTGAAAGTGCCTGCAATTCCTTGGATTGTGCGCACTATGGCGCCATCATCCTGGTCGTGGCCCTGGTCGATTTCCACCACCCGTCCGCGGTCGTGCTTGCCAGGTTCCATCCTGACCTGTTCGCAGGCGTTCTCTTGCTGGCCGTCGGGGGTTTCTACACGTTTTGGTTCTGGCCCGGTCGCCGCAAATAGAAGCGAGAAGCTCTTCGCGGCCGGCGGCCTGAGAAAATCAATCGGCTTGAACCCATATGCGTCAAAGGCGAGGCTGGCGCCTCTCGCTCAACGCGATTGGGCTCTTCACAATCACCAGATAAGAGAACGCGCCCAGAATCGAGACGGCTGCACAGATCACCAGTGGCAGTTGAAACGAGTGGGTCCGATCCAGCAGCCAGCCGGTAATCACAGGCGCAAAGGAAGCGCAGACAAAGCTGCCGAAGTTCTGGATGGCCGCAACCGCGCCAACAACTCCGGAGGGCGCAATCGACTGCACCAGGCACCAGCCCGCGTTGCCCGCAAGATAGGTGAAGAACAGGGCCATTCCAATGCAAAACGCCGCGCCCGTAGCGCCTGGGATGTACGGCACCAGCAAGGTGCATAGCCCAGAGACCGTCAGCCCCGTCACCAGCAGCGTCTTATAGCCCTTGATCGGCGCCATTCCGTGCCGAACCAGCGAATCGGCGATCACTCCGCTCAGAAACATGCCTACCGCGCCGCAAAAGAAAGGAATCATGGCCACTGTCCCGGTTGCCGCAATACTCAGGTGGCGTTCTGCTTCAAGGTAATTCGGCATCCACGACATGTAGAGCCAGACCGTGTAGTTGATGCCGCCAAACCCCAACATCATTCCCCACACCGTGCGCAGCCGAAACAGGCCCAGCCACTGCGAAAATGAGATGCCGTCCAGTCTGCCCATCGTGCTCGGAGCCGCCAAGCGGGCCTGCTCGGCGTCATCCAGTGAAACATCCCTCCGATCGCGGTAGAAGACGTACCACGCAACCGAGAGCATCAGACCTGGCACGCCGATCAGCATGAACATTCCGCGCCATCCGAACGCCAGCATGATCACCGTAAGAATCGGCGGCGCCAGCGCCTGTCCCATGGTGGTTGCAGCGTTGATGATCCCCATCGGCGTGGCGCGATCGCGCACGTTGAACCAGTCGTTCACCGTTTTCACCGAGGAGATGACGAACGGCGCTTCCCCAGTGGCCAGACCCACTCGTGCGCCGATAAAGGAGCCGAACCCGCTCACCCATCCTGTCGCCGTCTGGGTGAGCGACCACAGGAACATTCCCGCGCTCAGAATCCTGCGCTCGCCGAATCGATCCAGAAGCAAGCCCACGGGCAGTTGACAGATCGCGTAGGACAGCGAGAAGGTCGAAAGCAGAATCCCCATGCGCGTAGCTGATATCCCCAGATCCGCGCGAATGGTTGTGTTGGCAATGGCCAGTGAGCCGCGGTCGATATAGTTGATCACGCCCGCGATGGAGAGAATCGAAACCGCGAAGATCTGGATTCTCGCCAGGCCGCGCAGCGGCTGAGGCTTGGGATCGGAAGCCATGCCTGATTGAACCATCCGAATCCTTGCTTGGCGAGAGATAGCCACTTGCTCGATCATGCTATAGTACCGCCCATGCGTTCGTGGCGGGTTTTGTCTGTCGATTTCGGCAGCCCGCGCCGATTGGCCAGCGCGTATGCTCCACAATCGATAGCATTCGTACTCTGCTGGCATCGTTCTCCCCGCGATGACCGCTCTGCTCTTCATCGAGAAGGATCTTCATGCCGGAACAAGTTCTCCAACTCGACCTGCGCGACAATGCCGTTGTCGCTCTGGTCACGCTCGAACCGGGAATGGCCGTTCGATTCGGCCCGCCGTCGTCTCCGACCTCCTGCACGGTGGCGGAAACAATTCCCTTGAAGCACAAGATGGCTTTGGCGGCCCTCAACCCCGGCGACCTGATCTATCTCTATGGCATGGTGGTGGCTGAAGCGGTTGAGCCCATCGTTCGCGGGGGCCTGCTGACCACCCAAAACCTGCGCCATCGAGCGGCGGACTATTCAGCAGTCCGACATACCGCACCGATAGCCGTGCCGGATGCCTCGGCCTGGGCGCAGCGCGGCTTTCTCGGCTACTACCGCGCCGATGGCCAGGTGGGCACGCGCAACTACTGGCTGGTGTTGCCGCTGGTCTTCTGCGAGAACCGCAACATCGAGCGCATGCGGGAGGCGCTTGAAGAGGAGCTGGGCTACGGCAGCGCCAACAGCTATCGGCGCCATGTGCGGCAGTTGATCGAGCAGCGGGCGAATGGAGACGTCCAGCAGGAAACAGTTGCGCCTCCCCGCGCGGAGCGTATCTTCAATAATCTTGACGGCATCCGTTTTCTCACCCACCAGAGCGGCTGCGGCGGCACGCGCCAGGACGCGCAGGCGCTGTGCCAGCTTCTCGCCGGCTACATCCACCATCCCAACGTGGCCGGCGCAACGGTCTTGAGCCTGGGCTGCCAGAATGCGCAGGCAGGCATGCTGATGAACGAGCTGCGCGCGCTCGATCCCGGGATGCACAAGCCTGTGCTGGTCTTCGATCAGCAGAAGTCGGGACGCGAAGCGGCGCTGATGAACCAGGCTCTCAACGAGACCTTTGCGGCGCTCGCTGAAGCCAATCGGACCGGGCGAAAATTAGCTCCGCTCTCCGCTCTCACACTTGGGTTGCAGTGCGGCGGCTCGGATGGCTTCAGCGGCATCTCTGCGAATCCCGCCGTTGGTCACGTCTCCGACTTGCTCGTAGGCGTAGGCGGCAAGACGATCCTCTCCGAGTTTCCCGAGTTGCACGGCGTGGAGCAGGAACTGATCAATCGCTGCGCAACCGATGCACTGGCGCAGCGTTTCCGCGATCTCATGCAGGCTTACCAGGCGCGCGCCCGGGCTGTGAACTCGGGCTTTGAGATGAATCCCTCGCCGGGAAACATCGCCGACGGCCTCACCACCGACGCCATCAAGTCAGCCGGGGCGGCGCGCAAGGGAGGGGTTTCCCCGATCAGCGGCGTCATCGACTACCCAGAGTACGTCACCGCCACCGGACTCAGCTTGCAGTGCACGCCGGGTAACGACGTGGAGAGCGTGACTGCGCAAGTGGGCGCGGGCTCGAACCTGGTCCTGTTTACGACTGGGCTCGGCACGCCTACCGGCAATCCCATAGCGCCTGTCGTAAAGATTTCGAGCAACTCCACGCTGGCTGGCCGCATGAGCGACATCATCGATTTCGATGCTGGCGGCATAGTCAGGGGCGAAGCCACAATCGCAGAATGCGCCGCAAAGCTGCTGGAGCTTTCCATTGACGTGGCGAGTGGCAAGCGATTGACGAAGGCCGAGTTGCTCGGACAGAACGATTTCATTCCCTGGAAACGCGGGGTTTCGCTCTAGGAATTTGTTCAAATAGGAACCCATTGGCGTCGTGGTGCAGATCATCGGCACCGGCATTTCTGATCCAGATGGACGATTAGGGAAGCTCTAAACGGTTACAAATTGCAGCGGAGAATAGTTTCTTGCCGTAATCCCGCCGGAGACCTACAATTTGAACGTGGAAGTGGCACCGTTCCCATCCTGTAATCGCGGAGGTATCGGCGGCGCTACGAAAGGGCTTTACTGCTGGAGCAGCGCAAGGCTAGGATACGGTCCAAGAGAAATCGGGGATTCTGAAAGCGGGGCTAATTTGCGTTCTGCGCGCAGACACTGATTTTCGGATCAGCGGGCTGGCCTGGCAGGCAGGTTGTCGTCGCTGCTGGATGGGGTCGATTCCCGGTTGAGAACAGAGCTTTCATCGCGAGGAAGAAATTATGTTCCGGCTTGATGCCGACAAAAAGGTTCATTTCTGCGACGGCGTGACGCGTCGCGACTTTCTTCACGCTGGGTCGCTTGCTTTTCTGGGACTGTCGATGCCGCAGTTCTTCCGGCTCAAGGCGATGGGGGCGGTCAACCCACAAAAAGACATCAACTGCATCCAGCTGATGCTGGTGGGCGGACCCAGTCAGCTCGATACGTGGGACATGAAGCCGGACGCTCCGGCCTCCATTCGCGGACCTTTCAAACCCATCAAGACCAACGTCACCGGGATCGAAATCTCGGAGATCTTTCCCCGCATGGCAAAGCATGCCGACAAGTTCGCCCTGCTGCGCTCGGTAAACCACACCGCCGCCGCGGTCCACGACACCGGCGTGCAGATGATGCAGACCGGAAGGCTGTTCCAGGGCGGCCTCGAGTCGCCAAACTACGGCTCGGTGTTGCGTTTTGAAAAGGGCCCGCGCGGGGACATGCCACCCAACGTGCTGCTGCCTTACCCCATCGGCCAGCTGGGCGGCAACCTTCCCCACGGCGACACCGCGGGATTTCTCGGCAAGGGCTTCGATCCCTTTGTGTTGAATGCTGACCCCTCGGATCCCGACTTCAAGGTGCCCGATATGCTCCCGCCCGACTACATCTCGGCGGTACGCGTTGACCGCCGCAGGAGCTGGCGGCAGGAGGTCGACAAATCCGTTCAATACTTCGAAGACACCAATCAGGATTCGAAGCTCATGGATGCAACATTCAACCAGGCGTATACCCTGATGACCTCCGCCAAGGCCCGCGAGGCATTCGAGCTGAACCAGGAGCCGGAAGACGTGCGCAAGCGGTACGGGATGAATCGCTTCGGACAGGGCTGCCTGCTGGCGCGGCGGCTGGTGGAGCGAGGCGTGCGCTTCGTGACCCTCAACATGTTCGAGACTGTCTTCAACGACATCACATGGGACATTCATGGCTCGGCTCCGTTCAGCCCCATCAGCTGCTACAGCGACCTGGTGGGCCCCATGTTCGATCATGCGTACAGCGCGCTGCTCGAAGACCTGAGCCAGATGGGGCTGCTCGATACCACCCTGGTTCTGGCTACCGGCGAATTTGGACGCACGCCGCGCATCAATCCCGCCGGAGGCCGCGATCACTGGCCGCAGTGCTGGACCGTGGTGCTGGCCGGCGGCGGCATCAAGGGCGGCCAGGTTGTGGGCGCTTCCGACGCCATCGCCGCGGCGCCGAGAGACCGTCCTGTATCCCCCGGCCACATTGCGGCAACCGTGTACAAGTGCCTGGGCATTCCGATCGATACCGTATTGAAGACTCCGCAGGGCCGCGAGGTGCGGCTTGTGGATCACGGCATTGACCCTATCGATGAGTTGTTGATTTAGTACTACAGTTGCAGATGGCAAGTCCGGAGGAGCAGGTGGTTTCAACCGCCTGATAAAAGTCGAATTTACGCGGCCTATAGGCCTGGGCCTTTGTCCGTTCTCCGGGAGTTACGCGATCTACAACTGTGGTATTGGGCCTCGCAAGGGCAGGCGGGCAGCGCCGCAAAGACAATGCCCGGCAAGGCGCTTCGATGGTAGCGCCATGGAGAAGAGATGGAACCTCGCAAACATCTGCTGTTAGCCGCGGTGGCCGGTTGTTTCACGGTTTGCTGTGCGGTTCTCGGTTCAATTTCCGGTCAGATTCCAGCGCAGGTGGCGCACGCGCAGGCCTCTGCTCCCTACCATCCGGCAGACTTGTCAAAGTCCCCGGGCAAGGTCAAACCCGCAACGGGCATGGAGGGCGCTGCCGCTGCCGGTTCCTCGTCGGCCACGCTCACCAGCATCGAAATCCTGCCCGCTTCGATTTTCATAACCGGACCGCGTTACGGCCAGCGGTTGGTGGTGGAGGGCACGTTCGCCGATGGGCACCAGGAGGAGATCACCTCGCGGGCCAGCTTCGCCATCTCGGACCCCGAGGTTGCGAAGCTGGACGAGAGCAACGTCCTGCTTCCCCACGCAGACGGGCACGCAACGATTACCGCTTCAGTCCCAGGGCATCGCACCACCGCATCCCTCGTCGTGCTGGACTTCGCCACTGCTTCCACCTGGAGCTTTCGCAACGACGTGCTTCCAGTGATGACCAAGATGGGCTGCAACTCCGGCCCGTGCCACGGTGCGGCAGCGGGCAAGAACGGCTTCAAGCTCACGTTGCGCGGTTACGACCCGGTGGTGGACTACTACACGCTCACCCACCAGGCCCTGGGCCGGCGCACCGATCGCCTCGAGCCCGCCAAGAGCCTGATCCTGCTCAAGCCTACGCTCACCATCCCGCACGGCGGCGGACGGCGCTTCGACGTTGGTTCGCCGGAGTACAAGGTGATTTCCGGATGGCTCGCGCAGGGCATGCCGGCCCCCACCGAAGCCGACGCGCTGGTGACAAAAATCGAGGTTCTTCCCCACGAGGCTTCGCTCAACCCCGGCGCTCAGCAGCAGCTGATTGTGACAGCGAGCTTCTCTGACGGTCACACCGCCGATGTCACGCGCTGGGCAAAGTACGACAGCGGGGATGAAGGCGTGGCCACCGTCGATAACAGCGGCCACGTGGTGATGCACGGCTACGGCGAAGCTCCGGTGACGGTTTGGTATCAGAGCCATGTCACGTTTTCACGGCTGCGCATTCCCTTCCCCAACAAGATTGACGAAGCGGTGTTCAAGAAGGCGCCGCGCAACAACTTCATCGACGGCCATATCCTGCAGCATCTCGAGGTTCTGCACATTCCGCCGTCCCCTCCCGCCGGCGACGCGGAGTTCATGCGCAGGGCCTACCTTGACGCAGCGGGGATCCTGCCCGCTCCCGCCGAGGTGGACAAGTTCCTCAAGGACACTGCGCCCAACAAGCGCAACCGCCTGATCGACGCACTCCTGCATCGGCCTGAATTCGTCGACTACTGGGCCTACAAATGGTCGGACATGTTGCTGGTGTCAAGCAATCACCTCTCCAACGAGGAGATGTGGAGCTATTACAACTGGATTCACGACAGTGTGGCCAATGACAAGCCGTGGAACCAGTTTGCCGCGCAGATTGTTACCGCCTCCGGCAACACACTCGAGAATGGCGCCGCTAACTACTGGGTCATTCATCGCGACCCGCTCGACATCTCTGAAAATATGACCCAGGCCTTCATGGGCATCAACATCAGTTGCGCGCATTGCCACAATCATCCTCTGGCCAAGTGGACCCAGAAGGACTACTACGGCATGGCCAACCTCTTTGCCCGCGTGCGGCTCAAGACATCCGCGGACTCCAGCAGCCGTCCGGGGATTGGCCCGATCTTCAACGACGTCACGGTTTACTCCGCGCCCACCGGCGAGTTCATGGACGATCGCCTGATGATTCCGCTGCCGCCCAAGCCCCTGGATGCGACGGCGCTTTCGACCGAGGTTCCGGGCGACACCCGGCTCTACTTCGCCAAGTGGCTCACATCGCCTGGCAACCCGTACTTCGCACGCAACATCGTCAACCGGGTGTGGCGCAACTTCATGGGACGTGGCTTGATCGAGCCGGTCGACGACTTGCGCGATACCAACCCGGCCACCAACGATGCGCTCCTCGATGCGCTGGTCAAGGACTTTGTTGCGCACAACTTCGATGTGGACTACCTGATCAAGACCATCATGCAGTCGGCCACGTACCAGACTTCGTCGAGGCCTCTCAAAGAGAACGCGGACGACGATAAATTCGGCTCGCATTTTGTCATCAAGCGCCTTCCCGCCGAGGTTCTGCTTGACGCCTATTCGCAGGTCACCCAGGTACCGGAGAAGTTCGACGGCTACCCGATGGGCATGCGCGGACTGCAATTGCCCGATACCGCGGTAAAATCCTACTTCCTCACCGCCTTTGGAAGGCCGATTCGGCAGCAGACTCGGGAGAGCGAGCGCACATCGGTGCCCACCATTACACAGGCACTCCACATTATCAACGGAGACACGCTCAACGGCAAGCTCCGCGCGCCGGGGAACAATCTTGACATGTTGATCCAGCGCGGGTTCACCGACGACCAGATCGTGGACTATCTCTATGTGTCTTCACTCAGCCGTCATCCCAGCGATGCGGAGCATACCGCGCTTGACAGTGCCCTTGCTTCAGCCGAGCGGGAAAAAGCTCCTGGCGTAGGCGTAGTCGAGACGCGCCGGGCAGCGCTGATCGACCTGTCGTGGGCCTTGCTCACAGGCCAGGAGTTTATGTTCAATCACTGATCAGACAGGAGTGTCTCCTTGCTTGCCGGCATGCGCTCGGCTGGCTCGAAGGCATTCGAGGGAACCCGTGTTCACGATGGCAAACTTCGTTCGAAAGAATCAAACCGTTCAAACCACCGCTGCCTTCGGGTTCGCCTCTGCGGTGTTCGCCGCCGCGGGCTTGCTGCTCAACGGCAGCTTCGGCCTTGAAACCCGCGCGCTGGCGGAATCGACCCCCAGCTACAGCACCGATATTGTCCCCATCCTCAGCAAGAACTGCCTCGCCTGCCACTCCAGCGCCGCGCACATGAGCGGCCTGGTTCTCGACAGCTATGAAACGCTGATGAAGGGCGGCAAGCACGGGCCGCCCATCGTTCCCAAAGACGCCATGGCAAGCCGCATGATGCAGATGCTTGAGGGAGAAGCAAAGCCGCAGATGCCTTTTGGCGCAGACCCGCTTCCGGCCTCCGACATTGCCCTCATCAAGTCGTGGATCGATGCAGGCGCGGTGGGCCCCGTCGCAGGTGAAGCCGTCAAGGCCGCGGAGCTTCCGCCGGTTCCCGACATCCGCCCTGAGGTAGCGGTTGTCTCCCCCATCTCTTCGGTCAAGTTCTCGCCTGACGGCAAAGTGCTCGCTGTGGGTGGATATCGAGAGCTTCGCCTCATCGATGCCGCGACGGACCAGCTCCTCGCCGCGCTCTCCGGCCAGCCCGACTCGGTGCGCTCGATTGCGTTCAGTCCCGACGGTAAGATGGTTGCCGCAGCCGGGGGCGCCCCGCAGATTGGCGGCGAGATCGACATCTGGGACCTCGCGTCCCATCAGCTCCTCAAGACCATGAAGGGGCACAAGGATTGCATCTACTCCATTGCCTGGAGTCCGGATGGAACCCTGATTGCCTCGGGCAGCTACGACAAGGCCGTAAAGCTCTGGGACGTGGCCTCCGGCAAGGAGCTGCGCAACCTGCAGGATCATATCGACGCTGTGTTCGCGGTGGCGTTCCGGCCCGACGGCAAGCGCCTGGCCTCCGCTTCGCAGGACCGCACGGTGAAGATCTGGGATGTGGCGACAGGGACCCGCCTCTACACGCTCAGCGACGCATCAGACGGCCTGACCGCCGTTGCGTGGGCGCCATCAGGCGAGCAAGTGGCTGCCGCCGGCTACGACAAGACCATTTACATCTGGAAGCTGGCCGAGAATGAAGGCCACTTGAGCCAGTCCCTGATCGCGGACGAGGAAAGCATTCTTGAACTGGTCTGGTCGCCCGACGGCAAGACCATTGTGACCGCTTCATCCGATGGCGCCATCCGCTTCCGCGATCTCCGGCTCAACCCCATCGGCGTGATCGATCGCCAACCCGACTGGGTTGAATCCATGGACATGAGCCCCGACGGCAAGTGGCTGGCCGCGGGCCGCTACAACGGCTCGCTGAGCGTTTACGACGCCAGGACCTACAAGCAGGTGCGAGAGCCGATGACGGTTTTCGATGCGCACCAGCCGGCCCGGGGAAACGATGCCAAAGAGGCAGCCAGCCGGTGATGGCGTCCGCTAGGAACAAAGGATTTCGCCGCAGGCAAGCGAACCCAGAAATACCGCCTGTACAGTTTTTCAGCTCCCCGAGAGAGGCCTCATGAAGTTCAACCTGCCACTTGCTGCACCGCTCATCGCGCCGGGTATCGTGCTGGCGTGCGCGCTCGCTTTGCCCCTGGGCGCGGAAGAACCCATTATTCCGCCCAGCGTGGCAAGTATCTCGCCCGCCGGGATGGAGCGCGGCGGCACCGCCACGTTCACCATCGAGGGCCGCAATCTCTCCGACGCCTCAGAGGTCCTCTTCGACGCTTCGGGCATCAGCGCCAAGGTCACCAAGATTGTGGATGTGCCAGAGAAGATCGCCCCGCCCAGGGCCGGTCAGGATCTCAGCGCCCAGGTGCCGCTGGGCAAAAAGCAGACCGCCAGCATTGACATCACCATCGCCAAAGACGCCCCGCCAGGCATCCACCGGTTCCGAATCAGGACGCCGCTTGGAACCACCAACACCATGACCTTCGCGGTAGGAATGCTGCCCGAGGTCAAGATGAGCGGCAAGAATCCCATGGATTCTGCCAAGCCGCGGACCGTGGAGTTGCCGGCTACCTTGATCGGGACCATTACCGCGCCAGGCGCCAGGGACATCTACCAATTCGAAGGCAAGGCCGGGGAAGAAGTGGTCTTTACGGTGCTCGCAGCGCCGCTCGGCTCAGAGCTCAAATCCAAGCTCATTTTGAGCGACAGCGGCGGCCGGACCGTGATTCCCATGGCCAGAAACGACCGGGGCGCCGACGTTGCCATGATCTACAAGATTAGCCACGAGGGACCGTACACGATATCGATCACCGACCGCGACCGCGAAGGCGGAATGAACTATTTCTATCGTCTGGACGCGGGACCGCTGCCCTATATCACTGGATTTTTTCCACTCGGCGTGCGCGCCGGGCGGTCGGAGCAGGTTGCAATCACGGGCGTGAACCTGGGTGGCGCTGGCTACGCCCAGATCGCGCCCCGCGAAGCCCCCGGCTCCTGGACCACAACACCCCTGATAGTGAACAGCGGCAGGTTGCGTGCGATCAACGAAGTCAAAGTCGCGGTTGGCAGCGAGCCGGAGATCCTGGAGGCTGAGCCCAATGACACCGCCGCCGAGGCGCAGGCCATTTCCATTCCCGTAACCATCAACGGCCACATCGATGGCGGAAAGGGTGGCCATCCCGACGAGGATTATTTCCACTTTCATGCCGGTAAAGGGCAGAAGCTCAGCATCGATGTCGCCGCGGCTCGTCTGGGCTCGCCGCTCGACTCCGTGATTGAGGTTCTCGACGCCAAGGGCAATCCCATTCCCCGCGCCACTGTACGCTGCCTGAACCAGACCACGACCACGCTCTCGGACCGCGATTCCAGAGCTACCGGCATCCGACTCGTTTCCACATCGGAGCTGAGCGAAGAGGATTACCTTATGGTCGGCGATGAGCTCGATCGCGTCGACTACATCCCCGATCAGCCCGATGCCGACACCATGGTCAAGGGCATGGACGACCTGCGCGTGGCCTACCTGGGAACGTCCCCCGATGTCCATGCGGTCAACACGCCGGTCTACAAGGCGCAGATTCTGCCTCCCGACTCGGAGTTCCCGGCCAACGGCCTGCCGGTCTTCCATCTGACCTGGCGCAACGACGATGGGGGGCCCGGTTACGGGGCAGACTCGAAGCTGGATTTTGTTGCTCCGGCGGACGCCGACTATCTTCTCCACCTCAAAGACGTGCGCGGCATGGAGGGATCCGATTTTGCGTATCGGCTCACCCTCGCGGACGCGGAGTCCGATTTCGGAATCAAGGCGCTCCCGGCCAACCCCAATATCCCCAGGGGAGGCTCCACGATGGTCACGGTCACGGTGACTTCAATGCGCGGAGACCTGGGCCCCATTCAGGTCGATGTAAAGGGACTGCCGCCGGGCATAACGGCAAGCCCGGCCACCATTCCGCAGGGGCAGGACTCGACCGTAGTGGTCCTCTCCGCGGCCGCTGACGCGCCGCTCGACGCGCATCCGGCGCCCATCGAGTTTGTGGGCCGCGCCAAGGCTAACGGCCGCGAACTGGTTAGAGCTGCGAACGCCGAATCAGACCATCCACTGCAGCTTGCCTCCATCATTCCTCCGCCCGATGTTGTGGTGTCCACTGAAGCCAGGCAGGTCGCAATTGAGCCAGGCAAGGATGTAACCGTCACCCTCCAAATTGAGCGGCACAATGGCTTCAAGGGCCGGGTCCCATGCTTCGTGGCGAATCTTCCTCCCGGCGTCCGCGTCGTGAATGTCGGCCTGAATGGGGTTCTGGTGACCGAGGTCCAGACCAGCCGTACCTTCACGCTGCACGCTGAGGACTGGGCCAGGCCCATCAACCAGCCTATCTACGTGGTGGCTTCGGTGGAGTCGGACTCCCCAACCATGCATCCCTCCGCGCCCCTGCTGCTGAACGTTGAGGGAAACAAGCAAACGGCAATCGCAAACCAGGACCAAGGTCGCTAAGGGGCGGCTGGGTGCCAATCTCCAGCCGCAGACTCAATGATCCGGGTCGTGCATCGACCGGGAGATCGATACTTCATTCCGGCTCAGAGAATACGTCGCGAGGCTCCTCTGCGCAGAAGTCCGGAGCGCGTGACAGGCGCTGGTCAAGATATTAGTACTACAGTTGTAGATAGTGCACTGGCAGCGGTGAACCGCACTTTCGATAGTGGGAGCACATGGCTCGGAATTGATGTCGTCTTCGCCACTCGGACCAATGCAGCAGATGTTCAAGTCCGTGCCATCCGCGCCACAGCATTCCGGTGAGCAGGTGGCGCAGTTCGGGTACGCTGAGCCGCACTTGCGCGTCGGGAGTTTTGTTCTCCACGCACTCGCAACACGGACAACACTGCATGGGCCAGCATGGACAGCGTGATATGTCGATACCAGCCCTGCCAGTGGCGCACCTCGTAGTGATCCAGTCCGCATTCGCCTTTCGCGGTCTCAAAGCATTGTTCGATCTTCCAGCGTTCACCAGCCACGCGGACCAATGCTTCAATCGTGTCTTTCCCGTCGGGGGCGTAACACAGATAGTAAGCGCACTCCGGCTTCTCCTCGATACTGCGCCGCACCAGAAGCGCCCGCGTCCAACCATCCTGTTTCGATAACTCCATCAACGCCCAGTCGTAGAGCCGTTCGCCCTTGCTGCCGAATCCGGCGGAGAGGCGTTTCCATTGAGAGGCGGGCAAACTCTGCGCAATCGCATCGACTCGATGCTGCATAAAATCCGACTGCCACAATCGCTGATCCGAGGCAACGGCCAGCACGTAGGCCATCTGCCGCCCTTCCAGAAACCGGCGCATCTTGCTATCGTGGCCGTATACCTCGTCAGCTGCAACCCAGGCCGCCGCAGCGCCAGCTTCCAATGCGCGCTCGATCATACGGCGTGCCAACTCCGGCTTGGTGGCAAACTCAACCGTGTCCGGAATTCCAGCCTCACCGCGGCGCTCGCGATCCGCAGCCCACTCTTGTGGAATGTACAGTTCACGGTCCACAAGTGCCGCGCCTTTGCCGCTGCCATAGCAGAGAAACACGCCCACCTGGCTGTTCTCAATGCGTCCGGCCGTGCCAGTGTACTGGCGCTTGACACCCGCCGAGTGACGGCCCTTCTTCAGAAAACCCGTCTCATCGACGATCAGAACAGCATCCGGGCTGCTCCACTCTTCTAGAACGTAATCGCGAAGCTGATCCCGCGCAGCGTCAGCATCCCAGCGAGCACGGTCCAACAGATGCTGTACGCGATAAGGAGCCGCTTCCTGCATCCACTCAGCCAACTGCCAGCCGTTCTTACGCTCGCAGCCGCTCAACAAACCTTGTAGATATGCAAGACTGCGCGCACGTGGCTCTGAACGTACAAACAAATCGGCAATCAGGCCATGCGCCCGCAACAACTCACGCTTCCAACCCGATAGTCGCTTCTCCATCACTAACGCCGGAGAGTCGTAACCCAGAGCAACTCAAGAGCAACTCAAGATTATCACTATCTACAACTGTAGTACTAGATTATGACCAGACCATGTCGTTCTTGAACGTGGTTGATCGTGGCTTTGTAATTTGGCTTCAAAGTCAAAACGAGCGCGAGTTGTTTGAGGATGCCGGGTTGCCGGTCCCCGGGGGAGATTGGCGGTCAGGGAGAGATGAAAATTCCCAGAAATAGCTGGATAGTGGGGCGGTTGCCGCAAATCTCGCCTCTGAGATCTGTGGTTTACCGCCCTACTCCGTCCAGTCCTCCACCACCAACCGCTTCACGCGCTCAAACTCCCGCGTATTCGCTGTGACCAGAATCAAATTCCGTGCCAACGCATGGCCCGCGATCAGCCTGTCGTATTCGCCGATGCGCTCGCCCCTCCGCTCCAGTTCCGCGCGAATCTCCCCGGCAGCCTGCGCATCCCGCTCGGCGTAGTCGAGCAACGTGACAGCCCGGCTCAAAAATGCCGCGAGCCGATTTGCGTTCTGCGCAACGCGCTCGCTCTTGGCGACCCCATACCAAAGCTCATGGGCCACGATTAAAGAAGTTGCAAGGACCGCCCTGCGCTGGGCCAGCTGTGCTGACCGCAAACGAACGCGGGGCGATGTACCATTGATCAGCGCGATGCAAATGTTCGTGTCGAGCAGGTAGTTCGCTTGAAATACTCGCGAATCGGCGCTCGATTCTGTTTACGGCCTTCGGGAAAGATCGGGTCTCCTCCCATCGCATCCATCCGCACGAACAACTCTTCTACTGTTTCCTTTTTTGCTTCCGGCAGCGGCTCCAGCAGAATGCCGGCGCACATCCGCGTTACCCGCACCCGGTCGCCCTCGAAGCGGAACTCCTTGGGCAGGCGCACGGCTTGGCTGCGATCGTTCCAGAACAGCTTGGCATCCTTGGTTTTCGGACTCGCTCCCGATTTCGTCGCCATCGCGCACCCCCAAATAATATATGGGAATTGTTCATACCAAATCGGTGTTCATAAACAGCATTCGCGCCCATCATCCTGGGGAACGGAAAACCCGCTGGATCGTTTTATCCGTCGACTTGTCAGGGTAGTAGACAACGCCCCTGACCGGTGTAATCGTCCCCCCCCCTCCGGAAGAACCGCAATGCGACGAACCGACGCTGTTGCAGTAAAGTTATTCATGGAACCCTGGGCCTCGTCTGCCGGGGCCCTTCCAGGAAGCTCCACGAAGCCCTGGGAGATTGGCCGTGGGCAACAGCAGGGTGATATGGCCTCGGCGGTCGCGCCGAGCCAGCACTGGAGAGCAGAGGGCACCGCAAATGATTCAGCCGCGATCTCTTCGTACAACTCTGCCTGACTTTCCTTCCACCTACAGCGTCTGGGCAATCCAGGGCAAGAGCGGAAAGTATCTTGCCATGCCCGACCATCGTTTTCCAGGCCGCAGGCCCATCCGTTTCTTCACCAGCGATTACGACGCTGCACGGGTTCTTGACGTGGTTCTGGAGGTGAAGCCTGGACTCGAGGCTGAAAGGCTGACCGTTGTGGAGGTGCGCCTGCTCCATGCTCTGGAAAGAATCGCAGCGGACAAGACTCCGCCGCAGGCCGACAGCTATGTCATCTACTCTCATGACGAGGTGTTCGAGTTCATCCAATATCTCAAGCAAAGAGCAGTCGGCTAGAACCGAACCCGAGTCGCCGTGGGTTGCAATTCAGCACGCAGGGGCGAATCCCCACGCCAGTTATCGGACGCAGCCGTACCATCCCAGGCACTCGAATTTGCCGCCCTCAGGTTCTACACTGGGATTGCTCTGGATTCTCCGCACTCCCCCTCATGCGCCGAACCTCCCTCATGGTTCTTGTGCAGGCTGGCCTCTTGCTGATGGCGGCTACGGGTTCGCAACTCCTGCAGGCGCAGCTCAGGCAGTCACAGGAGGACGCGACAGCTCCGTCCGCGAGAAGCCACTCCGCAGCGAGCGCCGGGCCCACGCATCGACAACAAGTTCGTCCCACCCCGGCCCACTCGGCATGGCACTCGGCGGCCCGGTCGGCCTCCAGGCCGGCGCCGCATTCCGTGGCGCGCAGAACCAATCATTCCGCATCCCGAGCTTCCTCCCGCGCACACCGGGCGAATGCCAGGGCGCGCACGGCTCATGCCGAACTGCGGACCTGGATGCGGCCGCGGCAGGCGAGCGTCCCGGAGTTGCGTCCGCAACGAGCGACGGCCACGCCCGAACGGGCCGACTTCCCAGCCGATGCAGCCGCAGACCCAGTCGTCCCGCAAGCCCCCACGGCAGTCGTCAGGCCCGCATCGCTCAGCCGCGGTCGCGTCGCTATGCCGCTGCCCATGCGCGGCTCACTCTCCTCGCTCGAGCGGCAGAACGAGCGCGCCGAGGACGAGGGCCTGGAGCGCATCGAGGACGAAGACGATCTCTCCGACCGCATCGCCCACAAGTTCCTGATTCCCGTGCCCGTCTCCGCAGCACTGACCATCAACGGCAACCTACCCGAGCATCACCGCTATTGCCGGCCTTGGACCGCTCGCTTCCTCTCCGACCTGGCCCGCGCACATGCCGTGCAGTTTCTTGGGCGCCTTGAAGTCAGTTCAGCCGTCCGCACCGTTGCCTACCAGAAACATCTGATGGCTGTGAACGGCAACGCTGCAGCGGCTGAGGGCGATGTGGTGAGCCCGCACCTGACCGGCGCCACCATCGACATTGCCAAGAGCGGCATGAGCCGCCAGGAGGTCGGCTGGATGCGCGCCTGGCTCACCCCGCTCCAGAACGCCGGCAAGATCGACGTGGAGGAGGAGTTCCAGCAGTCCTGTTTCCACATTACGGTCTACAAGGGCTACGTCCCAGCCAGGCCCGCTGCCTCGGTTGCGCGGTCCAGGCCGGGGTCGGCGGCGGGGCGATCAGGAGCCGGCCAGCAAAAGCCTGCGCAACCCGCACTTCGGCAAAGCAGCCCCGACAAACAGGGCGGAACCCCTGCTATGGGCCGGTAGGGACGCAACGCCCAGGGCGTAGCGCCGCGTGTGCATAAATTGATTGGGCTTTTCCGGCGGATCAAGGATACAATCGCGGGCAATACCATTTCTTTCCGGTAGTTGCCGGGAACAGGTTCGATGCGCCGGCGTTTTCTTCGCAGGAAGATGCAACTGCGGCCGGAAGTTCCTGGTCTACCGTCTCCGGGAAGAAGTGCACTAGCCGAATCGGCATGCGAGAGGCAAGACAAATGAGCGATCTGGAAGTTCAATCCGTGGCCGAGCCAGCCCCCGGGCCTGCCGGTCTGTCGCAACTTGAGCGCGTCACCAGCGTCTTTTCGGCGCCGTCGAAGACGTTTGAAGACATCAAGCGGGGCAACACCAGCTGGTGGATGCCGTGGATCATCATGGCCGTGGTCGGCTACTTGTTCTTCGCGGCCGTGGCGACCAAGGTCACCATGCAAACCGTGGCCGAAAACCAGGTAAAATTGATGAGCGAATCCCAGCAGGAGCAGATGGCCAAAGCGCCACCTGCGCAGCGCGAAATGTCCACCAAAGTCTCCCTCTACATTACCGAGGGCATCTTCATCGCCGGGCCGGCCTTCGTGCTCCTGATTGCGGCCATCGTCTCGGTGGTCTTATGGGGGACCATCAACTTTGTTTTTGGCGGCAAGGCCAAATTCGGCAGCATCTTCGCGGTGTGGTTCTTCGCCAACTTGCCGTCGATTTTCAAAACCCTGCTGGGTATAGTCGTGATCTACGCGGGAGGCACGCCGGAGACCTTCAACATCAAGAACTACGCGCCCACCAATGTGGCCGCGTTCCTGCCGGTGATGGAGACCAACAAGGCCCTCTACGCGCTCGCCAGTTCTCTGGATATCGTCACCATCTGGTCGTTGGTGCTGATGGGTATGGGGATTGCCATCGTGGCCGGCGTCAAGCGCAGCTCAGGCTACATCGTGGTATTTGGCTGGTGGGCCATTATCGTTTTGTGGGGCGTTGGCGTTGCGGCCATCATGGGCTGATTTCTCAGTCGAGCTTCTCAAACAAAACAGCGCGGACCCCATCCGGGATTCGCGCTGATGGTATCTTAGGCCATGTCTTGAGTTCCCAATCTGAAAGCCACCAGCCCCGTCCCAGCGCAAGAAAGCTAGCAGCTAAAAGCTGCCTTACTCCGTCCAGCGCCGCATGATGAGCGTAGCGTTGATGCCGCCAAAACCAAATGAATTCGACAGCGCCACGTCGAAGCTGTGATCGATGGCGTGATTAGGTACGTAATCCAGCCGGCACTCGGGGTCGGCGTTGTCCAGGTTGATGGTGGGCGGCAGCTTCTGGTTCACCAGCGCCAGCACGCTGATGCCGGCTTCGAGTCCGCCCGCTCCGCCCAGCAGATGGCCGGTCATGGACTTGGTGCCGGAGACCTTGAGCCTGTGGCTGAGCGCGTGCTCGCCGAAGACCAGCTCAATCGCCCGTGATTCGTTGCCGTCGCCTGCCGGAGTCGACGTGGCATGCGCATTCACGTAGCCCACTGCCTCCGGTTGAATGCCCGCGTCTTTGAGCGCGGCTCTCATACTGCGCTGCGCGCCCGCGCCTTCCGGCGCAATGCCCGTCATGTGAT
>Ga0302195_10001508_pt1 | contig 18451 bp, 19 predicted proteins | sample II_Bog_N1_2_FD_198778 | JGI IMG/M metagenome (GOLD analysis project Ga0302195, IMG submission 198778) | Peat permafrost microbial communities from Stordalen Mire near Abisko, Sweden - II_Bog_N1_2 | ecosystem: Environmental > Terrestrial > Soil > Wetlands > Peat | place: Sweden: Abisko...
CTCCATTTTGAGCATCTGTGGCCACGGGCGCGTAAATCCTTCCGCCGCCCACTTGCGCGTCGCATCGATCCCCATCTTCGATCCGTAGTTGGGCAGCCGGCTGGCGTGGTCGAGCGTGTCCACCGGGCCAAGCGTGAACTGAATGTCGCGCTCGGGGTCGATGTTGTTGGCCACGCGCAGTGTCACCTCAGCCAGGTCCTGCACGTCGCAGTCCTCGTCCACCACCACGATGCACTTGGTGAACATCGCCTGCCCCATCGCCCAGATGCCGTTCATCACCTTGCGCGCATGCCCCGCGTACGACTTCCGGATCGACACGATCATCAGGTTGTGAAACACAGCCTCGGGCGGCAGGCACACATCCACAATCTCCGGCAGCGTCAGTTGCATCAGCGGCAGAAAGATGCGCTCGACGGCCTTGCCCATCCACGCATCCTCCATCGGCGGCTTGCCGACAACCGTTGCTGCGTAGATCGGATCGCGCCGGTGCGTGATGCATGTGACGTGGAAGACCGGGTAGTCGTCCTGCATGGTGTAGAAGCCGGTGTGGTCGCCGAACGGCCCTTCCGTCCTCAGCTCACCGAGGTTCACATAGCCCTCCAGCACATACTCCGCGTGCGCAGGCACCTGCAGGTCCACCGTCTCGCACTGCACCAACTCCACCGGCTTGCCGCGCAAAAATCCCGCGATCAGATACTCCTCGACATCGGGCGGCGCGGGAACAATCGCCGCAAACGTCGTCGCCGGATCGGTGCCGATCGCCACCGCGACCTCCATCCGTCCAGCATTTATCTTGCTCAGCGTCGTTGTCGGAATCGCCGCGTCGTTCGCCGCCGCGGTCGTACCGCCGGCGGTCTGCGCCATCAACTGCACGCGCGCACTCGCCCAGGTCTCAGAATCGAGACCTGGGGCGCCCTGTTCTGTGGCGCCTCTGAGCCGGTCGCGCAGATGTTCGGCGGCGTTCTTCTGCCGTTGCCAGTGCATCCCGGCGGTCTCGCCGTCGTACACCTGCATGCGATACATCCCCACGTTGCGCTTGCCGGACTTCGGATCGCGCGTGACGACACACGGCAGCGTGATGAACGGCCCACCGTCTTCAGGCCAGGTGGTCAGCACCGGCAGCTTCCGCAGGTCGATCCCCTGCCCGCCATCCTCCACCGTGCGATGGATCACCTGCTTGCAAGCCGCGTCCTTGGCCGCGATCAGCTTGGGAAAGAAGCTCCCAACCTCGGCCAGCTTCGGCAGCAGCTTCAGCTTGTCCATCAGCGTGGTCGGCGTCTCGGGATGAATCAGTGCGCGGATGCGACCCGCAATCTCGTCCAGCGAATCCACCTCCAGCGCCAGCCTCATGCGCCGCTCGGAGCCGAACTGGTTCATCAACACCTTCGCCCCGGGAAACCCCGTGACGTTCTCAAACAGCAGCGCCGGCCCGCCGGCGTTTGCCGTCCCCTTGCCCAGCTTGGCCGCGCGGTCCGCGATCTCCGCCATCTCCAGGTACGGGCTGACGGCCTCGCGGATGCGCTTCAGTTCGCCTGCCTTGTCGAGTTGCCGGATCCAGTCGCGTAGATCGGTATAGGCCACGTGCGCGCTCCTGCCTCGGACCAGCCGAGGCGTCTTCCATGGTAACGGGTCGAGCTAAAGTTCGGGTCGAACATAAATCATCAGATCTTCAGAAAAATCTTCCTGCGCCACAAAACCCAGTTCGGAACAAAACAGACCGCCGTAAACGCCAGCGCAAACGCCAGCGATGTGACCTCCGTGGATTGCCCGCGCGCGAACCCATGCTGATAAACCCACAGCCACGAGCTGATGGAACTCGCCGGCGCCACAGCGTCGATCGCTGCAGGGCCGGTTGCTGTCCCGGCCATCGCACCCACGGGAAGCTTGATCCACAGCATTGCTTCAACAATAAAGTTCGACAGCACGAACGCCGTGATTGCGTTCGACCCGAAGACCAGCCAGGGCAACAGCAGTCCCCTCCCCGCCGGTCTCTCGTTCATCCGCCGCATGTCGATGAGCCAATAGCACAGCGCAAGCAGCACCAGCGACCAGCCGGCCGCGTAGAGTACATAAGAGCTGGTCCACAAATTTTTATTGATCGGAAACCAGCGACTCCAGGCCAGCCCCGCGGCAAGACCGCCAATCCCCGCAACAACCAGCCCGCTCAGGCATCGTGCGCGCGGCTTGCTGCCAAAGACGCCAGACTCCTTTGTGCCTCCAACCCGCCGAATCCACAGCCCAGCCACCGCCCCGATCAGCGTGGTCGCAATCGCGGGCAGCGTACTCAGCAGTCCTTCGGGGTCGTGCGTATGGTTGTACAACGAGCCGACGTGGATCGTCCGCTGCGTGAACGCCGTAAACCCTCGGTCGATCCACGCCGCAAGATTGCGCTCCGGATCGAGAATCGGCATCGCATGCGTCGGGACGCCAAATCCCGGCACGGGGACGAATCGCATCATCGCCCAGTAGCCAACCAGCAGCCCGGCGGCAATGGCGGCCAGCGTGCGTGCCCGCCGTGTAGCCAGGCAGATCAGCCCCACCGCCAGATAGCAGACCGCAATCCGCGTCAGCACTCCAAACAGACGCAAGTGAGTCCAGTGAAAGTGCGGAAATGCGCTGAGAAACATCTTGATGGCAAACAGCGTGGCCGCCCGCCGCAGCATATGTCCTGCCAGAGCGCGCCGCGATTCACCCCTCGCAATGCGGCCTTCCAGCGAGAAAATAATCGACGCGCCAACCAGAAACAGAAAGTTGGGAAACACCAGGTCGGTCAGCGTAAAACCGTTCCAGGCTGCGTGGTCGAGCTGCGCATACACATGGCCCCAATCTCCCGGATCGTTCACCAGGATCATCAACGCAATCGTCAGCCCGCGCAGCACATCGACCGACAAAACTCGCTGCGGGGTCGGCTTGGCGGCGGATTCCATGGCTGATCCATCATCTCTCATCCGCTGCCGTTCGCGCGCGGGAACCTTTCCCCATGCGCGGTGTCTAAGGGATTAGTACGCATTCCTCGCAGATGCGCACGTCCGATCTTCGGAGGTGCCTTATGTTTGAAGGATCTCTCATCGAATCACGCGGACTGGTCATCACCCGAACGCAGCAATGGTCCACGCTGGGTTCCATCACCTTCCAATGTGTGCTGGCAGGCCTGCTGATCGCAATTCCTCTGCTGCGACCGCAGGCCCTCTCCACAATGCCCGATGCACTGCATCTGTCTCTGCCATTGCTTCAGAAGCCTCTCGTGGAGGAGGCCCAGCGAACGGCATCCACCGCCTCTTCCACAGCGATCGGCGCTCCTGCGGCGAGTGCGGCAGCGGCCTCAGTCTCCACGGGAACCGCCGTCTGGCTGCGGCCCGGCAGTCTGACAGATGGCCCTGCGCCGCCGTTTGATCCGAACCTGAGAATGACAGGCGCAGGCCCCAGTCCGCTTGGCATCGCAACCCTCATCGGAATCGGCGGCGCAACCGGGCCGGGAGTAGTCGTGGAGCGCGCCCGGCCAATCGCCCCGCTGCGCATCTCCTCCGGCGTTTCAGAGGGATTGCTTCTGACGCCGATCCAGCCGGTGTATCCGGCCATTGCGCGGGCAGCGCGTGTTCAAGGGGCCGTCGTGATGGAGGCAGTCATCTCCAGAACGGGCAAGATCGAGAACCTACACGCCATCAGCGGCCCACAGATGCTGCGCACCGCAGCGCTTACCGCAGTCGAGGCCGCGCGCTACCAACCGTACCTGCTCAACGGCGAGCCCACCGATGTGCAGACCACCATCACGGTCATCTTCCAGTTGGGAGGCTAACGAAGCGTGGGAAGCACTCACCTCAACCCGCGCAGTTACCCCTCCAGCATCACTTTCGGCAAAGAGAACTCAAGAGAAACGAAGAGGCCCTGCATTCCGCCGGGCCTCTTCCGCTAAACCATCATCCGTCCCCGATCAATCCAGCGGGGACCTCTGCCCTATCGTTTGCCGCCCTTGCCGCCGGTTGTGTTGCCGCGTCCATCGCGCTCTTCGTTGCCCTTGAAGGCGCGCGCTTTGGCCGGTGGAGCCGATTTATCGCCGACGTTCGGCATTGCGCCCTTGTACCCATGCTGCGGGTCGTACCGGTTGTTCACCGTGCCATGAAAGTCGTTCGAGCCATGGAACCACGGACCCACCCCAATGAACGCCCCGCCATTGAAGTACTGCGGCCCGTAGTAGCCGTAAGGACTGCAGCGGTACGGCGCGTAGTCATAGTAACCATAAGGACAGGCTGGCTCGACTCCGATGCTGACACTGATCTGGGCCTGGGCCATGGGCGCCGCCGCCAAAGCGATGCCCGCAACCGCGGCCAACGCAAACGATGTAATAGTACGCATAAAATTAATACCTCTACCGGGTTTGATCCATCTGCAATAAAAATCGTTGTACCGGTCCTCGCAAATCACACGGGCCGCCCCACAAGTTCTCCTGCGCGCCACAACAACTTTTCTCCCCGAATCCGCGTCCTAATCGAAAGCAGTTCCAAGGAGAACGAAAACGATGAAGAAGCAAATCCTCACCGCAGCCTGCGCACTCTTTCTCACCGTCGGCGTGGCCAACGCGCAGATAGTGATCCGCATCGGCCCACCGCCTTCGCGCCCCGTCGAAGTCATCCCAGAGCCACAGCCCATGCACCACGACTGGGTCTGGGTTCCCGGCTATCACCGCTGGGATGGCCACGGCTACGTCTGGGTCCCCGGCAGCTACCAACGCCCACCTCATCGCGGGGCCGTTTGGGTTCCCGGCGAGTGGCGTGCCGAGCGCGGCGGCCACGTCTGGCACCCCGGCAGATGGCGCTAACCCAGGCTACCTGAGACTTTTCTCACGCAGCTCCTTCTGCATACTCTTTCGCCTTGGCGGGCCGTCGCATAGAACAGCCGCATGGAAGACCTGCGGTCCGTCAAGGTATCATTCTTAATCATGACCTTATCCGCGGAAGACCGCGCCCGCCGCATCCAAGTCCTGCTCTTCGACGTCGATGGAGTCCTCACCGACGGCCAACTCTACTTCCTTCCCCAGACCGGCCTCGACGGACGTCAGCACGGTGTCGAGTTCAAGGGATTCACCGCCCACGACGGCCTCGGCATCACACTTGCCCGTCTAGGCGGCCTGCGCGTCGGCCTCATCACCAAGCGCGAGTCCGTCACCGTCGCCCTGCGCGCCCGCGACCTCAAGCTCGAGTTCATCTACCAGGGCCAGTCGCACAAGCTAGCCGCCGCCGAGGAGATCGTCGCCAAGGCCGGATGCACCCTCGCCGAGCTGGCCTTTGTCGGCGACGACGTCGTCGACCTGCCCGTCATGCGCGCCTGCGGCCTGGCAATCGCCACCGCCAACGCCCGCCCGCAGGCCAAGGCCGAGGCCCACTACATCACGCCAAACCCCGGAGGCCAGGGCGCGGGACGCGACGCCATCGAGTTCATCCTCGCCGCCCAGGGCAAGCTCGACGCCGCCATCGCTACCTTCCTCGACGCCGACAACCCAGCCGCCAAGGCCGCCGACATCGGCTCCGGCAAGATGTAGCCCGCGAAACCAAACCCAAAGAATCGAATCCAATCCTTATGCCCGACACAACAACCCGCGACACCGTCATTCTCGGCTCCGGCTGCGCAGGCCTCACCGCCGCCATCTACGCCGCGCGCGCCAACCTCAAGCCGCTCGTCCTCGAAGGCCACGAGCCCGGCGGCCAGCTCTCCATCACTACCCTGGTCGAGAACTTTCCCGGCTGGCCCGAGGGAGTCCAGGGCCCCGAACTGATCGAGAACATGAAGCAGCAGGCCGTCCGCTTCGGCGCCGAACTCAAGATGGCCCAGCTCGTCTCCGCCGACCTCAGCAAGCACCCGTATGAGCTGAACCTCGGCGCGGGCAAAGATCCCATCCGCACCCGCACGCTCATCATCGCCAGCGGAGCCAGTGCACGCTGGCTCAACCTGCCCTCCGAGCAGGCGCTCATCGGCCACGGCGTCAGCTCCTGCGCCACATGCGACGGCTTCTTCGCCTCCGGCAAGGAGATCGCCGTCATCGGCGGCGGCGACTCCGCCATGGAGGAGGCGCTCTTCCTCACCCGCTTCGCCACCAAGGTCACGCTCATCAATCGCACCGACCGCTTCCGCGCCAGCCGCATCATGATGGAGCGCGCCACGGCCCACCCCAGCATTCAACTCCTGTCGAGCACGGTGGTCGAAGAGGTGCTCGGCGTGGAGGAAAAAGAGGTCCGCTGCCTCCGCCTGCGCAACGTCAAGACCGGCGAGCGCACGGAACTGCCCGTCTCCTTCATGTTCCTCGGCATCGGCCACACGCCCAACGCCAAGCCCTTCCACGGCCAGCTCGACCTCGACCCCGACGGCTACATCCTCACCCACGGCAACGTCTTCGTCACCCGCAATGGCCATGACGTCCCCGGTGTCTTTGCCTGCGGAGACATTCAGGACCGCCGCTACCGCCAGGCCATCACCGCCGCCGCCACCGGCTGCATGGCCGCCCTGGAAGCCGAAAAATTTCTCGAAGACCACGGACGATAAGTCCGTTTCGCTATACTCCAATCACGGAGGTTCTTATGGCCACCATTCAAATCCCGGCCGAGATAGAGAGCCAGTTCGAGGCATTCGCCCACAGCACAGGCGAGTCCACCAACGAACTTGTCTTCAAAGCTCTGATCTCCTACTTGGAGGATCGTTTGGACGCCCAGCGCGCCGCCGAGAGGCTGAAGAACGTCAGCACACGTATCAGCCTTGACGAGATCGGTCGCAAGTATGGCTTGGAAGATTGAGTTCAGCGACGAAGCGGATCGCGACCTATCCAAACTCGACAAGCCGATCCAGCGTCGCATCTTTCGCTACCTCCATGAACGGATAGCGAACGCCGAAGACGTTCGCGACTACGGGAAGTCGCTCCAGCACGAACTGTCCGGCCTGTGGCGTTATCGAGTCGGCGACTACAGAGTCCTCTGCCGTATCGAGGATCAGCGGCTGACGGTATTGGTCGTGGAGATCGGCCATCGCAGCGTCGTCTACGATTGAGCGTTGTAATCGAAAAGCCACTCTTCCCCGTGACCGCTCCCCTCGCAATCCGTGACATCTCCGACGGCTGCACCCTCCCCGTCCGCGTGCATCCCGGAGCGCGGCGCAACGCGATCACCGGCATTCATGACGGCGCGCTCAAGGTCTCACTCACCACCCCGCCCACCGATGGCCGCGCCAACCAGGCCCTCATCGCCTTCCTCGCCGCCGAACTTCACATCCCGCGCGCCCGCGTCATCCTGCTCACCGGGGCCGCCAGCCGCACGAAGTCCCTGCGCATCTCCGGTCTCACCGCCGCCCAACTCCGCGCCGCCCTCCACGCTCCCCTCGCCCCGTCCGCTACGGAATAATTCGCCGCGCAAAAATCTCTCTCGCCGCGCCCTACCGCACAGCCGGCTCCAGATCGCTGGCCTGCCGCCCCTCCAGCGCGTGGTCGGCCTTGAAATCCGCTCCCGCCCACACCTTCGCCGAACTCCACGGCGCCGCCGCGCCGCTCCAGAACCGGTCGCCCACCGGCAGCCCCAGCGGCAGGAACGCCGTCGTGCAAAGGTACAGGCTCCCGGTGGAGATATACACCTCGCCGATCGACGGCTGGTGCCCCGCCAGCCCGATGCGCAGCCATCCCTTCTCGTCGAATGTTCCCGGCACCGCCAGCGTTCTGCGGATCACCGCCGCGAGAGCCCCGCGCACCTGCTCCGGCGCGATCCCCGGCGGCAGCATCCCGCGCAGCGCCGCATCCGCCAGCAGTTGGAACGCGCCGCAGCGATACGAGATCGACCGCCCCACCACAGGGTACGTCCCGTCCGGCGCGATCATCCTCTCCTGGATCGCCGCATAGCGCGCAGCGCGCGCGCGGATCTCCTCCGCCATCGCGCCCCACGCCGCCTCCTGCTTGCCCACCGCGTCCATCAGCGCGAGCAGAAATGGCTGGATCACGAACGAGTTGTAGTAGTCCTGGTGGAAGTTCGGGCCGTCCCCATAAACTCCATCGCCGATATACCATGCAGCGTGCTCGCGCAACGCATAGTCCACGCGCACGCGGTCCCACGGCTCGCCCAGCGCGAAGAGACAGGCCTCGATCATCGCCGCAAACAGCAGCCAGTTGTTGTAGTTCGGCAGCATGGCGCGCGTTGCCCGCAGCGCATCCGCGAGCTGCGCACGCACCGCGCCCGGCAGCTCTTCGCGCAACTCATGCGGAGCGCGCAGGATCGCCAAAGATAGAAACGCGCTGTCCACAATCGTCTGCCGGTCGCCGCCAAAGTCCATGTAGTCCGGCGACGCCTTATCGACAGCCGCCGCAATCCCCGCCCGCGCCCACTCGCAGTAGCGGGCGCGCAGCTCTCCTTCCGCGCCCGTCGCCGGCCCATGCTCCAGCCACGGAGCGATGCCCGCCAGCGCGCGCCCCAGCGCCTCAAGATACGTCGTCTTCCGCCTATGCTCTTGCTCGCCGGCATACGCCTCCACCGGCATCGCCGCCTTCAGCCGCCGTTCGCTCAGCGCCTCGAACAGCGGCCGGCAGATGCGGTCCAGCATTGCCACCCAACTCGCTCGGTCTTCCGTAAACCCACCCGCCTGCGCTCCGCCGGACGACTGCGCACCGCTCATCGCCACTCCCTGGAACCCCATCCCGGCAACCGCTCCCACTGCAAATCCGGACTTCAACATCTCGCGTCGTCTCATCTCACCCCTTTGAACGGGAACCCAACCAATCCCCTGAAATTCTAAGCTCTTCCTTCAGCGCGCAAAACCGGCGACGGCACGCCTTCTGAAAACGCAGTTTCGCCGCTCGCCGGACGCAAAAAATGCCCAAGCCTCGCAATAGAGGCCTGGGCACTCCTGTAAATTAAATCTGAATCGTCAACCCGCCGATTACTCCTCGGCTTTGGGTTCATCCTTGGCTGCGGGAGCCTCGGCAGCCTCCGGGGGATTCTGCTCTTCCATCTGCTTGGCGATCTCTTCGCGCTTCTTGGCGCGGGCCGCCTCGCGCTTCTCGCGCTTGGCGTCGAGTTCCTGTTCCGCGCCCAGCAGCTCGATATACGCCATCTCCGCGGCATCGCCCTGGCGAACGTAGCTGCGCGTGATGCGCGTGTATCCGCCGTTGCGGTCGCCATAGCGCGGCGCCACCACGTTGAACAGCCGGTCCACCGACTCCGGCGTCATCAGGTAGCTCAGCGCCTGCCGCCGCGCATGAACCGTGCCCCGCTTGCCCAGCGTAATCATCTTCTCCACCAGCGGCTGGGTGGCCTTGCACTTGGTGATGGTGGTTTCCACGCGGTCCATCAGGATGATCGACGTGACGAGGTTGCGCAGCATGGCGCGGCGGTGGCTGGTGTTGCGGCCTAACTTGAATCCTGCATTGCGGTGACGCATGGTGGAGTCTCCTTCGACCCGGCTTCTGCCGTGGGTCGGTACTACAGTTGTTCGCGTTTGAGCGAGTGTTGACGTGCAACGAACTGACGGGCGGCCCCAAATCCAATGCGGAGCAGCTTCAACAGCCCATTCTGGCGATGGGCAGCCTGGCAAGTTTCATCTTTCGATGAAACGCGTGTAACCCATCTCTTTTCATAAAATTGATGTTGCCGGCAATGAAAAGTAAGGGAACAATCCAGCCGCATCGGGCCAGTCCTTGCGCCCGAATCCGCCTGAATCCATTGTAGCTTGTCCCGAAGCAGAACTGTCAACCTCGCCCAACCCAGTTGCGGTATGGACGAGGCCAATCGTCTCACTGCTAGACTATTTCTGTCCGCATTTCTCCCAGAGCCCGAATGTCCATCGTCCAGCTCCATCACATTCGCAAGGTCTACGACACCAAGGTCGCGGTGGATGATCTCTCCTTCACCATCGAGCCGGGAACGATGTTCGGCCTGCTCGGCCCCAACGGCTCGGGCAAGACCAGCTCCATCCGCATGATGATCGGCATCACCGTGCCCGACTCCGGCTCGGTCTCGCTCTTCGACCAGCCCTTCACCCGCTCTGCGCTCCCGCGCGTCGGCTACCTGCCGGAGGAGCGCGGCCTCTACAAGAAGATGAACGTGCTGGACCAGCTCATCTTCCTCGGCCAGTTGCACGGGCTCAGCGCGCCGGTCGCCTCCCGCCGCGCAAGCCTCTGGTGCGAAAGGCTCGACATCGTCGAGGCCATCCCCAAGAAGACCGAAGACCTCTCCAAGGGCATGCAGCAGAAGATCCAGTTCATCGCCGCGCTGCTCCACGATCCAGACCTCATCCTCATGGACGAGCCCTTCAGCGGCCTCGACCCGGTCAACTCATTCCTGATGATGAGCACCCTGGTCGACCTGTGCAGCATCGGCAAGGCCGTCCTCTTCTCCACCCACCGCATGGACCAGGTGGAGAAGTTCTGCAACAGCATCGCACTCATCCATCGCGGCCATCTGGTCCTCTCCGGCTCCATGCGCGAGATCAAATCCATCTATCCGCGCAACCGCGTCTTGATCCACTTCGAGGGCGGCGACGGCTTTCTCAATCATCCCAGCATCGAACACGTCAAACGCTACAACGGCAACGTTGAGATCAAACTCCGCCCCTCCGCAACCCTGGCCGAAGACGCCCAGTCCCTGCTGGCACAGGCCATCGCCCACGCCCGCGTCTCGCGCTTCGAGGTGATGGAACCCACTCTGGAAGAGATCTTCATCGAAAAGGTCCAGGAGACATCGCCCGTCAAGAATGGCCACGATCTCTCCCTGGCCCAGCTCGACCAACCCAACAAAGGCGGCCTCGATGCATAATGTCTGGCTCATCGCCCGCCGCGAGTATGTCGAGCGCGTCCGCACACGCGGGTTCCTCATCACCACCGTCATGATCCCGCTCATCATGGGTGCATTGCTATTCGGCAGCGCCTTCGTCAGCTCAAAATCGGAGCCCGGCACCCACATCGCCGTCGTCAGCTCCGATCCCCAACTTGCCCTCGACCTGCAGTCCGAGTTGCAACAGCAGGTAACGCGCCCGAGTTCCGCCAAACATCCCCAATTCACCGTCGACGCCATGGACATCGTGCCCCAGAGTGCGCAAGCCACGCGAACCATTCTCGACCAGGAACTTGATTCCGGCGACCTCGACGGCTACCTCTGGATCACTCCCGCGGCCACACCCGCCAGGGCAGAATCAGCCCGCCCCACCTTCACCTTTACTCCAAGGTCAATCGAACAAAATTACCTGCGAAGCCAGTTGGCCGCCGCCCTCGGCACTGTCCTCATGCGAGAGCAGCTTGCCCACCGTGGCATCGTCGCCGACGACGCCGACACCATGCTCCAGCCCGTCGACATCCTCACCGCCCACGCCCCGCACCGCGACGACCGCGAGTCCGCCGAGGTGAGCATCACCATCCTCTTCGTCCTCATGTACATGGTCATCGCGCTCTACGGCATGAACGTTGCCCGCTCCATCATCGAGGAGAAGACTTCGCGCATCTTCGAGGTCATGCTCGCCACCATCCGCCCAGAGGAGATGATGGCCGGAAAGATCCTCGGGGTTGGCTCTGTCGGCATCACCCAGGTCGGCATCTGGCTCACCGCCGCCCTGCTCCTCTCCGCCAGTGCCATCGCCTCCAATCTCGGCGGCCAGGGCATCCACGTCGCTCTCACCGCCGCGCAGATCGTCTATTTCTTCGTCTATTTCATCCTCGGCTACGCCTTCTACTCCTCGATCGCCGCCGCCCTCGGGGCCATGACCAACTCCGAGCATGAGTTGCAGCAGCTCAACTTGTTCCTCGTCCTTCCCCTGGTCGTCTGCTTCGTCACACTGAAGAGCATCCTCACCTACCCGGACAGCGCCATGGCCCGCGTCCTCGCCCTCATCCCGCCCTTCACCCCGCTGCTGATGTACCTGCGCGTCTCTCTCGGCCATCCGAGCCACTGGACCGTCTTCGCCTCTATCGCGCTCACCTCGGCCTCCATCTACGCCATTGTCTGGGTCTCCAGCCGCATCTACCGCGTCGGCGTCCTGATGTACGGCAAACGCCCCACCCTCCCCGAACTCCTCCGCTGGCTTAAGTACAGCTAGAATGCGGAAGCAGCACTTTTTCGCAATCCGAACAAGGGAGAAACATCCGTGAGTGTAGTGGCAGGGGTCGACTTCGGCACATTAAGCGTACGCATCTCCATCTTCGACAAACTCCGTGGCAAACTCGGCTCGGCCTCCGCCGAGTACCCGCTGCACAGCTCGCCCACCGACCCGCAGCTCAAGACGCAGTCGCACGACGACCAGATGTCCGCGCTCACCCGCGCCATGCACGAGGCGGTCCGCATCAGCGGCATCGACGGCCATGAGATTAAATCCATCGCGCTCGACACCACCGGCTCCAGCGTCATCCCCGTCGGCGAAAATCTGGTTCCCCTCGGCGAATACTACCTCTGGTGCGACCACCGGGCGGCAGGAGAGGCGGCGGAGATCACCCGCGCCGCACACGCCTTCCAGGGCGGCACCGGCTTCGAAGGAATCGACTGGTGCGGCGGCGTCTACAGCTCCGAGTGGGGCTGGTCGAAGCTCCTCCACTGGCTGCGCCACAACCCTGACCTCCGCGCAAAATTCATCACCGCGCTGGAGCACTGCGACATGGTCGCCGCCACACTCTGCGGCGTCACCGACCCCAACGAAATCCCGCGCAGCGTCTGCGCCATGGGCCACAAGTGGATGTGGAACCCGCGCTGGGGAGGGCTCCCGCCAGAAGAGTTCTTAATATCCATCGACCCGCTGCTGGCCGGCGTCCGCGAAAAAATCACCGGCCACTACAACACCTCCGACAAGATCGCCGGCCACCTGTCAGAAAAGTGGGCGAAGGAGTTGGGCCTGACGGCTGGAATCCCCATTCCGACCGGCGCCTTCGACGCGCACTGGGACGCCATCGGAGCCAACATCCGCCTCGGCGACGTGGTCAACGTCATCGGAACCTCCACCTGCATCATCGGCCTCAGCGATAAACAGACGCTCGTCCCCGGAGTCTGCGGAGTAGTCCCCGGATCGGTCGATCCCGCGCAGGTCGGCATCGAGGCGGGAATGTCCGCCGTCGGCGATGTCTTCGCCGCCATCGCGCGCCGCGCTGGCTCAACCGTCGCCGCGCTCACCGAGGAAGGCGCGCACCTCAAGGCCGGCCAGACCGGCCTCCTCCGCCTCACCTGGGACAACGGCGACCGCACCGTCCTGGTCAATCCCGCCCTCGGCGGAGTCACCTTCGGCTGGGACCTCTCCCACACCGCCGCCGACGAGCTCTTCGCCGCCATCGAAGGCTCCGCCCTGCACACCCGCGTCATCTTCAACCGCATGGAGGAGAACGGCGCGCCCATCCGCCGCGTCATCAACGGCGGCGGAATCCCCAAGAAGAACGCCAAACTGAACCAGATCTACGCCAACGTCCTGCGCAAGCCCGTCCTCGTCCCCGAGGGCGATGTCACATCCCTCGGCTCGGTCATCATCGCCTTCCTCGCCGCTGGGGATTTCCCCACCATCGAGGCCGCGCAGAACGCCCTCTGCCCGCCCTTCAAGACATTTCTACCCGAACCCACCGAGGCTGCGCGCTACGACCGCCTCTTCCCCCTCTTCCGCGACGCCTACTTCGCTCTCGGCACGCCCGACGCCCCACCCGCAGCCCTCGGCCGCATCCTGCCCGAGCTGCAAAACATACGCCGCGACGCCACCACAGCCTCTCAGTAACGCGTCTATCCATCGACCGTTGTACCGGGAATTCGCTTATGCGAAGTGCTCAAAGCCCCCGCGTCAGCTCATACGGAAAGAACGCCATCGTCCCATCCGAACGCTGGATCTTCAATGTCAGGTTGGTTCTCCCGTTGATGGTTGCCGCCACCACGGTCCCAGTCGAGTCGCGCTTCGAGAAGTCCACATGGAACGACGTCACCGGTCCCTTCCACTCGCTCTCCGTCGTAAAGTCTTCGGTGAACCGCTGTAGCGGATAGTCGGCATACTTTTGCGGATGCTGCTGCCAGCCCGCATCGTTGTTGAATATCCCAAACGCCTTGGGGTAGTCTCCAGCCTGCACCGCCGTCAGAAACACATTCATCCTGTGCTCCGCCGGCAGGTTGGTGAAGAGCCATCCGTGCCCCAGCAGAAAGCCCGCAACCGTCAGCACCACCATCACCGCGATAAATATCCCCGACCCCACCCAGATATTGCGCCTGCGGTTTTCCTTGCGCTCGTCAAACTCCGGTGCATTCAGCAGCGTCATCCCCTAAATCCTCCGTGCAGCCGTTCCCTCTATTAGACACCGAAGACGCGCCCTGTGTGCCCACAAGTGCAATGCCGTCACTGCCACCCGAAGGCATTCTGGAAGACCTCAAACTCGCTGGCACCGTCGATCGAATACACCGAGACTACATCGAAGCGCACTCGGGCTGTCGCCCGCTGGCTCTCGGGCAAGGACCGCAGGTAGGCCCTCGCCAGGTTGCGCACCATCATGCGTTTCTCCTCATCCACGGCAGACTCCGCAGGGCTCAGGTCCCGTGCGGTCCGTGTCTTCACCTCGATAAAGCAGAGCAGGTCCCCGTCCCACCCGATCAGGTCAACGTCGCCACGCACTCGCGCATTGGTCCAACGCCGCGCCACCACCTTGAGTCCGCGCCGCTTCAACTCGAAGTACGCCGCACGCTCACCGTCGAGTCCCGTAGCCAGGTGGGAGGCCGTGGCCGGCCCGCGCCTCATCCGCGCCCACAGGCCCATCCGCCCCAGCGCCCACTCCTGCGCGTCGATCCACAGCCTCTCGAGCTTCCCCGCTGCCACCATGCACGCGATAATACCCCCACGCAATGCCTCTATGCGAGGGGGAAATGGGATTGGCTCTCCCTGCACTCCTCGCCCCTCGAATCTCCCCATTGCCCCAGCCCCTCATTCCTGCGATACTTAAACGTGCCCCACACGCGCGGCCAATCCAAACAACAAAATATTCGGAGGCGCAGATGTCAGCAAAATACATCTTTGTAACTGGCGGAGTTGTGTCATCGCTCGGCAAAGGGCTTTCGGCGGCCTCCATCGGCTGCCTGCTGGAGGCGCGCGGCATCAAGATCAACATGATGAAGTTCGACCCCTACCTCAACGTCGATCCTGGCACCATGTCCCCCTTCCAGCACGGCGAGGTCTTCGTCACCGACGATGGAGCCGAGACCGACCTCGACCTGGGCCACTACGAGCGCTTCACCCACGCCAAACTCTCCCGCGACAACAACCTCACCACCGGCCGCATCTACGAGCAGATCATCACCAAGGAGCGCCGCGGAGACTACCTCGGCAAGACCGTCCAGGTCATCCCCCACGTCACCAACGAGATTAAAAACGCCATGCGCAAGGTCGCCGCCGACTGCGAGGTCCTGCTGGTCGAGATCGGTGGCACGGTCGGCGACATCGAATCGCTCCCCTTTCTCGAAGCCATCCGCCAGATGCGCCAGGACCTGGGCCGCGATAATACCCTCTTCATCCACGTCACCCTCATCCCATGGATCGCCGCCGCGCAGGAGCTGAAGACCAAGCCCACGCAGCACTCCGTCAAGGAGATGCTCTCCATCGGAATCCAGCCCGACATCCTGCTCTGCCGAAGTGACCGCGCCGTCCCCCACGAGATGCGCGCCAAGATCGCCCTCTTCTGCAACGTGCAGGAGCGGGCCGTCATCGCCGCGCGCGACGTCGCCAGCATCTACGAACTTCCCCTAACGCTGGCCGCCGAAGACGTCGACACCCTCGTCCTCGAGCACCTCCGCATCGACGCCAAGGCCCCCGACCTCACCCGCTGGCAGGAGATCGTCCGCCGCGCCTACAACCCGCAGGACGAGGTCTCCATCGCCATCGTCGGCAAGTACGTCGAGTACGAAGACAGCTACAAATCCCTCAAGGAAGCCCTCGTCCACGGCGCGCTCGCCCGCAACCTCAAGCTCAAGGTCACATGGATCGAGGCCGAGGGACTGGAGACTCACGACGAACCCATCGGCGACGCACCCGCCAAGCCCAACCGCAACTACGAGTCCCAGCTTCGCGGCTTCGACGGCATCCTCGTCCCCGGCGGCTTCGGCAAGCGCGGCATCGAAGGCATGTTGAACGCCATCCGCTACGCCCGCGATTCAGCCACGCCCTTCTTCGGCATCTGCCTCGGAATGCAGCTCGCCTGCATAGAGTACGCGCGCAACGTCTGCGGCCTGGCCGGTGCCAACTCCGGCGAGTTCGACCCCGCCACACCCCACCGCATCATATACAAGCTCCGCGAACTCACCGGCGTCGAGGAGATGGGCGGCACCATGCGCCTCGGTGCCTGGGCCTGCCATCTCGAGCCCGGCTCGCTCGCAGCCAAGGCCTACGGCGCCACCGAGATCTCCGAGCGCCACCGCCATCGCTACGAGTTCAACCGCGAGTACGAACCCGTCTTGACTGGAGCAGGTCTAAGGCTAACCGGCACCACACCGGACGCCACCTACGTCGAGATCGTCGAGGTTCCCACCCACCCCTTCTTCCTCGCCTGCCAGTTCCACCCCGAGTTCAAATCCAAGCCGCTGGAGCCCCACCCCATCTTCCGCGACTTCATCGCCGCCAGCTACAAAAACCGCCAGTCACAAACCTGTCAGCAAGAGAATCAGCAGGTGCTTCAAAAAGGATAGGTCGTTACAATTCATTGATTTTTGGCAAGCAAAACAGATCGCTTCGCCCGCAAGCTTAGCGCGTGATCGAAGGTGACTAACTCCATTGAGCTGGCCGCCGCAAACGCCGCCAGATAGGAATCTGCCCACTCCTTCGGGGAAGGCGTCGTCCGGGTCGCGAAGGATCGAAACTCAACCTCAAGGCCCAACGGCTCTTCCTGAAAGATGGCCCCGCCCTTTTTTAGCCAATGATCGTAAGCGGCCCAGGCTTGCTGCTGGTTCAAGGTCTCATGCTTTGCGATCTCTTGTGTTGTGACAAGCCGGAGAAAGCCAAGCTGGGTGAAACGGCAGAATGCCAACTCCTCGTCAGGGCGAAGCGACCGATACCACTTCCATGCAACAGGGTGATGATCGTGCGCCTTCAGCGTCAACGCCATCCACACATTGAGATCAGGGAAAACCGATGAGATCATAGATGCTTTCGTTATCCAAGTGCAGCGATCCGGGCTTGCCAGCGTTCAGCAGAGGGGCCTCAAGCCGTCGTACCTTCTTCGTCAGAGGCTCACGCAAAACCGATTCCGCCCCGCGCAGCAGCAGTTGTTTGACCGTACCACGCTCAGCCGCCGCACGCGTCTTCAGCTCAAGATACATCGGGTCCGGGATGTCTACCGTGGTTCTCATAAAACCATCCTACCATATTTATGGCTGAGCCTGCGATCCACCGTCTGCCCATTCATCGCGCCCTTGTCTCTCGTTATGAGTGGGAATTCGCCGCCCCACAGCCCCCTCACCGTACCAGCCACGCCGATGCCGCAATCGCCACTCCCGCCACGCCCAGCCCCAATCCACCCATAAAAAAACTCCGCCGCCGTGTAAACAGCGTAATCGACGACAGCACCACCGAGATCTGCAGCAGCGCCTCGCCCAGGTCGAAGCGCACCGCCTTTGCCTCGGCCTTCTTCACCTCATCCTCAAAGCCCTGCGCCGTCTTCTGCTCATCTTTCAGATCGTCGCTCCACTTCGCAATGTGCGCCTTGTACTCGGCCAGCTTCGCCGCCGTCGCCTTCGCGTCCACCGTCGGCTGCAAGGCCATCTGGTCGATCACCACCAGCAGACTGTCCTGGCGAATCTTCTTCGCCTCATACAGGTTCCACTGGTCGCCCGCGCGCGCCTGCATCAACACCGCCTCGGTGTGGCTGCGATGCCCCAGCACCGTCACCATCGCCACCAGCACCGCCAGGATCGAGATCGCCAACGAAATCCTCGTCAGCGATTCCTCCCCGCCTTCCTTCATCTGCTTGGAAAACTCCTGCATCTCGGTCGGTTCCATGCGATTTATTCTAGCCCGTCCCCAACGCCCGCATATTAGCGGTTAAACGTCAGAAGCGTGCTTCATCCCGCCACCCGGAGCCGGCGAAATCTCCTGGACGTGCATCTTCCGCTGCAATCACCGCGTCCGATCTATCAGCAAGCGTCTCCACGAACAAATCAAAAATAACTCGTTTGCGTGCAACTATCTCCTTCATCCAGTGTTTCTTAGAAAAACGGCTTGCACAAGGCGTTATCCCTCAGGGCCATCCTTCGCCGCATCTACTTCGATAAAGCGGCCTCTCAACCAGGATTCATTCAGAGAAAGGCTTTTATGAAGCGACTGATCTCCTCTTCGCTCACCCTCCTCATCACTTTTCTCCTGCTTGTGGCCACCGACCGCCGCGCCTGGGGATACGTCGATCCCGGCTCCGGCCTGATCGCCCTCCAGACATTCGCCTCGGTCGGTGCGGCATACGCCTACTTCATTCGCCGCCGCATCCGCTCATTCTTCTCGAGCGAAAAGAAGG
>Ga0302195_10001513_pt1 | contig 18431 bp, 17 predicted proteins | sample II_Bog_N1_2_FD_198778 | JGI IMG/M metagenome (GOLD analysis project Ga0302195, IMG submission 198778) | Peat permafrost microbial communities from Stordalen Mire near Abisko, Sweden - II_Bog_N1_2 | ecosystem: Environmental > Terrestrial > Soil > Wetlands > Peat | place: Sweden: Abisko...
TGTGACCCTGTTTATCGGCGGCTATTTTCTGTTCCGTTGGAGCAAACATTGCCGCGAGCTACCATGGAAAATCCCCGGCTGGTGGCTCAGCGCCCTGCTGGTGGGTTGCCTGCTGGCGGCACCGGCAATCCTGCCTTATCTGGAATACGACCACCACAGCTCGGAAAGTTTTTCTTCCGACGGGCTGCAACGTTCGCAAATGCGGTTGCCGCTCAATGCGCTGATTTTTTACCTCTTCCCGCACCTGTCGGGAAGTCCGCCGGAAGGTTTCGAAGAAACCATGCTTCGCCTGGGCATCGGCCGCGCGCTGCCAAATTTCACCGAGCGGACGGGCTACGTCGGAATTTTGCCCCTGATGTTTGCCGTGTTTGCAGTTGTCCGCCGGCGTTGCCGGCTGACAAAATTTTACGCAGCGGTGGTGGTGGTCGGCCTTTTGTTTGTCTGCGGCATGCCGCCGCTGCCAGCCATCTTGACGGCACTGCCGGTGTTGCACGCGATCAATCCCATGCGCCTGTTGCTGGTGATCGGCTTCAGCGTGGCCGTGCTGGCCGGATTGGGATGGGATGAATTTCAGCGCGGTGAAAATCGCGGGTTGAAGTTCTGGGTGGTGACGGGATTTTGGACACTGATCGGTCTGGTGTTACTGAGTTATTGGCACACGGTAAAACCGTGGTTGCCCAATTTGGATTCAGCCCACCGGAATTTTCTGCAGCCGCAGTTTGCCATGCTGGCGGGTAGTATGCTGGTGTCCGTGAGCCTGCTTTTGAAGACCATCAGCCAACGGCAAGCCTTGACGGCAGCCGTTGGACTGGGTTGGATTGCCTGCGATTTACTGGTTTTCGGCCGGGGATATAATCCCGCCATTCCGCGCGATCGTTATTATCCCACCACGCCGGCCATCGCATGGTTGAAGAACGACCCCGCCCATTTCAGGATATTGGGCGATAAATATGTGCTGCTGCCCAACACCGCTGAAATCTTCGGCCTGCAGGACGTCCGGGGATGCGATTTTACAACGGTGCGACGCTACGAAGAACTGATCACCGGCCAGGCCGGTGATTTCAGTTTCTACAAGAAGTCAACCTCACTGCCAGTGGCATTGCCACTGTTGAGCGTCAAATATGTTTTGTCCCTGCATATGTCGCCACCGGATCCCAGCCAGTTTGAACTGGCTTATTCGAACACCATTGACATTTACCGCAACCGGGCTTTTCAGGAACGAGCCTTGGCCGTGTTTGACTGCCAGGTGGAGCGTGACCCGGCGGTAATTCTGAAACAGGTTCGCTCCGGCATCTTCGATCCGAAACGTTTGCTGTGGCTAGAGGAGAATCCCCAACCCGCCGCGACCAGTTCACAAATTCCAACTTCAACCACGGCCACCAAAACCGCCGTGCAGATCACGGCGGAGCAACCCGACCAAGTTGAAATCGAAGCCAGCTTGTCTCGTCCCAGTTTTCTGCTGCTCCTCGACACTTATTTCCCGGGCTGGACGGCGACGGTGAATGGCCGGCCAACGAAAATCTACCGGGCGGATTATAATTTTCGCGCCATCGCCCTGCCGGCCGGCAAATCCGCCGTTTGCTTTGCCTATCGCCCCACAAGCTTCCGACTGGGAATCGCCATGAGTAGCGCTAGCCTGCTGGCACTGGGGACCGTTTGGTTTTGGTCGCGAATGAAAAAAACCTCAACCAGTCTTATCGAAACGCGACTGGAAGAATGACCACTGCAGTCAATATCCCCGTTTCAGCAGCCAATAAACCGCCGCCATCGTTGCGATGGAAACCAGCGTCATCGGTAGCGCCGGAAGAAAACAAGCCAGCGACATCACCACGCCGCCGACAAAAGGCACGGACTCCTTTTGCCGCCAGCCATAAATCAAATAGCCGCCGCCAATGCCCCCCCACAGCACAGAGGCCCAGAGCGAGTTTGAATCCAAGTGCATCAAATCCACGCGCACAATCTGCCGGAACTTCGCCCGGCTTGCCACGGTAAAACTCTATGGTAGATTGGCGGCGTGAACCAATTCTTCCGGCCCAACCTCAAACGCAATGGACGCATCGCGCGCGGCGTCATTGGAACGGTCTGTCTGGTTGCGGGAATCGTCGTGGCGGGGGATGTTTCACTTTGGGGCTTGATTTTCGTTGCCGCCGGACTGTTCGCCATCTACGAAGCCCTGCGCGGTTGGTGCCTCGCCCGCGCATGCGGTATCAAAACGAAGATTTGATTCCTTCCACGATGTTTTTCAAATGTTACTGATGGGGCAAACACGGCGCTGCAAGACTACCTGCACGCTGGGAAAACCCCGCCTATCAGAACAGCTAAATTGACTTTGCGTCGTGGCTGCGACATTCTGCGCGCATGGCAAAACCTGCATTGGGACGTGGCCTCGGCGCGTTGCTGGGCGGAAATCCGCCGCTCAACCCGCCGGCATACACGCCGACGACCGCGCCGCTTGGGTCCGCTGCGATCACGCCGGACAACCGCGACCGCGTCCAGCGCGTGGCTTTGAACCGCATTCGTCCGTCCGCCTTGCAGCCGCGCAAGGAATTTGCCGCCGAGGCGTTGTCGGAACTGGCCGATTCCATCCGCGAACAAGGCATTGTGCAGCCGCTCATCGTGCGCGAGCGCGACGGCTTTTTTGAACTCATCGCCGGCGAACGCCGCTGGCGCGCGGCCCAACTGCTCAACCTGACGGAAGTGCCCGTCATCACCCGCGAGGCTGACGACCGAGCCGTGCTGGAACTGGCGTTGATCGAAAATTTACAGCGCGAAAACCTGAACGCGCTGGAGGAAGCACTCGGTTACGCCCAGCTCGCGGAACAATTTCAACTCACACAGGAAATCATCGCCACCAAGGTCGGCAAAAGCCGCGCGGCGGTGGCGAATGCCACCCGCCTGCTGAAACTGCCGGCGTCCGTACAGTCTTTCCTGCGCGACGGCCGCATTTCCGTCGGCCATGCGAAGGTGATTCTTGGCTTGGCGGACGAGAAAAACCAGCAGCTCGCCGCCGAACACATCGTCAAGGAAGGTTTGAACGTGCGGCAGACGGAAGGCCTCGTCGCCAAGCTGCAGGCGCGCGGCACCCGGCTTGCCGGCGATCCAGCCAAACCGCCGGCCATCGTGTCGGTTGATTCCAACATCGCCCGGTTGGAGGAAAAGCTGCGCGAAAAATTCGGTACGAAGGTTCACCTCAAATATGCTCACGGTAAAGGCGCGCTGGAAATTTCGTTCTTCAGCGACGGTGAATTGCAGCGCGTGCTGGAAATTCTGGACGTCACCGCCGATTAAATTCTCATGGTTCTTCCCATAGTCAAATATGGCCATCCGGTGCTGCGCAAAAAAGGCGCGAAGATTGACCACATCACGCCGGAAATCAAAAAGCTCATCGCCGACATGTTCGAGACGATGGAGGAAAACCACGGCGTCGGCCTCGCGGCGCAGCAAATCGGCGTGGCGAAGCAGCTCACGGTGATTGACGTGCGCGCCGTGACCGACCGGCCTTCCACGCTGGAACTCGCCGGCCAACCAGCCGACGTCGTGGACATCATGCCGCTGGTGCTCATCAATCCGGAAATTATTCCGGTTGGCGAAACGGTTACCGGCGGCGAAGGCTGTTTGAGCTTCCCAGAAATCTTTGCAGAAATCACGCGGCCCGGCACCGTGGACGTAAAGGCGCTGGACGCAAAGGGCAAGCCAATCGCCTTCCGCTGCGGCGGGCTGCTGGCGCGCGCGGTGCAGCACGAGACAGATCATTTGCAGGGCATCTTGTTCATTGACCGGATGGACAAAAAGACCAAGCTGGAATTGCAGCCGGAACTGGACGATTTGCAGGCGAAGACGAAGGCGGAATTGCCGCAGCAATAAAGCGGTCTCCGCCGTCTATTTCAACTTGTTGTATCGGCCCACGGCTTTGCGGATGGCGGCGCGCGGAAGCATCTTCGCCAGTTGCACGAGCAGGCGGTTTTGAATCCCCGGCACGTTCACGCATTGGCGGGCGCGGAAGGCGCGGTGGCCGGCCGCGGCGACTTCGGCAGCGGACATTTTTGCGGCGGACTTTTCCCGCGGGCGATCGCCGCGCGCGACCCGAGAGAAATTTGTTTCCGTCGCACCGGGACAAAGATTGGTGACGCTGACGCCGGTGACGCGCAGTTCTTCAAACAACGCTTCGCTGAACGACAGCACGAAAGCCTTGCTCGCAAAATAAACCGCCATGTTCGGTCCCGGCAAAAAGCCCGCCACGGAACCAACGTTCAAAATACCGCCGCGCTCGCGCGCCAACATGCCGGGCAGAAAGAGTCCGGTGAGGGCGACCAGCGCGGCGACATTCACCTGGACGATTTCAAGCTGCCGGGCCAGCGGCAGATCCGCAAAGCCGCCGTGCAAGCCGAAGCCGGCATTGTTGACCAGCACATCCACCACGATTCCCCGGCTCTGCAATTCGTCAAAAATCTGCGGCGGCGATGCCGGCAGCGACAGATCGGCGGTGATGACGTGTACTTCAATTTGATGTTCGCGGCGGAGTTCAGAGGCGAGCGCTTCCATCGCGGCGGTGTTGCGCGCGACAAGAATCAGATTGGACTGGTCGGCGGCAAAACATTTCGCCAGTTCCAGCCCGATGCCGGATGACGCGCCGGTGACTAAAACAAGTTCCGAGTTCATAGTCCAAGGTCCAAGCTCCAAAGTTAGCGGGTGGCCTTCGCCCTCAACTCACTGGTTGCCCCAGCCGAAACGCTCGGTCAGCGGCCAATAGACGAAGAACGACTTGCCGATGACATTGCGCGCGGGAAACGGGCCCCACGCGCGCGAGTCGAAGCTGTTGCAGGTGTTGTCGCCCATGACCATGTAGGAATCAATCGAGCCGGTCTCGCCGGTCGCGGCATTGGTCACCTCATAAAGCACATTGGTGAAAACCGTTTCCTCGTCCGGGAAATTCGGCGCCAGCTCGATGTAAGGCCGGGTGTTCAAGCCGTAGTTGTCCGCCACGGTATCGTTGACGTGGCCGGAGAACTGGCTTTCGCGCGGCGGCTGGTTGGGGTTGAATCCGTAAACTCTTTCAAAATGTGTCGTGCCGGCGTCCAGGCGTTGGCCGTTGATACGCAGGTGCCGGTCGTTGCCGATCTGCACGCGTTCGCCGGGCAGCGCAATGAGCCGTTTGATGTAGAATTGATCCTGCTCCATGCGCGGATTCTGGATGCCCTTGGTTTCAAACACGGCGATCTCGCCCCGTTCCGGCTTGCGGAAATTAAATGTCATCCGGTCCACAAACAAATGATCGCCAGCCCGCGCGCAGAGCTTCACGACGTCGTCGCCCTGATGATAATACCGGCCGGGAAACAAACCAGCGCGCCGCGCGATGTCCGATTCGCCGAAGTCCGGCGGGAACCACATCGTGTGCTCGATGCCGGGGGAATCGTCATTGGTGCTGCCAATCCAGAAGGATTGCTTGATGCTAAAAATCAGCAGCTTCGTAATTGGGCTGATTTTTTTTATGACGCCGTCATTCTGCGCCGTGACGTGAACGTAGGAAATTCCCTGAAACCATTGTTTCACCCGTTCCATGCCGGTGGGAATAACCATGGCCCGCTCCGCCTGCATCTGCTGCTCGAAGACCTTGTGGATATTCGCCGGGTCGGCGTTCATGTTCATCAAGTTATAGACCGGGGCGAAATCCGGCGTGGAGGTGACGCCAAATAGTGTCGGCTGCATTGAGCCGGTGGGAATCTTGAACGGCTGCAGGAAGAACGTGCGGATGCCCATCGCCACCGCCAGCGCCACCAACAGCACCTCCACGTTTTCGCGCCACGCGGCGGCAGGATACGGCTTGAGCCATTTCTCCCCCGCGAACTGCAATTCCTCCGCCTTGATGCGTATGCGGCCTACATGACCTTCCCGAATCGCCGCCGTCAACTCCTCCAGTTTTGCCTGCACCGCGACGATGGCCGCCGGCGACAGCAAATCGCGCTGCGCCGCCAACAGCCGGCAGTAATGCTTCCGCACCGTGCACGCCTCGCGAACGGCCTTGGAAAGAAACCAGCGTAAAATCATTGGAATATCAAATGTCCAGTTAAAGACAGGCAACGGCGGGAACAGTTCAAACGCCGGAGTCTTTTGTTTGTGCCGCAAAATACGCGCAATCCGCTGGAAAGAAAGCTAATTCCCCGGCTTGGGCGGCCAGCCATCACCGCTCCCGGCGCTGGATAGAAAATGAAAATGGGCGACCGGCCAAATTCAATTTCCCGTCTTCAACTCCACCACGTCATGCGGCGCGGCTTCGCGTTGGCCGGCGGGACTGACGCGGATATAGCGCGCCTGCTGCCGGAGTTCCTCGAGATTTTTCGCGCCGAGATAGCCCATGCCGCTCTGGATGCCGCCGATGAGCTGCGCGAGGACGCGGTCAATTGAGCCGACCGATTCCTTGAGCGCCTCGATGCCTTCGGCGGCGAGCTTGCGCGTGGCGTCCGCTTTCTCGTGACCATAACGCGCCGCGCTGCCAGCTTTCATCGCGGCGAGGCTGCCCATGCCGCGATACTGCTTGTAAATTTTTCCGCCGATCTCCATGACTTCGCCCGGCGCCTCGGTGCAGCCGGCAAACATGCCGCCGCAAATCACCGCGCTGCTCAAAGTCAGCGCCTTCACGATGTCGCCGGATTTTGTGATGCCGCCGTCGGCGAGGATGGAAACCTTTTTCTTCGCCGCCGCGCGCGAGCAGACATAAAGCGCCGTCATCTGCGGAATGCCCACGCCCGCCACGATGCGCGTGGTGCAAATCGATCCGGGCCCCTGCCCGACCTTGATGGCGTTTGCGCCGCAGTCGGCGAGATATTCCACGCCCGCCGCGCTGGTGACGTTGCCGGCGATGATCGGCAATTTCGGAAATGCGTCACGTAGCACCTTCACAGTGTCGCCCACGCCCTTGCTGTGGCCGTGCGCGGTGGAAACCGCCACCACATCCACGCCGCGTTCGACGAGTCCGCCGACATGGGAGAGGATGCGGGCGCGATCCAATTCGCCGAAAGCGTTGCGCGTGGCGCTCACCGCCGCGCCGCAAATCAGCCGGAACTGCGCATCGCGCGCGGGCTTGAACTGCGCTTTGCGTTCCTGCGTGATCCGTTCCACGTCACTCATCGTGATTAGGCCGTGCAAATGATCGTCGTCATCCACCACGAGCAGTTTGTGAATGCCGAGATGCTCGGTGAAAAATTTATCGGCGCGGGCAATGGGATCCTTGCCCAGTTCTTTTTTCGTGATCGTGTGGACCTGTTTGCGCGGCGTGAGCGCCTCAATGACTTTTTTCGCGGCGTATCGCGGCTTGACGACGTGGCCGGAGAGCAGGCCGACCAGTTTGCCTTGGCTATCCACCACGGGAAATGTGCTAAAACCAAATCGTTTTTGCTCGATCAATTCCAACACGTCGCCGATGAGCTGGTCCGGCGCGATCTTGATGGGGTCCTGGATCAAACCTTGAACGTGATATTTGACGCGGCTCACCTGCGAAAGCTGGTCGCGTTCCGGCATATTGTAATGAATGAGGCCCAGCCCGCCATTGAGCGCCATCGCAATTGCCATGCGCGATTCGGTGACGGTGTCCATGTCGGCAGAGATCGCCGGGATATTTAATTGCAAACCGTCCGCGAGCTGGGTGCCGAGCTGGGTGTTGCGCGGAAGAATGTCGGAATAAAGCGTGGCCAGCGTGATGTCGTCATACGTCAGGCCCACTTTGCTGTTCGCGGCAAAAAAAGCTTCCGCCGGCTGGTAGAAGGAATCGTCGAAATTGGAATTGCGTGTCGCTGCCATGTCGGAAAATGCCTGTGCTGCGCGGGCTTTGGCAAGAAAAATTGCGCTGCTAACATCAGCTCCCAGTGGCACGTTCGTCTCGCCGGTGATTTACTGGCGAGACGCCCGTGCCACTTTAAGGACAGCAATCGGCTAGGCCACGGAATCAATGCGGATGCAGATGGTGCAAAATATGCGGCTTCTCCAATCCGTGCGCCAACATCAGCGCCTCGTCGGCCAGCAATTCCATCGTGCGCCCGTCGGCGATGATCTGACCGTGATCGAGAATAATCGTGCGGGCGCACAACTCCACCGCCAGTTCCAGATCGTGCGTGGCAATTAGCTTCGTCGCCGGAATCTCGCGCAGCAGCGCCTTGAATTCGCGCCTTCCGCGCGGGTCGAGGTCGCTCGTCGGCTCGTCCAGCACCAGCGCCGCCGGTTCGCACGCCAGCACGCCGGCGAGACAGGCGCGGCGCTTTTCGCCGTGGCTCAGATGATGCGTTTGGCGCTGCTCAAATCCGGCGAGGCCGACTTGCGCCAAAACCAATTTCACACGCGCGGCAATTTCCGTTTCGCCCAGACCTAGCTGCTGCGGTCCGAAAGCCACGTCTTCCGCCACCGTGGGACAAAACAACTGATCGTCCGGGTCTTGAAACACCAGCCCGACCTGCCGCCGGATTTTTTCCACATTTTCCGGGGCGAGCGCCGCGCCGGAAATTTTCACCGCGCCGCCGCCGGTGATTTTTTCCGGCAGCAGCCCGTTCAAATGCAGCAGCAAAGTGGATTTGCCGGACCCGTTCGGTCCCAGCAACGCGATGCACTCGCCCGGCGCCACGCGAAAGCTGATGCCGCGCAACGCCTCCGTGCCGTCGCGGTAATTGTATTTTAAATTGGTGACTTCAATCGCGTTCATTACAAATCATCTTTTTCCCGTGCAATTGCCGCCCGCAACAAACATCTGGATCAAACCGGGGAACATCCGCTGCACGACAGAAGCGGCGGTGAACCGCGCAGTCCAGACACTGCGCGTGGGCCAATCGCCTGCGACTTTCGCGGAGCGTCTGAACCGCACGGGCTTGCGCGCCGCTTCGACCAGCCAACTGCATTCGGGTTGCTGGAAACACAGTCCGGGATTTTGCGCCTCGGTGCGGCGGTCAAAGTTCATCTCCAACCGCGGGCGCACATGGCGTTGTAAATCCGCTCGGCGCGTTCCGACGCGCGCACAAACAACTGCCCCACCACCGACGACAGCGCCTGCCATTGGAACCGCCGGCCGTGGATAAAAGTGCGGCTCGCACGGGCGCGGCGCATCCGCTCCGCCTCATCCGCCAGCACGAACAAATACCGGTGCATCAGCGTCAGCGTGGTGACAAACAGCCACGGCACGCGCAGCCGTTGCAATACTCGCACCAGTTCGGTGAACGGCGTGGTATTCGCGAGCAGAACCGTTGTTAACAAACACAAATTGGCCTTGAACATCACCGCTGCGAAAATTTTTCCGCCGCCCGGCTGGAACAACATTAAGCCCGCCACGCCCAGCACCAGCGGCTCGAGCAGCAGCATCCGTTTGAACAGCGACCGCAGCCGCATCTGGCCAACGACTAGTAGTCCCGCTAGAAGGACCGCGACCACCGCCAGGCCGGCGAGTTGTGTGCGCGGCAGCAGCACAACGGTCAGCACCAGCGCCAGCGCCCCGGCCAGTTTCCAGCCCGCTGGGGTGCGATGCAACGCGCTGTGGCCACGGCCGTGATCCAGAAAATGATACGCGCTCATCAGCGGGAATTATTCGTTGTCGGCCAAGCCGCGCTGGCACGCGTAAAGCTGTAAACTTTGACCCACCTCACCAAGCGCCAGAGGACTGACGCACTCCCAGAGGCTTCGCCCATTTGCATGATCCCGGTGCCGCGTGCGGTATTTGGGGCTGCGGTGGCCCACCACCGCTTTTCAGGGGTGGGACCCATGCGGAATCGCTTAAAAGCTTGACGGGGAATTTTCAAGTATTACGGTTTTGATTATCAGTAACACCTAACACAAGCCCATTGGCCGGACAAGATTTTATGCACATACCTGACGGTTTCCTCGACGCCAAGACACTCGCCCTCACCGGCGCGCTGTCGACCGTCGGGCTGACCGTGGCGGCGCGGCAGGTCAACCGCACCTTGCCGCGCAACAAGATTCCCCTGATGGGGCTGGGCGCAGCGTTTGTGTTCGCGGCGCAGATGCTGAATTTCCCGGTGGCCGGCGGCACGTCCGGGCACCTGCTCGGCGGCGTGCTAGCCGGCGTGCTGCTGGGACCCGGCGCAGCGGCAATCGTGATCGCGTGCGTCCTGACAGTGCAGGCGCTGCTGTTCAGTGACGGGGGGGTGCTGGCGCTTGGCGCAAACATTTTCAACATGGCGTTCATCGGCGCGGTGGTCGGCTGCGCAATTTACCGGGCGGCGCGAAAATTTCTGCCCGGCCAGCGCGGGCGTATCACGGCGGTATTTTTCGCCGCGTGGCTTTCGACCGTGCTTGCGGCGGTGACGTGCGCCGGTGAACTGGCTTTGTCCGGCACGATCCCGCCGGAAGTGGTTTTCCCGGCGATGATCAGCATCCACGCGCTCATCGGCTTCGGCGAAGGCTTGATCACGTCGCTGGTAATTCTGGCGATTGCGCGGACGCGGCCCGATTTGCTCGAAGCCGAAGAGGCCACTACCGGCGGACGGGGCACGGGGCTGGAATTTCTCGCCTTCGGCCTGGTCATTGCGCTGGGGCTGTCGATTTTTGTTTCGCCGTATGCTTGTGCGTGGCCGGATGGACTGGACAAGGTCGCCGAGAAATTTGGTTTTGCTGGCCACGCCGCCACGCTGGTCAAAACGTGGATTCCCGATTACAAAATGCCCGGCATCAGTTCGGCGGGCCTCGCCACGGCCATTGCCGGCGCGCTGGGCACGCTGATCATGTTCGGCCTGGCCTGCGTGATTGGACGGGTGCTGGTGCGGGAGCGGTGGGGCAAAAGCAACTGATATCGCGACTGCCGGCGTGTCAATTCACCGGCGGGCGGGACATGACGCGGGCAATGGCGTCGCGCAGTTCGGCTAGGGTGAACGGCTTGTTGAGCAAAAAATCCACCCCACCCGATTTCGGCCCCAAGACGTCGAGATTGTAAACTGAAGCGGTAGCCATGATGATCGGCTGGCCGGGCCTGAGTTCCTTGATGCGGACGGCGAGCTGGCCGCCATCCATCCCGCCCATGGAATAATCGGTGATGACCAGATCAAACCGGCTGGCGGCATAAAGCGACAACGCCGTCTCGGCACTGTCCGCCGTCTGGACGGTGTGGCCTTCGTGTTCAAGCAGCATCTTGATGGCACGGGAGACGGTGGTTTCGTCATCCACCACCAGAATCTGCAGCCCATGACTTCCTTGAGTCTTCATTTGCGACCAGTGGAACATTAAGTGCCATCTTGCCAAACGCAATCTTTTGTTATCCGTATTTATTCCGCTGACCGGAGTTCAACGACAGCAGCAAATACGGCGGCGCGATTCCTCCGCTTGCATCCGGTTTGAAAACGATTACATTGTTTGCCGATGAAATTTGCGCTGGCCATCCTGACGTTCACCTTGTTCGCCTTCTTTATCAGTTGGGGCATCATTGAACTGCTCAAAGGCCATCCGTGGCTGCTGCTCGCGTCCGTCGGCGTTTTTCTCGGCACCTTCATCAAATTCGGCTGCCAGTCACACTAAACCAAGTGTGGAGTGACAGGGTCACGAAACGGAGTCGTGTTGCCGCTTGTCACCCGCCACTTGTCACCTTTAACCTGTCCGCATGGCTTGGTTCACCGACCGACATTTTTTTCTGCTCGCCGTGATATGCTATGGCCTGAGCACCATTTATGCGGTTTTTCTCTGGCGCAAAGGTTTCCGCCGCGATGACTGGGTGAATTATTTTCTCATCGTCGCGGGCGTGGCGCTGCACACGCTGGCGATGACCAAGCGCGGACTCACGCTGCACAGCTGTCCGGTCAACAATCTTTACGAAGCCACCACGTTCCTGCTCTGGGCGCTGGGGCTCGCATGCCTCATCTACTCGCTACTACCGCGTTTCAAGTTCCTGTGCGCGTTCACCGCGCCGGTGCTGTTCACCGTGGGCGTATTTGCGCTGATGCCGTCACTCGACCCGCCGCACGGGCCGAAGCCGGATTTTTCCAATTGGCTTCGCAGCCTGCACGCGGCGACGATCCTGCAAGCCTACGGCGCATTCGGCCTGGCGGCGGTGGCGGCGGCGATGTTTCTGATGCAACACCACGATTTGAAATTCCACAAGCTCCGCGCGCTGCTGTCGTTCCTGCCGTCCATCCAGCGGCTGGAACTCATCACGCTGCGGCTGGCGCTGGTGGGCTTTGCGCTGTTCTCCCTCGGCCTCGTCACCGGCCAGCAACTGCCGCGACCCGAAGGCAAACCGTATTTCTGCGATCCCAAGGTCATCTGGTCCGCGCTGCTTTGGCTGGTATATCTGGAGATGCTCGTGGCGCGTCTGTTTCTGGGCCGCTCGAACCGACGTTTCACGCTTGGCATCATCCTCGCTTTCGTCTTCCTGCTGCTAACGTTCGGCATCACCAACTTCTATTCCGGCCTGCACCATCCATGAAGCCATCGAGTCGAGCGTCGATTGCCGCCATCCCGCACCGCGTGGATTTGGTGCCGGGCGCTTTGCCTTCAACCTTCAACCTTCAATCTTGAATTCCGTAGTCATCATCGGCTTGAGCCACCGTTCCGCGCCCGTGGCATTGCGCGAGCGCTTCGCCTTTGCCAGCGATAAAATCCCCGCCGCGCTCCAGACCTTGCGCGATACCGGCATCGCCGCCGAGGCTGCGATACTCTCGACGTGCAACCGGGTGGAAATATACGCGGCCACCACGCTCGCACCGGACGCCGCATTTGTGGAATTGAAAAAATTCCTCGTCGCCCAGCACGCTTTCGACGGCGCGTTGGACGACGAGCTTTACACCCTGGCCGAGCCGCACAGTTTGCACCACCTCTTCAAAGTCGCCGCCGGCCTCGACTCCATGGTCATCGGCGAGACGGAAATTTTCGGCCAGCTCAAGGATGCCTACGAACTTGCCTTCACGCACCAATTCACCGGTGCACGGCTAAACAAGGCGTTCCAGCGCGCCTTCAACGTGGCCAAGCACCTCCGCACCGAGACAAACATCCAGCGCGGCAGCGTATCCGTGATGTCCGCCGCCGTGGAGCTGGCCGAAAAAATTTTTACCTCGCTCGCCGAACACGAAGTCCTCGTCATTGGAGCCGGCGAAACCAGCGAAAAGACCGCCCGCGCCCTGCTCTCACGGGGCGCACGCGGGGTAGTGGTAACCAACCGTTCGCCCGAACGCGCCACCGCACTGGCGGCGGAACTCGGCGGCCGCGCCGTGCCATTCGCACAATGGCCGGACGAGTTTGTGCAGATTGACATCGCGGTGAGCAGCACCGCCGCGCGGCATCATCTTCTCGACCGCGCCACGCTGGAGCCGCTGATGCGCCGCCGCCGGAACCGGCCGCTGCTGCTGATTGACCTCGCCGTGCCGCGCGACATAGATCCCGCCGTCAACGCGCTGGACAACGTCTATCTCTACAACGTGGACGACCTCCAAGGCATCGCCAACGAATATCTAAGCCTGCGCAAGGAGGAGGCCGCCCGCTGCGAAACCATCATCGCCGGTAAAGTCGCGGCGCTGCTGGCGGCAAACCGGTTCGCACCTAAATCGCCAGCAGCAGACGTTTGATTTCCTTGAGCCGGGCCGGCGCCTTTTTTTGGGTGAGCCGCGGAAATTTGCCGCCAAATTGAAGGAAGTCGCCGTGCCGCGTGATTTTCAATTTATCTTCTTCCACCTCGATAGCCGTCACACTTTTTTCGCTGGCGAGAATTTTTAGTTCGCCAATGGCCAGCAAAGATTTCACCGGCGGCGGCAGCGGTCCAAACCGGTCGCGCAATTCCTGCTCCAAGGCGTCGAGCGCGGCCTTATCCGTGGCCTGTGCGAGCTTGCGATAAATCTCGATGCGATGCTGTGGCTCGGTGACGTAACTTTCCGGCAGCGCGGCTTGAAGGGCCGGATGCGAGGCATTTCCCCCCTCGCGCCGCTCCAAAAAATCCAGCACCACCCGGACCTCGACGCGTGGTTTCACCTTCTCGCCTTTGAGCGCGCTGACGCTTTGCTTGAGCAACTGGCAGTAAAGTTCAAACCCGACGGCAGTGATATGGCCACTTTGCTCCGCGCCGAGCAGATTGCCAGCGCCGCGAATCTCCAAATCACGCATCGCGATCTTGAAACCGCTGCCAAGCGAGGCGTATTGCTTCATGGCGCTGATGCGCTTGCGGACATCGGTGAGCAGATGCGCGTGGCGTGGCAGCAATAGATACGCGTAAGCCTGATGTTTGTAGCGCCCGACACGTCCGCGCAATTGGTAAAGCTCGCTCAAGCCGAAGCGGTCGGCGCGGTCAATGATGATGGTGTTCGCGTTCGGAATGTCGAGGCCGCTCTCAATGATGGTAGTGGATAGCAACACGTCGGCCTCGCCGTTCACAAACTTGGTCATTACCTCTTCCAAATCATCTGCGTGCATCTGGCCGTGGCCGATGACGATGCGCGCGGACGGGACGAGCGATTTCAATTTCGTCAGCATCGTGTCAATAGTCGTCACGCGGTTGTGCAAGAAAAAAACCTGCCCGCCGCGCTGAAGTTCGCGCTGAATGGCATCGCGGATAGTGCGCTCGTCGTAAGGCGCGGCAATGGTCTCAACCGGCAACCGGTCGTGCGGCGGCGTCTGAATCGTGCTCATATCGCGCGCGCCGGTAAGCGCAAGGTAAAGCGTGCGCGGAATCGGCGTGGCGCTCAACGTCAGCACATCCACCATCGTACGCAGCCGCTTGAACTTTTCCTTGTGCAACACTCCGAAGCGTTGCTCCTCATCAATCACGACGAGGCCTAGATCTTTGAACGCGATGTCGTCCTGCACGATGCGATGCGTGCCGATGACGATGTCCACCGCGCCAGTCGCAAGGTCTTTAATGACACGTGTCACTTCACCTTTGGTGCGGAACCGGGAGAGCAGTTCCACGCGGATCGGGTAGTCTGCCATGCGCTCGCGGAAATTGTTGAAATGCTGCTGCGCGAGCACCGTCGTCGGCACCAGAATCGCAACCTGTTTTCCATCCATCACGCATTTGAATGCGGCGCGGATGGCCACTTCCGTTTTGCCGAAGCCCACGTCGCCGCAGATCAAACGATCCATCGGCTTGGGCCGTTCTTGATCCGCTTTCGTGTCGGCGATGGCAGTGAATTGATCGCGCGTTTCCTCATAGATGAAGGCGCTTTCAAACTCACGCTGCCATGGCGTGTCTGGTTTGCAGGCATGCCCGACCTGAGTTTCACGCACGGCTTGGATGCGGAGCATTTCGGCCGCGATATCGCGCACGGCCTTTTCGGTCTGCTCCTTGGCCTTGTGCCAGCGCTTGCCGCCCAACGTGTGGAGCGGTGGATTGGCCTTGCCCGCACCAACATATTTGCTGACAAGATGGGCCTCGCTTACGGGGACATAGAGTTTGGGCGGCTCCTCGCCGGAATTTGCGGGCGCGTATTCGATGAGCAGGCACTCGATGTCAGTCGAAAGCTGCGAGTGGCTGGTGGCGGGATGGCGGCGGTGGCCAGCCGGCATTAGTTTTAATCCGAGATAACGCCCGATGCCATGCTGTAAATGCACGACCAAATCGCCTTCCTCCAGATCAGTGAAATCAATGTCCAGCGCGGAACGCGCCGCCAGCGCGTGCGCGGATTTCTGGCGACGCGGGCGTTGGATTTTATAACGCCCGAAAATCTCCGCATCGGTAACGACGACGAGTTTGGCCGCATCGCAGATGAAACCCCGCGCGAGCGAGCCGATTTGAACAACCAGCTTTGCTTCCGCCGCAAGACCGTGTTCCCGACATATTTCCTCGAAGCGCTGGCGTTCGCCGGCATTATTGCAGAAAACGTGGACGGCGTAATCCTGCCGCAGCCAGCGGTGGAGCTGCTGGAATAAATCGCGGCGCTGCGCCTCGGCGATCTGCGGCTCCGGCACCCGCTCGGCCAGTGGACGAAACGCGTCGAGGTTTTCAAATTGCAGATTGCGGATTGCGGATTGCGGATTTGCCGCGTCCGTTTCGAAGAACTCTTCGTTCAACTCAATCGAGGTAAAGCCGTGCCGGTTTAATTCAACGAGGAAATCCGGCCACGAAATGAAAAATAAATCCCCCACCGGAACTTGTTGCGCGTATGTGTCAGCGTGGATGGCTAGTGATTCAGGGGCGCACAAAACGAAAATCGTTTCCCGCAGCAAATAATCGAGCAGCGTGGCCAATAAGGCTTCATTCTGACTTCTGGCGGCTGACTTCTGGCGGCTGTTTTTAAGAATCCCCAGTTCGCCGGCGGGCGGCAGTGTGACGCTGGCAATTTCCGCGCGCGAAATCTGCGTGATTGGGTCGAAGTAACGGAGCGACTCCAGTTCGTCGCCGAAAAATTCCAGCCGGACGGGCCACGGACTTGTCGGTGGAAAAATATCCACGATGCCGCCGCGCAAGGCGATTTCGCCTTTTTGCGAAACCTGCGCCTCCGGTTCGTAACCCTGCGCTTCAAGAAATTCAATCAGGTCCAGGGGAGCGATTCTTTCACCACGGGCCAGGGAGCGCGTGCGTTCACAGATTTCTCCGGGCGGAAAGGTCTTTTGCAGCAGCGCGGTGACGCTGGTGACAACCAGTTTTGAATTTACAATTTTTGATTTTGAATGGTCGGCGAGCTCGATGAGCGTTTGCAAACGATCGCTGATGACGTCCGCGTGCGGAAGCTTTCCCTCGTGCGGCAGGGTTTCCCAGGCCGGATAGAAAAGCGGCGCTGCGCCCAGCCAAGTTTCCAAATCTTGCTGAAAACTTTCCTGCGTCTTCAGATTTTCCGTAACGATTACCACCGGGCGGTGTGGCAAAAGTTTTTGCAACAGCACGACGAAAAACGGTTGTGAGGAAACGGCGACGCCGGAAAATGCCAGCGCTCCGCCAAGCTCCACGCGCCGCGCGAGGGATTGCACGGCGGGAGCTTGCAGGATGTCAGCTAACCATTTGGGCGCCGCTGACGAGGGTTCATTTTGCGCCAAGCGGGGAAAAAGTCGCAGCGGAAAGCGATTTCGTCAAGCGGCTCAGTGTTATTTTAGGAATTCCTTGAGTATGGGATGCCCTGAATTTGCCCTTGTCGGAGTAATCCAGCCGGCCACGCCGGTCAATCCAATGCACTCCCGCAGTTCCAGCGGGTTCGTGGCAGAATCACCAAGCTGAGCTGAGTTGGTGGATTTACTGGCAAGTGCATACCAAGTTTGAGGCCCCAAGACCAAGGTGATCCGGGCACATTCAGCCAGCCAACCGAGTCGTTTGGCCCCGGCCGGAGTCACAAAGCGACGGGATATCTAAGTTAGTCAGCATCAGTTTTATAACCAGAGAACTGTACCACAGGCAGCTTCTCCAGATGGCTCACCGGTCCATTCATAGGGATCGCCAGAACCCGTTCCTGCAAGGCATGCTCACCCAAAAGCAGCATGACTTGAGCACTCCAGTAATTCATATGCGGCATCAGCCGCCAATTCTGCGAGACGGGTGGGGATGGTTGCTGACGTGGATGCTCGACCGCCATGTTTCCCACGATCCAGACACTATTCCCGCTATGCAAGGTGTTAGTAATCTCAAGCAACACCGGATCCATCGCATCCAGTTGGTTCATCTTTTCAACGACCAGATCATTGCGATGCACTTTGTGTGAATCAATCGGCGGCACGGTCACCCAATGGGCGTGGCCGTGATAATACCGGTTGAAGGTGATGCCCTCCCAAGCCGTTTGCACCACGATCAGGTCTCCCGCAGCGACACGCTGGTTGAGAACGACGGCAATGAGGTCAACATTGCTCCGCCGGGTATGTGCTTCCTCCCACGCCGACCGCGCATACCAAGGTATCACCACCAGCATAAAGCCGATGCGGAGCAGTCCCCACGGGCGGAGTGCGGGCCAGCTCGCGCCCAACAGTCCGTCCAGCGCAATGGCGCACAAACAGAGCATTTCTACGTAATACCACGTCTGCGTGGGATAATTCAACTTCATCAGAAACGCCATAAAACCAACGATTCCCAAAAGCATGCTCACCGCGCAGAACAGTGTCAGATCGCAGCGAACCCGGACAACATTCGCTGCGGTAGTCTCTGGCTGGTGCTTTTCCCGATCCAATTTCCGCTGCATCGCGAGCGCCACAACCAATCCGCCCAACAGCAGCATATCCCAGAGCCAGATCTCAGGACTGTCCGAGATCGGAGGATGAGCGCTGCTTCGGGGCGCCAAAGCATCACCAAGGGTATGCCACAGATCGGAATAGTTAGAGAAGGGTTCCTGGTTCATGGACACGTAAACCGAGCCGCGGTGGATAATCGGCAGATATATCAACATGCTCATGCCGGCCACGACCCCAATTCCCGTCAGTGTCACCAACGTCTTCCACTGCCGTCGTTGAATCACCACGCTGGCTGCACCGACCAGCATCGCGCACAGGAAAACCGCGTCGTAATAAACGCATTGGGCGAATAGAAGGCAGGTGAGAGTCGCCCAAAAAAC
>Ga0302195_10001523_pt1 | contig 18388 bp, 7 predicted proteins | sample II_Bog_N1_2_FD_198778 | JGI IMG/M metagenome (GOLD analysis project Ga0302195, IMG submission 198778) | Peat permafrost microbial communities from Stordalen Mire near Abisko, Sweden - II_Bog_N1_2 | ecosystem: Environmental > Terrestrial > Soil > Wetlands > Peat | place: Sweden: Abisko, Stordalen...
TCGAGCAGCGTAACCTTCCAGTGGACAGCAGGCACAGGCGTTACGCAGTATGTGCTGGGGATCGGCAGCACGGGAGTTGGATCGTACGACCTGTACAACTCCACCCCAATCACCGCCACCCAGGCCAGCGTAACCGGTCTGCCTGCCAACGGGGAAAAGCTCTACGCTCGCCTCTACTCGTTGATTAATGGAGCGTGGCAGTACAACGACTACACCTACACAGCAACCGCGACGCCGACGCCGGCGGTACTGACCTCTCCTGCACCCAGCAGCACGCTGACATCAAGTAGTGCGACCTTCCAGTGGACAGCCGGCACAGGCGTTACGCAGTATGTGCTGGGGATCGGCAGCACGGGAGTCGGATCGTATGACCTGTTCAACTCCACCCCAATCACCGCCACCCAGGCCACCGTAACCGGCCTGCCAACCAACGGGGAAAAGCTCTACGCTCGCCTCTACTCCTTGATTAATGGAGCGTGGCAGTACAACGACTACACCTACACGGCGCAGTAGGCGACGCAGGCCAGACCGTTCCTCTGGGCACCTTTGTCACTCTGAACGCGCAACCCATCGGCGCATCGCAGGCAAGCAGGCCCACGGCCATCACCATTGCCATGGGAACAGGAACCTTCACCAACAGTAACTCAGGAGGCACGGCGAGGGGGTTCGGGAGTCGCTCCGCAGCCTATTTACGAGAGCGGCGGATACCAGCCAAGCAATACAGCGACTCCAAACCCCTGGGCGGATGCTTCGACCACCTATACGTTCTTATCAGCCGGGCACCATACGCTTTCGGCCTCTTACCCCGGCGACCAGAATTACTCTTCAAGCGCTAGTCCGTCGGTTAATCTCACGGTGACCCAGGCGCAGCCGTTCTTCAACTCCCTTGAATAGAGCATTCCCAATCCGCCGGCCATAATCGGGCAGTGAACCACACGAACCGCGTCGCTCTACGGCTCACAGAGTGGTGCTCTTCCCACAGGCACTATTAGCTTTTCCAACAATGAGAACGCGATTACCGGAACAGTGTCCTATAGTCCGGGCAAGGGCGGTCGTGCCTTGACGGCTACTATGCCGTTCACCTTTACAACTGCCGGAAGCGATACACTTACGGCCTCCTATTCCGGCGACGTGAATTACCAGCCTGCGACGAGTGCCGGCAGTCTCGTTGACACAGTGACTGTTGTCGGACCTATTACTTTATCAGCAGGCTCGTTGCCTAACTTGGCGCCGGGCCAGACCGGATCAACGACGATCACCGTAACGCCTGCCGGCGGCTTCACCGGAATCGTGGACCTGACTTGTGCGGTCAGTACGTACATGGCCAATGTCAACGATATGCCGAGCTGCACCCTGACTCCTGCGGCGCCCAGTGTTACGGGCACGGCTGCGGTAACCAGTACTCTCGCCATTTCAACCACGGCGTCTACCAGCATCGCTCTTGCGCCCGAGCCCAGTCCGGGATCCCTCCGTTTGAGTGGATTCACGACCATCTTGGCCGTGGTGTTCTTCCTTGGTATTCCCTCGAAACGCCGCAGGTGGATGCTTTTCGCGGGTGCGTAGACGAGTAGACTGCCGAGTAGCGGGTCAACCGCTCAGAACGTACGATTTCAAGGGACTGCGTTTGGCCAGGCGATGGTTCGCAGGGGTACCATTGGCTCAAAGCGCTCTTGATGTCTGGCAAGGCCACTGAAATGACAACCCCGTCCGATCCGTCCAGAAAGGGCCGTTATGAATTTGGGAATGGTTCTAAAGCATGTTGGCGTCGTTGCGCTGCTGGCCGCCGCACCTTTGGCGAAAGCTCAAAACAGCTGCGAGGCACTCAAGAATCTGAAGCTCGACCATGGGGAGGTCGTCTCTGCCAAGTGGGTCGACGCTGGGATGATCCAGGTGCAGGATGGTTATCCCCCAAAGACGGTGAGTCTCCCGGAAAAGCGGCATTGCGAGATCGCTGTGGTGTCGCGGCCGACGTCGGATTCGGTGATTAATTTTACGTTGTGGATGCCACCGCAGGAAGACTGGAACGGCAAGTACCTCCAGCTTGGGAGTGGCGGCTGGGGCGGCACCATTCCGACTTCATGGATTGCCGGAGCGATGGCTGGGGGCTTTGCGGTTGCCGCGACGGACGACGGCCACCAGGTTACGGACATGGCAAGCTCGATCACTCCAACCTGGGCGCTTGGTCATCCTGAGAAGGTGATCGACTTCGGTTATCGCGCGTTGCACGAGACTGCGGCGATGTCGAAGACGGCCTTGCAGGGGTACTTCAGCAAGCCGGCATCGCAAGCTTATTTCATGGGCTGCTCGGATGGCGGCCGCGAAGCGCTGATGGAAGCCGAGCGCTATCCGGAAGATTTTGACGGCATCGTTGCCGGAGCTCCGGCCAACCACTGGACGCACCATTTCGCGGGATTCGTGTGGAATGAGTTAGCGCTGAGTGCAAAGCTGGAGAGCCGCATCGCCCCCGAGCAGCTGCCGGTGATTGAGAAAGCAGCACTGGCGGCCTGCGATGAGCTGGATGGTGTCAAGGACGGTCTGATTGAGGATCCGCGCAAGTGCCACTTCGATCCCTCGGTCTTGTTGTGCCGCGGAGCTTCCACGGCAGACTGCCTGACGCAGCCGCAGATCGACGCCCTGAAGCGGATTTACGCAGGACCCAGGAACCCGAAGACAGGAGAACAGATTTATCCGGGATATGAGCCAGGCGGCGAGGCTGAAGCCGGCAACTGGGTGACGTGGATCCTGCCCATGCCCCCGCCTGTCCTGACCTCCGTTCAGAGCTTTTTCGGGAACGGATTCTTCTCTCTCGTGGTCCACGAAGATCCAAAGTGGGACTGGCATACGATGGACTTCGATGGGGACATAAAGGCCGCGGATGAAAAGGATGCACCCATTTTCAACTCTTACAATCCCGATCTGCGTACATTTCGGGACCACGGCGGCAAGCTCATTCAGTATCACGGTTGGAGCGATGCGGCCATTGCCCCTCGTGACTCGATCGACTTCTACGAAAAGGTGACTGCGTTCCTTGCCAGCAATCCCGATCCGCGGGCTGCGGATGCCAAGGATGTTCAGGGATTCTACCGGCTGTTCATGGTTCCAGGCATGGGTCACTGCGCGGGTGGCCCCGGACCAACGAGTTTCGGAAACGGCGCAGCGGAAGCGGGCACTCCGATTGATGCGGACCACAACGTGCTGTTGGCGCTGGACCGATGGGTTGTGCAAGGGGTGGCTCCGGAAAAGCTGATTGGCAGCGGCAAGACGGGGGGCTCCGCGCCACTCAAGGTCACACGTCCGCTATGCCCGTATCCCAAGGTAGCTCACTACAAAGGCCAGGGAGATAGCAACGTGGCGGACAGCTTCGAGTGCGTAAAGGAGCCGGATAACCAGGCGCTCCCACGAGGATTGAAATAGACAAGTCGACGCGGGCAAACCCGCCGATCAAAGTCATGGGTTCAGGGCGAATGGTCGGCAATCTGTCGCCTATCCGGAAGTTATGTTTCAGTGAACATCTCCGCCAGCGTGACAATGTCGCCCGATCTGCGCTGCGCTCTCCACGTTCCGTCAGAACACATAGCCTGCCCGCAGCGCCTGCGACGCGGCTGGGGGCCTCCTGGATCCTTCCGCGGACATCCTGCGCGAAAGAGGGACATCATTGCCTGAACCGTGGGTCAGCGGCCGGCGGCGGACACGAAAGTCTTATACCACGTCATGTGATGCAGGCGGACGAGTATGGAATCCACCCAATGGCGCGATGCCGGGAGATACCGTCCGAGGGCATCCTGGACCGGCTCAGCCACACTCACGACGGCATGGAACTTCACTTCGCAGAGCAAGAGGTTGACCTCGACGCCTTCGCGGCGCAGTGCCGTTTCAATTGGAATGTGCGCACCCCGGAAGCGATCGACATCGAGACCAGGGGGCTGCTGTCAGTTACTCGCCACCGTAGTTAGCTGGGCTTGAATCCAGCGGTTGACGCGGGCGTCGAGGACGTCGAGCGGGAGGGCGCCGCCTGAGAGGATCTCGTCATGGAAGGTCTTGATGTCGAATTTGGGACCTAGCTGCCGCTTGGCGCGATCGCGCAATTCGCGGATCTTGAGTTGACCGAGCTTGTAGCTGCACGCCTGGCCGGGGCCGGAGATGTATCGGTCTGTCTCGGCCTGGATGGTGGGTTCGTCGATGGCATGAGAGTTGCGCATGTACTCTACTACCTGATCGCGGCTCCAGCCCATGTCGTGAATGCCGGTGTCTACTACCAGACGCACTGCGCGGAACAGTTCCGAGCGGAGCCGGCCGTAGTCGGAGCCGGGGTCCTGGTAGAAGCCGATCTCCTTACCGAGTTCCTCGGCGTAGAGGCCCCAGCCCTCAGTGTACGCGGAGTTTCCGCCGTGCTTGCGGAACTCGGGCAGGCCGGTGAGGGACTGCTGGATGCTGATCTGCAGATGGTGGCCTGGGACGCCCTCATGATAGGCGACAGCCTCGTCGTTGATGTAGCTGCGGTGGGTGGGGTCGGAGACAGCAACGGAGACGCGACCGGGACGCCTGCCGTCGGGGGTTCCACCCTGATAGTGCGTTGCAGCGGCTGCCTGGAATGGTGGGATGGGTTCGACAGTGACGGCGGTTTTGGGCAACAGGTTAAAAAGCTCTGGCAGGTGCGGCTGCATCTGGGAGATGTACTTGCGGAAGTCCTCGACGATGGCCTCAGCTGAAGCGGGCTGGTATTTGGGGTCGTTTTCGACGTGGTCGCGGAAGCTGGCGAGGTCCTTGTAGCCGTTGGCCTTGGCGAGCGCTGACATCTCTCCGGTAATGCGGTCGACCTCCTTGAGCCCGATCTCGTGAATCTGGGCTGCAGTGAGGTTGGTGGTGGTGAAACGCCGGAGGGTGGCCTGGTAGCGGCGCTTGCCGCCACCGAGTGAGTTGATGGAGAGCGTTGTGCGGGTGTAGGGGATGTAGTCCGTGGTAATGAAGGCCGCGAACTGCTTGTAGGCAGGGAAGACTTCGTTGTTCACCGTGGAAGTAATCTCGTCCGTGAGCCGCTTCTTATCGTCCTCAGCGAAGCTGGTGGGGAATTTCTTAAGAGGAAGGATGAAGGGATTGGCGGTGATGACGCCCTCGGCCTGACCAGGAATTTTTTCCGCGATGAAGCGGACGGGGACGAGGTGATCGTTGACGCCGGCGCGGAGAACGTCTTCGGTCTGAAGGAGGGCCTTGGGGATCTGGTGGAGGCGGGCGATGTAATCGTCGTAGTGCTTCACGGAGTCGAAAGGCATGGAGAGCGGGAGGTCGGCGAGGTTGGCATGGATGCCTCCACCGCCACCGTTGGCGCTGAGGGGCATCTCGTATTCGTTGAGGTCGTAGTCCTCGACGCGCTCCTGGAGTTGGCGAAGGAAGAGGTCGTGGGAGATGAGGTCCTGCTCGGGAAAGCCGGTGGGATCGATGGCTTTGATGCTGGCGAGGTCAGCGAGTTCGCGCTGGTGGCGGGCCGCGGAGGCGGCGAGAGAGTAGTCGCCGAGCAGGTCGTTGAAGCGGTAGTCACCCACGGCAGTCGCCAGGATCGGACTCATTTTGAGGCTGGCCTGCCAGGAGTCGTCGAAGAGGGCGTTTTGGGTGGCCAAGCGCGAGGTTACGGAGGCGGGCGCCTGGGCAACGGCGAACGGCGACATAGTGGCTAGGAACAAGGCGGAGACGGTGATCAGGTTGGGACGCATGCGGAAAAGGATAGCAAAGCGCCCGGAATTGCGGGCCGAAAAGTTCAGGTGGCTGAATCAGGGCCGACGGACTCGAAGTCCTTCGACTGCGCGAGCCGCAACTGCGCGAGTCGTTCCGTTCTGCTCATCGGCCTGATACACATCCCCTCCCTCTTCAAAAGGACACACAGGTCACAACACGGCAGCGTCGGCCATCGACCTTGACGCGTTCAAGGCCGATGGCCGACGCAACCAAGCTCCGTGCACCCCAATGTAGATCCCGTAAGTGTTGGCGGGGCCTGCGCTACCACGGCCCCGGCCAACATTCTCGATTGCGGGGACTCAGTCACATGAGCATCTCCTTCAAGAGTATCCTCGAAACCCGCTGGACGGTGTTGATGGAGGTGAGGTGCGCAAAATGCCCGAACCGACTAGGCCAGTCCAGATCAACACAGCCGCCGAACAGAAGACCACCGCCTACTACGAGAAGATGGCCGGCCTTTTCACGGAGCGCAATAAATACGCCGTGGGCTCGCCGGAGCGGCAAGCCGCCGCCGAGGCCATTCCGGCGCTGTGGGCAGCCGATGGCTAACATCCCGCTGTCAACCCTGCTGACTGTAACACCATCCCTTGTATGTTGCGTTGAGAGGCGTGAGGATGATTTCACGTTTCGGCGGTAAGGCCGTCCGTCCCTAAGGCCAATTGTGGTCGGCGGCGCCATCTTCAGCGGCAACATATCTGTGTTTTTCGACCCTGGATCTACACGAATGACGTCAAGCTGGAGTGCCCATTTGGCGTGTACCCCATCCGGATAGAGATCCTGAAGAGCAGCGGCCGGCCTCGAAGGAATGAGAGGCCTGCATTAGAGACTGCAGCGGCAATTTATCCCCCGAATGCCTGCGGCGCTTGTGGAGTTGGCGTCTGCGGGCCGCTCGGCTGCTTGGCGGGCTGCATGTACGAAATTACGGGTTAGTCCAGATCGATTTTCTCGCGGAGGCGTTTGAGTTGCTCCTCCTTGGGCGTGTCGTGCAAAGTCATCATTTCGAGATCGAGAGGTTCTTGCGCGTTAACCGTTGCGTCGTGCACATAGGCCCAGAGCGCACACTGCAGGGGTCCGATAGCGTCCTCGGCATGCCGTGTGGGGTTCAGGCAGCTTCGTCATCGAGAACCTCCGTAATCTGCGGGAACCCGTCTCCGGAGCGCACCACCACCACGCGGCTGCCGATGCGTATTCCAAGGTTCGGATCCAGGTGATGTTGTTCCGCTTCCGAATCCTGTCTTCCTTAACTCCGTCGAATCAGCGCTCCAAGCGGAAGACTCAGGACGTTGCAAACGTGTGGTTCTGAAACAGCGGTCGCGCCGACGCTGATAAGAAGATAACCATTCGCAAAAGAACGGACCGTCAACGCCAGAGATCTTCGAGGATCGACATGGACGGCCTTTTCCCTGTGATTGACAGACTTGAGTCGTTCAAGCTCGCTCCTGCCGTTCACTCTTTACTGGACCGTAATCGCAACTGTCGTTGAGGCACTGATTTTGTTGTTGGCTGAATCCGCTCCAGTCAGGGTGAACGTGTAGTTGCCGGCGGTGGTGGAAGAAGTGCCTGGACCTGTGGTTTGAACTCCAACTTCTCCGCCGCAGCCGATTACTCCCGCTCCCGTGATGATCAGGATAAGCGCAAGCATCGAGATCCAGCGGCGCCTCCGGGATGGCAGGAAGAAAACAAGCATCCCTGCAAATATTGCGCTGCCCTCGCCAAGTCCCCACAGGTTCTGCCGGTGCAGCCGAGCAAGTGGGGTGGCTGATGCCAGCGTTGTACCAATCGTCAGCGAGGTGTTTCCGGTGCCGCCAGACGAAAGCATGATGCTTGCAGGATTCAAGCTGCAGGTGGGCAGACTCAGAGCTCCGGTTGGGGAGTTAGTCAGCGTGCAGGTCAGATTCATCGTTCCTGAGTAGTTGGCTCCTGCGGTGAACGTCGCGATTGCGGTAGTGTTGTTCCCAGGAGAGATCGGAGTAACGTCAGGAATTGTGATCGCAACTGGAGAAACCGTGACGGTGGCCGTTCCAATCGCGACGGCGTAGGTCGCGTCTCCTGAATAGGTGGCGTTCAATGTGTCAGCTCCGCTGCTCAAAACTCCAGCCGCGATGTTGAAGCTTGCCGTACCGCCGGAAAGCACCTGCTGAGACATGTAGGAACCGCTGGTGAGTGTCACTGTTCCTGTTGGCGTCGCTTGCCCGCTGGCGCCAGCCACAGCGATCTGGACAGTCATGCTTTGATCGTTGGTGATCGTTGTGGCTGTCGGTGTCACGGTCACCGTATCACTTGCAGTGCCGATGGCCTGGGTAACCGTCACCGCGGCCGATTGAGTTGCGGTCGTGTAATCGGCGGCGCTGGAAGCATCCGGAGTGTAACTTACCATCAACGTGTCGCTGCCAACCGCAAGTGACCCGGCTGGAATATTGATGGTTGCGCTGCCGCTACTGACAGTTGTAACTGCCGAGGTATACCCGCCGCCGCTCAGAGTCACTGATCCAGAAGGCGTCTGGCTTGAGCTTCCAGCGGTGACCTTAATGGTCACCGCCATCGACTGCGCCGTGGTGATGCTCGTTGCAGATGGTGTCTCTGTCACCACCGGGGCGGCTTTGTTCACCACGAGTGTGACAGTGGCTGCGCCGGTTGTGTAGTCAGTCGTGTCGGTTGGTGTAAAGGTGACGGACAGAGTTTGCGAACCTGCTGTGAGAACTGTCCCAGCAGCCGGAGTGTAGACAAAAGTCCCCGCAACTTTGGAGGTTGCGTCGAGTTGCGCCGCGCCAAGTGCGGTTCCATAGGTGATGGCCGCAGGCGCGCCCCAGGTGATGGTGGGCGCAGCTTTGTTCACCACGAGCGTGACAGTACCTGCGGCGGCTGTGTAGTCAGTCATGTCAGTTGGCGTAAAGGCGACAGACAGCTTCTGCGAACCTGAGGGCAGGACCATACCAGCGGCCGGTGTGTAAGCAAGTGTTCCCGCTACCGATGAGGTGGCATTGAGTTGCGCTGCGCCGAGTGCGGTTCCATAGGTGATGGCCGCAGGCGTGGTCCAGGTGATGGTGGGCGCAGCTTTGTTCACCACGAGCGTAACTGTGCCTGCGTCGGTTGTGTAGTTCGTTGTGTCGGTTGGCGTGAAGGTGACGGACAGCTTCTGCGAACCGGCTGTGAGCACCGTCCCAGCAGCAGGGTTGTATGCAAATGTTCCTCCCACTGAGGAAGTTGCGTCTAGCTGCGCAGCGCCAAGCGCCGTTCCATACGTAACGGCTGCAGGCGCGCCCCAAGTGATTGCAGGGGTAGCCTTGTTCAACGTGAGCGTGACCGTAGCTGAGGCGGTTGCGTAGTCGGTCGTGTCGGTTGGCGTGAAGGTGACGGACAGAGTCTGCGGTCCCGCTGTGAGCACCGTTCCAGCAGCCGGAGTGTAGACAAAAGTTCCCGCTACTTTGGAAGTTGCGTCGAGTTGTGTGGCGCTCAGTGCCGTCCCATACGTAATGGCGGCAGGCGTGGCCCAGGTGATTGCAGCCGTCGCCTTGTTCACCGAGAGCGTGACCGTAGCTGCAGCGGTTGTGTAGTCGACTGCGTCGGTTGGCGTGAAGAGGACGGACAGCGTCTGCGATCCCGCTGAAAGTACCGTCCCGGAAGCCGGAGTGTAGGCAAATGTTCCTGCTACTGAGGAAGTTGAGTCAAGCTGTGTAGCACTGAGTGCCGTCCCATACATGATGGCGGCAGGCGTGGCCCAGGTGATGGTGGGTGTGACCGGCTGATTGATGGTGTAAGCGGCCGAAGTAACCGCGCTCTCCGTGTAGCCAGTGACCACGGCAATGGCTTGCAGTGTCTCAGTAGCGGAGACGGTGATCGGCCCGCTGTATAGGTTGGAAGCTGTTGTGGCAGTCGATCCGTCGGTGGTGTAGTAGATGGCGGCGCCTTGGATGCTGTCGGTGATTGTCACCGTCCGGGCGCGAACGTAGGTTCCGGCCGCAAGACTGAATGAAGGCGCAGGAGCCGGGCCGGGAAAGGTTACTTTGCGAATTCTGTCGTTCGCGACATCCCCGAAATAGATGTTCCCGGCGGCATCAAGCACAATTCCTGTGGGCCCGTTCAGCCCGGCGACAGTTGCCGAGCCGCCATCGCCGCTAAAGCCTGCGTATCCATTGCCCGCCACTTTCGTGATGATGCCCGTACCGGCGGATACCTTCCGAATTTCGTCGGGCCAACTGGGGATGTAAAGATCGCCTGCCGCATCTATTCCAATACCGGAGGGAATGATCGCGGCAGTCGTCGCCAAGCCCCCGTCACCGCTGTTCTGGTTAGATACTCCATTTCCGGCCACGAAGGTTAGGATTCCGGTACTTGCGGAAACCTTTCCGACCCACCCGTAAGATATCTCGGCTATGTAGAGGTTGCCCGCGGAATCCAATGCAATTGCGGCGGGGTAGAGGGGTGTGCTCGTGGCCGCACCACCGCTGGTTGTAGCGCCGAATCCGCCATTTCCGGCGACGGCCGTGATGATTCCAGTGGCGGCGGAAACTTCGCGCACTTCACCATGGCCGTAATCGGCAATGTATAGGTCTCCGGCGGCGTCAACCGCCAGGCCCGTGGGTTCATAAAGGCTTGCTGAGATTGCGGGACCGCCATTGCCCCACAGAGACGGACTGCCGGGTGAATTACGTTGGCCATTGCCGGCAACTGTGGTGATGATTCCGGTTGCCGCAGTCACTTTGCGAACAACGTTGATAATGGGATCCGAGATGTAGAGGTTCCCTGCGCTGTCCATCGCGAGCCCACTTGGAGCGTTTATTTCAGCACTCGTCGCGGGACCGCCATCCCCGACAGTTCCCTGGAATGTGGTGGGGTAGCTTGCGCTTCCGTTGCCTGCCACAATCGAGATGATTCCGGTGTTCGCGGCGACCATCCACACCACGTTGTTCCCGCTGTCGGCAAAATAGAGATTGCCGGAGCTGTCCAGTGCGATTCCCTGGGAATAGAACTCCTGCCCCTGGTTGATGCCAATCTCTGCGCTGGTGGCTGGTCCGCCCTGACCGGTGAATCCGATCAAGCCATTGCCGGCGACGGTGGAGATGATCGATGTCGGCGGAGTCGTGATGGTATAAGCCGCAGTGACTGGGGCACTGGCAAGATATCCCGGCGCAAGTGCGAGCGCATTGATGGTTACCGAACCAGTGACGCTGATGGGGCCGTTGTAGATGGGAGAAAGCGTGGTCGGAGTAGCGCCACCCAGCGTTACGTAGATTGCCGCTCCCGGCGTGGCATCGGTGATGTTTACCGTCTGTGTTCCGACGTAGGTACCGGGCTGGACATTGAAAGTTGGTTGGGCCGCTGCCGCAGACGGAGGAACACCAGGAGCTGTGATCTCGCGAATTCGATTCCATCCCGAGTCGGCGACGATCAAATTGCCGGAGTTGTCGAGGAACACGCTCTGGGGATAGCACAGACCGGCACTGGCCGCGGCGCCGCCATCTCCGCTCATTGCATAGCAGCCGAGGCCATTTCCAGCAACGGTGGTGATGATCTGGGTGCTGGCTGTGACCTCGCGAATGGCGCTGTTCTCAGTGTCGGCGATGTAGAGATTACCCGCGCTATCGATTGCTACCGCATCCGGTTGATAGAGCTGGGCGCTGGTTGCAGGACCGCCATCGCCACTGTAACCGCCGGGGTAATTGTTGTATGGGCTCGAAGCGTGACCGGCTATGGTTGAAATGATCCCGGCAACGTTTACCTTGCGAATGACGTTATTGAAGGTGTCGGAGATGTACAGGTTGCCGGCGCTATCGACTGAAACGCCGTAGGGACCGGAAAGGCCAGCGCTGGTTGCGGGCCCTCCATCGCCGCTGTAACTCATGTAGCTTCCGCCCGCTACGGTGGTGATGATCCCAGTGCCTGCGGCCACTTTTCTGATTCGTTTGTTATCTGTATCGGCGATGTAGAGGTTGCCGCCGCTATCAAAACCAAGTCCATGTGGATAGTTCAGCTCTGCACCGGTTGCCGTGTTCGTATCGCCGGCGAAGCCTGCTGTTCCGTTACCGGCGATGGTCGTGATCACGCCAGTGGTTGCGTTTATCTCGCGGACGACGCTGTTTGCTTCGTCCGCGATGAAGATATCTCCTGAACTGTCAAGAGCGAGGCCAAACGGATAGTTCAGTTCCGCACTGGTTGCCGGGCCGTTGTCACCGCTGAAACCTGCAGTTCCATTGCCGGCGATCGTGGTAATGATTCCGGTCCCGGCTGCAACTTTTCGGATGAGGTTGTTATTCGAATCAGCGATATAGAGGTTGCCCAGAGCATCTCGAATGGCGGCTGCGGGGTAATTGAGGGTGGCAGCCGTTGCCGGGCCGCCATCACCGCTGTATCCGGCGCTCCCATTGCCAGCGATGGTGTAGATCAATGGAGTGGAAGCCGAGGTAATGAGGTATTGCGCTGTGAAAGGCCCACTGTTGGAGTAGCCGCTCGCAATCGCAGTAGCCGTCAGCGTTTCCGACGACGACACGGTGATCGGCCCGGTGTACAGTGTCCCGCCTGGCACGGTTCCGTTGGTGGTGTAGTAGATGGTGGCTCCTGGCGCCGCGTCCGTAATACTCACGGTCTGCGTGCCTGAGTAGGTGCCTGCGGCGGGCGAAAACACCGGTGCCGGTGCGGCGGGCAGTTCCAGCGTGTAGATTGCCGTGGCGTAATTGCTTTGCTGGTATCCGTTCTCTATGGCGTACGCTGAGATGCTCTCGTAGCCGCCCTCTGTGAGCTGGATGGGTCCCGTGTAGACTACGAAACCGCTGGTATTAACGGTCCCGTATGCTTGGTAATATATGGTGGCGCCAGCGACTGGTTCGGTGATTGTGATGGTTTGCACCGTGGAATAGATACCTTCGGCCGGAGAGATAACCAATGGCTCAAGGCCCGCCGTGAGTTGCGCGGTCCCGGAAACGGAGGAAGGATAATTGCTGTCTCCGGGGTAGATTGCTTCCACATTGTGCGTTCCGGAACCGATCGGCGCTATGCCGTTCACCGTTGCAGTGGCCGTCTCGGTCGGTTCCGTCAGCAGAATCGACGCGGTGTTGACGCCTTGGGTCAGCAGCGCCAGATCGGGCACGCCATTTCCGTTAAAATCGGCTACAACAATCGCGGAAGGCAAACCGGAGTTCTGAATCGTGGAAAGGGTTGTCGGCGGCGTAATCGTAAAGGTGCCGTCTCCAGCCCCGATGAGAAGTGCAACCTCACCGTACCCGTTGTAGTTATAAATTCCCGCAATATCAAGCTTTCCGTCATGGTTGAAATCTCCAAGGGAAAGGCCAACGAATTCGCCGGGAACCGATATCGGACTTGCCGCAGTCTCCTTGAATGTTCCATCCCCTTTGCCTAAGGCGATTTCAACTCCATTCAGGTCAGAAAAGCCCAGATCGAGAATGTCGTCGCCGTTGAAATCACCCACGACTATGGATTTTGGGAAGTAGTCCAGGGGGAAGGACGTTGGGAGGGCGGTAAACGTCCCGTCTCCTTTGCCCAGAAGAACAATTGGGTTGCTGCCAAATTCGTAGTAATGCGTCACGATCAGGTCTGGTATGCCATCCCCGTTGAAGTCTCCCGTCGCGATCAAACCAAAATCCGTAGTCGGGAGAATATTCGGTCCCGCCGCCGTGAACGTTCCGTCGCCGTTACCGAGAAGAATGGTGACTCCGCCAGTAGAGATATAGTCACCCACGACGGCCAAATCGAGCTTGCCGTCTCCGTTGAAATCGGCGGCAACCACCGATCCTGGAACGCCATCCCCGCCAACCGACTGAGTGAACACCGTGTTAGTGATCGGCGTTCCAAATGTCCCGTCGCCATTCCCCAACAGGGTCGTGGCGTAGCTGCTCGAGTAGCCATTCCAACTCAGCACCACCAAGTCGGTCTTGCCATCGTCGTTGAAATCTCCCGAGGTCATCGTTGGATACCCTTGGGCACCGGTTACTTGCGTTGTTGGACCTGTGGTAAATGTGCCATCGCCGTTTCCCAAAAGGATTGTGACCGATGGTGGGCCGCCGTAGGTGTTGGCCGCCCAGAGGAAAGCAAGGTCGGGGATGCCATCGCCATTGAAGTCTCCCGCCACTTCTGTGATTGGAGCGTCGTTTATAGCAGGTGTCTGCGAGATAAGCCAACCAGTCCCAGCGGTGCCAGGTCCCAGGTTCACAGTTCCGAGCGATGCATTCGCAAAGCTTGTATCCAGGAAGGAGACACTCCCGGTGGGCGCCGCCGAACCTCCATATCCCACTACCGTCGCCGTCAGAGAGTAATCTCCCGGAGATCCATTCACCGAAATTGCGGATGTATCCGAATACACCGGGCTGGGAACTGGCCCCACCGTGAGCGTTGAAACTGCGGAAGCGCTGGTCAGGCCGAAGCCATTCTGCACAAACATGACTTTATAGCTGTGTACGCCCGGCCCAGGCACAAATTTGTACGTCGCCATCCCGCTGGCGGACAGCGCCGCCGTACCCAGCAAATGAATATCCGCGCAGTCGGTCGCCGACGCATCGCAGAAGCTCACCCAGCCTACTGTGACCGGACTCGCGCCCACCTGCACCGTCGCAGCAAGCGTAACAACGGTGCCCGGAGCAACCGACGTTGCAGGAGCGCCACCCACATTCACAATTAGTGTTGTCGTCGTCGTGGGAGGCACCCCCCACAGTGAGACTGTGCCGGAAGTGCTCGCGTTGTAATTCGATTCTCCCGGGTAACTGGCGTCTGCAAGATGTGCACCGGCTGCGGCGATTGCCACTGCCGCTGAGGCGGTTGCAGTCTCCGTGGGCTGGGTCAGCGAATCGGCTACGGCCCTGTTGCCTCCGGACAGCACGTCGGGAAAGCCATCCCCATTGAAGTCTGCAACCACGAAGTTATTGCCAAAAACACCGGATGCTAAAGTGAGCGATTCCGGTGTCTGAACAAAGGTCCCGTCGCCGTTCCCAAACAACACCGCGGCCGTCGTAGTGTAAAGGTTGGCGTACACAATATCCGGGATTCCATCCTGGTTGAAATCCGTAATTGCGAAGTTGGCTATCTGCACGTTCCCATTCGGGCTTGAGGGTGCCTCGGTGAAGGTTCCGTCGCCATTGCCGAGGAAGACCGTCAGGTACGAAGTGGAGGCGGCCGGGAAGACCAGGTCGGGAATGCCGTCGTTGTTCACATCCGCCACTGCCGCCATTGATTCGCCCAACTGGCCCGGGCCCGCAATTGTAGTGAAGGTCCCGTCACCATTGCCCAGCAGAATGGTGATCCCGGTCGACCCAACGCCGGTGAGAACGAGGTCGATTTTCCCGTCGCGGTTCAGGTCGGCCGGAATGATCGAACTGGCGGTGGAGACCACCGAGGTGGCGGTTGACGCCTGGGTAAATGTCCCATCGCCGTTGCCAAAGAAGATCACCACTTGTCCGTTTGACGAAGTTGAAGATCCTTGTTCCACGATGATCAGATCGGCATCGCCATCCCCATTTATGTCGGCCGTGGCAATCGAGGTAGGATTAAAGCCAAGGGCCGGACTGGAACCTGAAGCGGTAAACGTGCCATCGCCATTACCCAGGAAGATCGTGATCGTGGTATTCGGCGCGTAGTAGTTGCCATCGATCGCGGCGACGTCGGGGATTCCATCGTTATTGAAATCTCCAATGATGAATGAACCGGTTTCACTGGAAGGGCCGAAAGGAGAACCCTTTACCGTGAAGGTTCCGTCTCCATTTCCGAGCAGGACGTCGTACGTGCCGAAGTAGTCCTTCACGAACAGATCTGGAATCCCGTCCCGGTTCAGGTCCGCTACGGCATAAGTAACGCCGGCAACGCTGGGGGCGCTGGTGTTCACGTTTGTCCAGGCCACGCCGCGTGTAGCGCTGCCGAGGTTTCCCGTGCCAAGAACAGCATTCCCATTGTTCGTATCGAGAAACGAGACAGCGCCGGTCGGTGGGACTATATTCCCGGTCTCCGTCACGGTAGCTGACAGTGTGTACGCTCCCCAGCTCCCGGTCTGATTAATCGTTGTTGCGGTCGCCAGCGGTGGAATGGTCCCGGTCGCTTCAATTGCGGTCGACGCCGACGAACTCCCCGCATACGTATTCGTTCCCGCAAAAACAGCCTTATAGTTATGGCTTCCAATCCCCGGCCGGAACTTCACCGTCGCTGTTCCTGCGCTGGTCAACTGCGCCGTGCCCAGCACATGGATATCCGTGCAATACGTCACCGACGCGTCGCAGAACTTCACCTGTCCGGCGGTCAGCGCCGTGGCGCCTGCATTTACTTGTGCAGTCAGAGTCACTACGCTGCCTGAGGCAACAGTGGTCACCGCATTTCCCCCCGAAGTTACCGCGAGGGTCGTCGCCGTGGCGGTCTTCGTCTGCGCCGAAGCAGTCCCACATGTCCCCAGCACCGATGCGGCCAGCACACCGCATAAACCAACCAGGATGCCCATCTTTTGGAGTTGGCCGGAAATTCGGCCCGAGAGAACAGCAAGGAAGGAAGGACTTGCAAACCTGGAATCTGCACGCATGGAAGAATGACTCCTCTACGAACTTGTGCCAGGTTACAGGGGCATTCATTTTGAATGAACAAGCTTCCCGTAAACAAATTCGGGACGATCGCGGTCCTCGCAATCATCTCGACATTCTTCAAGGCACTGATGGACGATAGGAGTCTACCACCGAGCGGAGGCTGCACATTGTGAGGCTCGTTACGATCGTCTGAACACCACAAAGAACAGGAGCGGCTTGTTGGAGCTGGTTGGCATCCCGGCATGCGCGGAAGCCACCCCGGCCGCTTGGACGCAGGAAACGATCTTGATCGTATGCCAGCCCTCGCCGCGAAAGGTGTAGTTCCCGGCCACGCCGCATGCTGAAAAGCACTTTCAGAGAACTCCAGATCGGTCACGCCTTCGCCGTCCGCTTCTCGACGCGCTCAGCAATCTCCCACATGAACCGTCCAGGGGTGCGGCATGAGCAAGCCTGCTGCGCCAACAGGTGCATCGACTCCGAAAAAGCGAAACGGCCGGCTTCCAAGGCCGGCCGTCGCGTGCAAATTGCAGTTGAGACTATTTCTTCTTGCGGTTCTGGCCCAGCGAGATGACCTCTAGTGCAACTGGGGCGAGACCGGCCTTTGTGATGTTCAGTTCCTGGGCCGCGGCATAGGAAAGATCGATGATGCGTCCTTCAGAGAGAACACCGCGATCGTTGATGCGCACCACAATGGACTTGTTTGTATTGAGGTTAGTCACCTTCACCTGCGAACCAAACGGCAAGGTGGGATGGCAGGCCGTCATGGCATACATGTTGAAGCGTTCGCCGCTGGCGGTTCGGTGCCCATTGAGTACCGAGCCATACCAGGAGGCAATGCCGCGAAGAAAACTAGTTTTCGCGGCTCCTTCCGCTGTTTTAGGCGCTAACTGAGCTGGGGTTTCGCGCAGGACCGGCGCGCTCGGAGGAGCGCTGAATGCGGGTCCGGGAAGCCGCGCATCCGCCTGCACTGCCGGAGTGGCGAGAGTTACCACCACTGCGGCCAGCACAACCGATGAAGCTGCCGCCATGAGACAAATCCCAAGGGGGTTCTTCAGGTTTGTGTTGCGTGTTTTCCGTCGAATCACCATCTGGCCATTTTACCAACTCGATACTGTTTTCCCAAGGGGTTGGCGAGAAATATACTGGCATTTCCGCCGATTCAGGGGTACAGGGTTTTCGAGCCTTTCTGGTAACTGATTCATTATCTGCGATATAGAAGATGAATCCGGAAAGAGGCGAAATGAGGAGTATGAGGTTGGTGGAAGCGGTTTGTGGGTTGGAAACCCCAAGAAAGACCGGAGCAGCAGGGGGTGGCCGAGGGTAGATCCGCCTGAGCCTCGAATGGTATCCGAGTGCACACCTCCCGTCAAGAAATTCCGGGAATGGCACTCCACGCGCCAAATGAGTTCGGAGATTATGCCAGTTGATCAAGTGTGTTCGCGCGTTCACATTCTTGCCTCCAAACCGATTTAGCATTGGATGCAAGGCTTCACGATGAAGTCATCCCCGGCGGCGCTCGATGCGTTTGCGGCGGTTCGCGGTATAGTCTGGAATCCTTCATGCTGGTCAGCACGGCTCCGTTTTTTGTTTTTCTGGGCGCAGTTTGCCTGCTTTACTGGGTCTGTGCCGGGTCGCGCCGTCTGCAGTTGGCCGTGCTGCTGTTGGCGAACCTGTTCTTTCTGGCCCGCTTCAGCCTGGTTTACCTGGCGCTGCCGCTGGCGGCTTCGGTCGATTTTCTGGTTGGGCTGGGAATGGGGAAGTGGAACCGGGCCGGCATCCGGCGCACTTTGCTGGGGGCATCGCTAGCGGTCAACCTGGGGCTGATGGTGGGACTCAAGATGGTTCCGCTGCTGGCGGCAAACCGCTTGGCATGGTTGTTCACGCTGAGCCTTTCATTCTATTGCTTTCAGTCGCTTAGCTATACCATCGATCTCTATTTCGGGGAGATGCAGCCGACGCGGAGCTACATGGCTTATGTGTCTGCTGCGTTGTTCTTCCCCTCTATGACGGCCGGACCGATTCCGCGCCAGGGGAAACTGCTGGAGCAGATCTCGCGTCCTTTTGCCTTTACGGCGGAGGATGGCGGGAGGGCGCTGCTGCTGATCGGAATCGGATTGGTGAAAAAGCTGTTGATTGCGGATTATCTGGCC
>Ga0302195_10001535_pt1 | contig 18293 bp, 14 predicted proteins | sample II_Bog_N1_2_FD_198778 | JGI IMG/M metagenome (GOLD analysis project Ga0302195, IMG submission 198778) | Peat permafrost microbial communities from Stordalen Mire near Abisko, Sweden - II_Bog_N1_2 | ecosystem: Environmental > Terrestrial > Soil > Wetlands > Peat | place: Sweden: Abisko...
TAGCGCGAGCAATGCCGTGACGCCGATACTGGTCGCCAATCTCGTGGCGGGAAGCACTATCACGGTGGGACGGGATCCCGACAGTATTGCGGTCGCCCCCGATGGCGTCACCGCTTACGTGACCGATCGAGGCAGCGACGAAGTGACTCCGATATCGGTGGGCCCGAACGTCGCTGGCGATCCGATAGCCGTCGGCGTGCATCCCACCGGTGTCGCATTTACGCCAGACCAACCGCCCCGCACCCGATTGTCGGCTTCATTCGCTCCCGTCGGATCGGTGTCGCACTTTGACGCGTCGCGTTCGAGTGTCGCGGTGGGATACATCTCCAACTACGCATGGAACTTTGGAGATGGGGTGCAAACGGCGACCGTAATTCCGGAGGCGACGCATGTCTATCGAAGGGCGGGCAACTTCACCGTGTCGCTCGTTGAAACGGACTCAGCCGGTACGGCTCTGATAAAAATATTTACAGGACAGACCATGTCCAACAACGGAGGCGCCACTGCACAGGCCAGCGTGGTTGGCAAGGTTCCCGTAGCGAGGTGATCGAAGCGCATTTACGGTCGAAACCGACCAATTAGGTTCACAGACGTCGGGTGACACGCAGGAGACGAGGTGCTCAATCAGCCACTCGTTACGGCAGCGACAACCACTTCGAATTCCTCCCTTGACATGTCCGTGAAAAAGGGGAGGCGGAGCAAGCGGGCACTGATGTCGTCTGAAATGGGACATTCGCCGCGTCCCACGGCGACGCCATATGGAGAGGAATGAAGCGGCACGTAGTGAGTGACGGCAAGGACTCCGCGTGATGCTAAATGCCTCTTCAGGTCGACGAGTGCCTTCTCAGAAGGCATCACGAGGTAGAACATGTGAAATGCTTGTTCGCAGTAGCTGGGCACGTGCGGCATTTGGATTCCACGACGATCAGCCCAGGGGCCAATTGAATCGAACAATCCTTGCCACAAGTTGCGACGCTTCATCTGTATCGAGGAGGCCTCTTCCAACTGAGCCAAAAGAAGCGCTGCCGTAATCTCAGACGGAAGATAGCTAGAACCGTTGTCGACCCACGTATATTTATCGACCTCTCCTCGGAAAAATCGAGAACGATTCGTCCCCTTCTCCCTAAGGATTTCAGCTCGGCTGAGGTAGGAGATGTCATTGATGACAATCGCACCTCCTTCACCGCACGACAGATTCTTGGTCTCATGAAAGCTTTGCGTCGCCAAGGAGCCAATGGTGCCGAGCAGTTGCCCACGGTAGGTGCCGTACAGGCCGTGAGCGTTGTCTTCGAGGATGGGGATGTTGTGCGCACTGGCGATAGAGGAGATGAAGCTCATCTCACAGCCGACTCCGGCGTAGTGAACCACGACGATCGCCTTGGTCTTAGGAGTGATGAGATGCTCGATCTTCGTCTCATCAATGTTCATCGTGTCCGGTCGGATATCGGCGAATACGGGAACGGCCCCACGCAAGGTGAAGGCCGTCGCTGTGGACGAGAACGTGAACGAGGGAATGATGACTTCGTCACCAGGCGCAATATTGAGCAATAGCGCAGACATTTCAAGTGCATCGGTACATGAGGATGTCAGGAGAGCTGCCTGAGCTTGGATCTGCGAAGCGAGGAGGGCTTCGCATCGTTTGCTGTATGGTCCACCACCGGCAAGTGGACCATGGTCAAGAACATTGCGAACATAGTCGTAACTTTTGATTGCGGTTGTTGCTCGATTGAAAGGGACAGTCAGGACCGGTGCCATAGCGTTCACGCTGACCGGACGATATCTGCGGGTGGACAAATATCTCTGACGACATAGGTTGGCTTCTCAAGGACCCGAAAATGGATGCGGCCGAGATACTCGCCAAAAATACCGAGGACAAGAAGTTGCGAACCCGAAAAGATGGCAATCATCGACGCGAGAAACGTAAAGCCGGGAAGGTGGCTTGCGACAAAGAATCGAACAACGGCATAAAGAAAAATACAAATACCGAGAAGCGTGAAGACTATTCCGATGAGACTCGCAAACTGCAGAGGTAGGACGCTGTAGCTCGCCACGAGATCAAAGGTGTGTCGCAGCAGCTTTCGAAAGTTGTAATTGGATTCACCCGTCTCACGTGCATCGTGTTGCACCGGAACTGCCGCAAACGTCGAAGCGCCCCAACTCAAGAGAACGTCGATGTCAACGAAAGATCCCGCAAAATCACTGAATACGTCTCGTATCGAAGTATGGAACGCTCGAAAGGAACTGATGTCCTTCATGGATTCAAGACCAATGACGCGCGTAATAATTCGTTTCACCACACCCGTCAGCCATCCCCGCAACCGGGTGTAGTGCTCCTTGTCTGGCGTCCCGTAGACTACGTCGTTTCCGCGGGCGAGCTCGTCCACGAGTAATTCAATCATTTCGGGAGGATTTTGCAGGTCGTCGTCCATGGTCACGGTAATTTCGTAGCTCGCGCAACGGATTCCGGCGAGCAACGCGTTGTGTTGGCCAAAGTTTCTCGCCATCGAAACGCCACGCACTTGCGGATTTTCAGCAGAGAGACGCTTAATCGTCTCCCAGCTCCCGTCCTTGCTTCCATCGTTGACGAGAACTATTTCGTAAGGAGCGTTACGGGGGCCAAGCACCTCGATGATTCGTGCTGTTAGCTCGCTAAGCGTTTCTTCGCTGTTATAAACGGGGACAACGACTGATATTGATTGATGATCTGATGCGTTTACCATCTTGGACGCGAGTTCGACATGATCGAAACAGACTTTCGTAACCGACGCTGGCGCGAGACGAAACTGCCACGACGAACGATTGTCACGTTCGTAATTTAGCCTAAAGCCCAATCTTCTGTGCAATCCGCTCAGGCGTTCAATGTAGACATGCGGTCAAAATTCGTCACCATGTCGGCAGTGTCGCAGGTCATCGATTGACATGAGAATGTGTTTGCCCCCTGTTTCGACCGCGTCGTAATAAAGTTCGCGCTAGAAGGTGCTGAGCGAAGCGTGGCAATCTCGAGATTGACCAGTCGGGTCTGCAGTTTGACGAGACGCACGAAACACCGTGCGACCCCGAGTCAACTGCTCCGCTAGTGAAAGTGTCGACGGCGAGCAGACGTGTTGTTGAGGCCAGCCAAAGTCATGATCTTCGACGGTCCGCCTTGGCCATAAGGGGTCCGGTGATCTCGAGAGCCATGGGGCGACCCAGTTCGTCGGTGATCGACGACAGCCCCACCCAAGCGCCGTTGGGTTGAAGTAACCCCGTGGGCGATGCTCGAGTCCCGAGTCTTGCTTGAGGTCACGAACGGTAAGTTGGAAATCCTCACATCTCAACGCGGAGCTGATAGGCACCTTCGACTCGAGGTGAGAATGGGAATTGTTCCTTTAGCAATCCTCAGAATGGCATCCAACCTCAACACTCAACGGAATTGACACACAATTCGCATCCTTAGTAGCGACCTTTGCAAAGGAGGATGCAATTGCCACCTACTGGCCCACGAGTGAGCATCGAGCGCGCGACGCGCCGTTAGGCTCGACCACGCCGGTTGACACTTCTCTGACGTGCGTTGTTTGCGCGAGGGTTGATCACTCTCCTCGTCGCGACGTCATCGTGACCGGCCCGACGAAGGGATATTGAATGACTAACGACACGTCGCACCTCGGGGGCACCTATACCGTGGCCGATGGCATCACGCTGACGCGTATGGGATATGGCGCTATGCAGTTGGCCGGACCGCAGGTCTTCGGTCCACCCGCCGACCGTGACGCCGCTATTGCGGTCCTGCGTGAAGTGGTGGAGATGGGTGTCAATCACATTGATACGAGCGACTTCTACGGTCCGCACATCACTAATCAGATCATCAAGGAGGCGCTGCACCCCTACCCCGACTCGCTGCACCTCGTGACCAAGGTGGGCGCGCGCCGCGACGAAAAGGGGGGCTGGCCCCACGCCCGCAAGCCCGAGGAATTGCGCTCGGCCGTCTACGACAATCTGGAAAACCTTGGGATTGATGTGTTGGATATCGTCAACCTGCGCATGGGTGGCCTCAGCGCCCCCGAGGATGGATCGCTGCAGGAGCAGTTCAGCGCCCTCGCTGCGCTGCAGCAAGAGGGCGTGATTCGCCACTTGGGCGTCTCCACGGTGTCGGCCGCGCAGATTGCCGAGGCGCAGGCGATTGCCCCAGTGGTGTGCGTGCAGAACTTCTACAACATCGCCAATCGTGGCGACGACCAGCTGATCGATTCTTTGGCGGCGCAGGGCATCGCCTACGTGCCGTATTTCCCGCTCGGCGGGTTCACACCGTTGCAGTCCGACGAACTCGCCACGGTGGCCGAGCGCCGTCAGAGCACCCCGATGGGTGTGGCGCTCGCCTGGCTGTTGCAACGATCACCCAACATCTTGCTAATCCCCGGTACGTCCTCAGTCGCCCATCTTCGTGACAACGTGGCGGGCGCCTCGCTGAAGCTGTCGGCCGAGGACATCGCCGAACTCGACGCCATCGCTGGGCCGTGAATGTGAGGACGTGGGGCTAGTGGATTAGTGCGCGGTGTTCGGGGTCGGCTGATTCGAGCAGCACTCGCCACTCCGCTCGGGCAATCGAGGCCCTCGCCGCGTCGACCGCGTCGGGATTCACCGAAACCGAGGTGATGCCCATGCGAACTAGTTTCTCGGCGAACTCCGGATGGTTCGAGGGTGCTTGACCGCACAGTGATGACGTGATGCCCGCTTGGTGGCACCGAGTGATGATCCGTTCAATCGTGTCCAGCACTGCGGCGTCGGACTCGTCGAAGAGCTCAGCGCACTTTTGGGAGTCGCGATCCACCCCCAACATCAACTGGGTCAGGTCGTTACTGCCGATGGAGACCCCGGTGATGCCCATATCGGCGTATTCGGGAATCCGGTACGCCACGGAGGGCACTTCGGCCATGACCCAGAGAGGGAGCTTTCCCGCGACCGGACTACTCGCCACGATGTCGAGGCACGCCTCGAGTTCCCAGCGGGTCCGCACGAAGGGGATCATCAAGGTGATGTTTGGTGTCTCCTCAAAAACTCGTTCGAGCACATCGAGTTCCAGTCGGAAGACCTCGGGGTCGCGCACGTAACGAAAGCAGCCACGGTATCCGATCATTGGATTGTCTTCGACGGGTTCGAAGCGCTCTCCACCTTCGAGATTCGAGAACTCGTTGCTGCGAAAGTCGATGCTGCGATACACCACTGGACGGTTGGCGAATGCTCGGGTGATGCGAAGTAGCGACGCGGACATCGCATCGACGAACGCCGCTCGCTCACCCCTCTCGATGAGGAGTTTGGGATGCACTCCGTTGAGGGCGTCGGTCACCATGAACTCGGCGCGCAACAGGCCGACCCCATCGACGTCGAGGGCGGCCACTTCTTCGGCGTGCTCGGCAAAGGCCAGATTGACGTAGAGTCGCGTGGCCAACGGCAAAGCTCCCGAGGGCGGTGCAGGAGTCGCCGACATCGTCACTGCGGTACGCAGTAAGGCCGGTGCCGCCCCGGGCTGGTAGAGGAGGTCACCCTCGTAGACCGCACCTTCGGCGCCGTCGACAGTCACGATCTCTCCGGTGCGCAACACCGTCGTGGCGTTGCGAGCGCCCACCACGCAGGGAACTCCCAGTTCGCGCGACACGATGGCCGCGTGACAGGTGATCCCGCCGCCGTCGGTGATGAGTGCGCTGGCCCGGCGCATGGTCGGCACCCAGTCCGGACTGGTCATCTTGGCCACCAAAATCTCACCGGCGATGAGCTGGTCGCCCTGGTCGGCGGATTCGAGGATGCGAACAGCTCCCGACGCGCGACCGGCTGATGCCGCGAGCCCCCGGACTAGTGCCCTGTCGGTGGAAGGAGCGTCGACCTGGGCCTCGCGTCGCTGATCGAGAGTGGTGATAGGTCGTGACTGGACCAGGTATTGGCGCCCACCGGCAATCGCCCACTCGGTATCTTGGGGCGCGCCGTAGTGGGCTTCGGTAGCGAGTCCCAACTTCGCTAACTCAATCGCCTCGTCGTCGCTCAAGACCCGTCGACTGCCTTCATCAGGGCTGAGATCGACGTGCAAGTCCTTGCCGTCGGGGCCGCGCACGAGTTTGAAGTCCTTGGTGCCCACGCGCACGTGCTGCAAGGTCGGGCCGGTCTTGGACAAGATGTAGGTGTCGGGTTCGACCTCGCCACTCACCACGACCTCACCCTGACCGAATGCCGCGTCGATGACGATCCTGCCGGTGTCGCCCGTGGACGGATCGGCGGTGAACATAACGCCCGAACGCTCCGAGGGGATCATCTCCATCACCACCACACCCATCGAGGGCACGTCGTGCAGTGCACGCGTCGCCCGATAGGACATCACCCTGGCGCCGTACAGCGACGCCCAGCAGCCCACGATGCTCTCGATCAACTCCTGGTCACCCTTGACGTTGGTGTAGGTCACGTTCATACCGGCGAAGGACGAGTCGCCGGCGTCTTCGCCGATACCCGAGGAGCGCACCGCGACGCGGGCGTTGGGATCGAGACGATGGTAGGACTCGAGTATCGACGAGGTGAGGTCCTCGGGCATCTGAATCGAATGCACCAATGCTTGGGCCTCGTGGGCCGCGCGTGTCAGGTCGGCGGTGGTCGCGGTATCCACTCCGGCGAGCACTGCGGCCAATTTCTCAGCGATGTCCGCATGGCCGATTGCGTAGCGGTAAGCCTCGGAGGTGACGACGAAACCGGGGGGGACCGGCAGCCCCGCCACGGTGAGCTCACCTAGGTTGGCGCCCTTTCCTCCCACTAGTGGTGCATCGTCGAGGCGAATCTTGTCGAACCAGCGTACGAACTCCATCGGTTCCGCTCCATCCGGATGGCTATGGCCATCCCTCTCCAGCATGCTGCTCGCGCGGGCGTACGCGTAGGGGCCAAGGTCACCACCTCAGGCGCGCAGCGTGGTGCACACGATGGCTACGCTCACGGTGGGGTGGCGGCTGGCGCATCAGGGTTCCGCGAAGTGCGGACAGATGCGGCAGAGTTTGCCATCAGCACCTCACTAGAAGGTGGAGTCGTCCGTTGGGTACCAACGCTCGAATGAGAAGAGATGGTGATGAAGAGGCCTAAGACGTCAGCGAAGAGAAGAAGGACCCTGGTAGCCGTCGTGGTCTTTTACGTCGTGGCCACGATCGTGGCACGTCGACGCGGGTATTCGGGGATCGGGGGGCGAACCCTGGTGCGGTGCCGTCAAGGCCATCTTTTTCGCACCATCTGGGTGCCTGGGGTGTCGATCAAGGCGATCCGCTTGGGCTGGTATCGCGCACAGTTCTGCCCAGTGGGTCGACATTGGACGCTGGTGTCGCCGGTCAAGGACGTTGATGCGACGTTGAACGCCCCTCGCTTGAGCCTGGTACCAGATGACCTCCCTCTCCCGTAATCGTTGTCGGGTCGAAAGTTTCTTGTCGTGGCACGGTAACTTCGACTGGTGACCTCACCTGCTCTCGACATCCAACATCTCGTCAAAGACTACGGCACGACCCGGGCGGTGAACGACGTGACCTTGAGTCTCGAACCCGGCGAAGTACTGGGGTTCCTTGGACCCAACGGTGCCGGAAAGTCAACCACCTTGCGACTGGCGCTAGGTCTCTTGCGACCGACGTCGGGCACCGTGACCGTCCTCGGCCACCCGGCTGGCACTGACGAGGCGCGTGCGAGGGTGGCCTACGTCGCGGGTGACGTGTCGTTATGGCCACAGTTGACGGGCGAGGACACGCTGACACTGCTGGCATCACTGCACGGCTCCACCGACGCCGCCTACACCAAGGAGCTGGTCGATCGCTTCGAACTCGATACGCGCAAGCGCTTGCGCGCCTATTCCAAGGGCAACCGTCAAAAGGTCGCTTTGATCGGGGCGTTCGCGACCCGCGCCGAGGTGTTGTTGCTCGACGAGCCAACATCGGGGCTTGATCCGCTGATGGAGAGGGTCTTTCGTGAATGCATTGTCGACGCGCGCAGTCGCGGTCAAGCCATCTTGTTGAGTTCGCACATGTTGAGTGAGGTCGAACATCTGTGCAATCGGGTCGCCATGATTCGTTCGGGCAAGCTCTTCACCGTCGCTGACGTGGCGGACCTGCAAAAGCGCGTCGGCGTCGAATTCGATGTGGTGGGCGAGGTGGGTGACCTCGCAGGCGTCCAGGGCGTGACGCACGTTGAGGAGTTGCCCGACGGGGTGCGCGTGCGGGTGGTGGGCGCGCCGACGGCGTTCCTCGCCGCCCTCGCGACGAGGAACATCACGGCGGTGCACGGGCGCGAGGCGTCGCTCGAGGAGATCTTCCTCAACTACTACGACGAGTCAATGACCGCATGAGTCGCCCCCTCACGACGGTGCGTGCGGTTGTATGGCGCGAAGCCCGCTCCAGCACGATCATCATCACCGTCCTGATCGCGGCGGTCATCGAAGTCGGGCTGCGGTCGTTCGTGGCCAGTGGCGGAGCGGTGGGGATGCTCGCCTTGCAGCCGTTGGTGCAGAACCCGGCAGTGGCTGCCCTATATGGTCGCGTGGCCAACTTGGACACTGGCGGGGTCTTCGTCGTGTGGAAGATGGGCGCGTTCATGCTGTTGATGGTGGCGGTGTGGTCCGCCCTCCTCGCCACGCGGCTCACGCGCGCCCACGAGGATGACGGTTCGTGGGACGTACTGGTGATCGGGCGACGCGATCGCGGCTCGGTGTTGCGCACCACGACGTTGATACTCGCGCTGTCGGTCGTGGTCGTCGCGATGGTGTCGGGGCTGGTCCTTCTCGCAGGCGGCCAAAGCGCTGCCGGCTCGGCGTACTTCGCACTGGGTGTCCTGGCGACCGGTTGGTCGGGAGCGGCAATCGGACTCCTAGCGGCTCAGTTCGTGGCGCCGCGGCGTAGTGCGAGCCAGGCGGCCATCGCCATCATCATCGCTGCGTTCTTCGTTCGCATGGTGGCAGATTCGACGGTCTCGACCGAATGGCTACGTGATGTGACTTTCTTTGGTTGGGTGGAGAAGATCGGGGCGTTCCAGCACGCCAATCCCCTGGCACTCGTGCCGGCGCTGGTGGGTCCGATGGTTATCGCGGTCGTCGTCGTGATCTTGCAGGGGCGACGCGACGCGGGCGGCGCCTTGTGGACCCATCCGGACTCGGCACCACCCCAGCCCTTCCTCTTGGGATCGGCGTGGACGTTCGCGTGGCGCGAGCGCTCGAGCGTCTGGCGCTGGTGGACCGGCGGCCTCGCCATCTTCGGAGGCATACTCGGATATCTGACACACGCTCTGGTGTCTTTGGCACAGACCGATCCGGGGTACGTGGCGTTGCTCAAGCGCTTTGGCTACGGCGCGATGGTCACGGGTGTCGGTTTCGTGGCCCTCGTCACGGCGGCCATTTCGGTGGCGTTCACTTATCTCGTGTTCACCTGGATCGCCACGGTGGCCAGCGACGAAGTGAAGGGGCGCCTCGATGTAGCCCTGGCCACCGGGCCCCGACGACTTACGTGGCTGGCGAGTGTGCTCGCGTCCGGCCTTCTCGCGGTAGTCGTCGCCGCCGGGGTGACGACGCTGTCGATGTGGCTGGGCGTGCGGCTCAGCGGTACGCCGATGTCGCTTTCGACGGTGTTCAAGGCAATTGCGAGCTCGCTGGGTCTCGTTCCGTTCATTGTGGGAGTCGCGCTGTGGCTGGTGGGCCGATTGCCACGGTCATCTTTCGTCGTGGGATCAGTGTTCATCTTGGTGGCGTACGTAGTGCAGGCTCTCGGCCCCATTCTCAAGTGGCCGAACTGGGCGCTCGCCTGCGACCCGTTCCATTACATCCGCGCGGTCCCCGTGCAACCAGTTGATCTGACGGGTCTGGCGTGGGTGAGCGTGGTGGGAGCGGGTATTGGTGCGCTGGGCCTGTGGCGCTATTCGCGTCGCGACGTGGTGGGTTGAGTCACTTCGGCGGCAGGCGCACGCCCGCGTCGAGGCGTACGCACTCGGCGTTCATGTAGGCGTTGGTTAAGAGCTCGATGGCCAGTGACGCATACTCCGAACTCAAACCGAGGCGCTTGGGGAAGAGAACGCCCTGGGCCAATTTCGCCTTGAAGTCCTCGGACTCGGGAGCGAAGCCGTAAATGGGCGTGTCGATGAGCCCGGGCAGGATGCAGTTGGCCCTCACGCCGATCGCCGCCAAGTCGCGCGCCAGTGGCAACGTGAGCCCGACGATGCCGCCCTTGGAGGACGAATAGGCCACTTGGCCGATTTGGCCGTCCTGAGCCGCCACCGACGCCGTGTTCACGATCGCTCCCCGACATCCGTCATCGTCGGGTTCGTTACGACCCATCGCGGTTGCGCCGAGGCGACAGACGTTGAAGGTGCCGATCAGGTTGACCTCGATGATCTTTCGATAGACGTCCAGGTCGTGCGCGGAGGCGTATTCGCCATCCTTGCCTACTGTCCGCTGCGCCCAAGCGATGCCAGCACAGTTAACCACGCTGCGCAGTGGGGCCAAGCTCGCGGCCGCGTCGATTGCCGCAATGACTTGTTCGGTGTTGGTGACGTCACACGCGGCGAAGAGCCCGTTGACCGCCTGGGCGACACTTCGTCCGCGCTCCTCGTTGAGGTCGGCGACGACGACGTGGACGCCTCGCGCGGCCAGGGCCCGCACGGTGGCCTCGCCCAGTCCCGAGGCGCCACCGGTAACGAGGGCGGAGGTGTTCTGTAGTTGCATGGCACTCCTTTTGGCAAGAACTCCACCTCGAGTCAAGCAGAGTCCGGTAGGAGATCGCGCGAATGGCGTCGCCGCGCGTGGCCTAGCGTGGTGTGGTGCCCTCGGTCTACGAATTAAGTCCCGACGACCTGGCGGCGCTTTTGGTCGACGAACCGCGGTACCGAGTCGATCAAGTGTGGCGAGGGCTATGGGACGAAGGACTCGAGTTCAGTGGCATCACCACGATCCCCAAGGCACTCCGCCAGCGCCTCGCGCAGCAGTACCCGCCGGCGCTCGAGGTGGCCAATGACGTCGCTAGCGACCTGGGGGCCACGCGTAAATGGGTATTTCGCCTGCACGACGGAGCAACCATCGAGACAGTCCTCATGAGTTACGTCGATCGCGTGACGGTGTGCGTCTCGTCGCAGGCGGGTTGCGCCATGGGTTGCACATTCTGCGCCACTGGTCAAGCGGGATTCTCTCGACAATTGAGCGTGGGCGAGGTGATTGAACAGGTCATGTTCGCCGCGCGCGCCGCCGCACCACGCCGACTCTCGAATGTCGTCTTCATGGGGATGGGCGAACCCCTCGCCAACTACCCGGTCACCGTGGGCGTCGTACGTCGACTGCACGAGTATCGCGCAATGTCCGCTCGCCATCTCACCGTCTCGACCGTCGGGGTGGCGCCGGCCATCGAGCGTCTGGCCGACGAGGGACTGCCCCTGACCCTGGCCGTGAGCCTGCACGCCGCTAACGACGTGACGCGAAACGAACTGGTCCCACTCAACCGTCGCTACCCGCTCGAGCGGCTCCGCCAGGCCTGCGAGAAGTGGTTGGCCACGACGTCACGTCGACTCAGTTTCGAGTGGGCGCTCATCGATGGAGTGAATGACACCGATCAGGCCATGCACGAGTTGGCCGACTACGCCGGTGCCCTGCGCGCGCACGTCAACTTGATCCCACTCAATCCGACGCCCGGCTACTTGGTGATGGGCTCGCGCTCGCAGCGCGTCAGTGAGTTCCGCGATGGACTGGAGTCGCTGGGAATCAACGTCACCGTGCGCAATACTCGCGGACGCTCGATCGACGCGGCCTGTGGTCAACTGGCCGCGGTCACCAACGGCCACAAGTCCAAGGTTGCGCTGCGGGCGCGCTAGACCGATTCGCGCCAGAAGTCTCGCCGTCGCCACGCCAACAGACCGACGCCCGCGATGCAGGCGAGCCCCCCCGAGACGATAGAGAATTCGGTAGAGGTGACGCCCGCGACCACTCCCGATTCGGCGTCGCCCAGGCGTGGTCCGCCCGTGACCACCGCCATCTGAATCGCCGAGATACGGCTGCGGAACTCGTCGGTGATGGCGAGCTGCAGGATCGTGGAGCGCAGCACCGCTGACACCATGTCCATGCCGCCAGCGAGGGCCAAGATGATGACGCCGAACCATAGGAGGTGCACGATGCCGAAGGCTGTCATGGCGACCCCCCAGATCACGATGACCATGAGGACCGTGCGCCCGCGCCGCTGCACATGGTTGATCCATCCGGCGAAGGTCGCCAGGACGAGGGCGCCGATACCGGGTGCGGCGTAGAGCAGTCCGAGGGTGCGGGGCCCGCCGTGGTACACCGTCAGGGCCATGGCGGGGAACAAGGCACGCGGTAGTCCAAAGACATTGGCGTTGAGGTCCGCGAAGTAGACCGCCTGGGCAACGGCGTGGCGTCGTACGTAGCGAAAGCCATCGGAAATGGCGCTGAATAATTTCTGAGAGTCGACCGTGCGCGGGGACGACAACGGCGACATGAAGAGGGTCGCTGCAGCCAGCACCAAGAAGGTGACGGCGTCGACGATGTAGCACGACGAGAGACTCACCGAGGCCAGGAGGAGGCCGGCGAGCGAGGGTCCCGCGACGACGGAGATGTTCACGACGATCTGGTAGAGCGAGTACGCACTGACGAGCTGGTCTTCGCGCAGCATGGTCGGCATGGCGGCTTGGCGCACGGGTCCCGAGAATCCGCTCGTCGCTGCCGCGAAGGCCGCGATGATGAGCAGCGCCGCGAGGTCGCGGTGCACTAGCGCCGCATTGAGTGCGAGCGCCGCGCTGGCGAGTGCCGAGATGACCGAACCGACGATGAGAAGTTGGCGGCGGTCGTAGCGGTCGCCGTAGGCGCCGCCCCAGAGCGAGCCGGCGATGAGGAAGGGCAATTGGATCAGACTGGCTAGTCCCACCCACAGACTCGAGCCCGTTTCGCGGTACACCTGGTACGGCACGGCGACCATGGTGACGTTACTACCGAGTAGTGAGAATAACTGGCCGATAACGAGCAGACGAAAATTACGATTCTGCTTGAGCGGACTCCAGTCCACGAGGAGCCGGGGCACTCTCACATGCTACGAGAGTAGGGTATTTCGAGAGCGGGACTCGAAGGAGCGTTGATGATCGACGAGGAACTAGTCCAGTTGCTGACACCAGAAGGTGAGCGGGTCGCTCACCCCGATTACGCGTGCACCCTCTCGGGCGAGCAGATCCTGTCGATGTACCGCGACATGGTGATTGTGCGTCGACTCTGTAACGAATCCACGTCGCTGCAGCGTCAAGGTCAATTGGCGTTGTGGGCGCCGATCCAAGGACAAGAGGGTGCCCAGATCGGCGCCGGTCGCGCGCTCGCTCCCATGGATTTCACGTTCCCCACTTATCGTGAGCACGGAATCGCCTGGTGCCGAGGTGTGCCGCCGGAGAATCTGCTGCGGCTTTTTCGTGCCGTGAGCAACGGTGGGTGGGACCCGCAGAAGTACCGTCACCACTTGCCCACGATCGTGTTAGGCAACCAGGTACTCAACGCGGTGGGCTACGCCATGGGCATTCAACGCGACGGCGCGGACGAAGCAGTCTTGACATTCTTTGGCGATGGTGCATCAAGCCAGGGCGACGTGCTCGAGAGTTTTGTATGGGCGTCATCGTTCAACGCACCCATCGTCTTCTTCTGTCAGAACAATCAGTTCGGTATTTCGACGCCCTCCTCGACCCAGTCCAAGGTGCCGCTGTTTCGACGCGCCCGCGGGTTCGGTTTCCCGGGCGTTCGCGTGGACGGTAACGACATGCTCGCGTGCTACGAAGTGACCAAGGCCGCGCTGGAGAACGCGCGCGCCGGCGGAGGCCCGACGATGATCGAGGCCTACACCTATCGGATGGGGGCGCACACGACGTCCGACGACCCGACGCGCTACCGCGTCGACGCCGAGGTCGAGGTGTGGAAGCATCGCGATCCGATCGAACGTATTAAGTCGCTATTGGTGCGCGAGTACCAGACCAAGCCTGCGGCCTTCGAGGCTATCCACGAGGAGGCCGAGGCCTTCGCCCTGAAGTTGCGCGACGATGTCTTGGCGATGGGGCGACCAGACCCTCTGTCGATGTTCGACCACGCGTACGCTGAACCTCACCCCCTGATCGACGAGGGCCGTCGTCAGATGGGTGAACTATTGGCCCAGGGGAGTGCGCACTGATGGCCACGACCACCATGACCATGGCCAAGGCGCTGAACGAAGGATTGCGTCGCGCGATGGAGAAGGACCCCAAGGTCCTGTTGATGGGCGAGGACATCGGCAAGCTCGGCGGTGTCTTTCGCATCACCGATGGACTGCAGAAGGACTTCGGACAGGATCGGGTGATTGACACGCCTCTCGCCGAATCCGCCATCGTGGGCACGGCGGTCGGCCTGGCTATCCGCGGGTATCGCACGGTCTGCGAAATGCAGTTCGACGGCTTCGTGTTTCCCGCCTTCGACCAGATCGTCAGCCAAGTAGCGAAATTGCACAAGCGTTCTGATGGGGTCTACACCATGGGTCTGGTCATCCGACTCCCGTTCCAAGGTGGCATCGGTGCGATTGAGCACCATTCTGAGAGTCCCGAAGCCTATTTCGCCCACACACCCGGGTTGAGAGTCGTGTCGTGCGCCACGCCCCATGATGCCTACTGGATGATTCAGCAGGCCATCGAGAGCGACGACCCCATTATCTTCTGTGAGCCCAAGAGTCGGTACTGGGAGAAGGGCGAGGTGGACCTTGGGCACTCGCCGCACGGCCTGTACGACGCGGTGGTTCGTCGCGAGGGCAGCGACGTGACCGTGGTGGGTTACGGCTCGAGTGTGAAGACGATGCTGCGCGCCGCGGAGGCGGCTCAGGACGAGGGAGTCTCCCTGGAGGTCATCGATCTGCGCGGGATAGCGCCCATCGACTTCCCGACGCTTGTGGCCTCGCTCGAAAAGACCGGTCGCCTGGTGGTCGTGCAGGAGGCCCCTCGCTCGACCTCGGTGGGTTCTGAGATCGTGGCCGAACTCACCGAGCGCTGCTTCTATTCGCTTCGTGCGCCGGGCGTGCGAGTAGCGGGTTATCACGTGCCCTATCCGCCGGCGCGGATCGAGGAGGACTATCGTCCGTCGGTGGACCGTGTGCTCGATGCGGTGGACCGGGTGATGGGATACGAGAGTTGAGTCGCGAGGTCTTTCTACTGCCTGACGTGGGCGAAGGTCTGATCGAGGCCGAGATCGTCACGTGGAAGGTTGGCGTCGGTGACGTCGTGGTCTTGAATCAGGCCCTCGTCGACGTCGAGACCGCCAAGGCCGTCGTCGAGTTGCCGAGCCCCTTCGCTGGCACCGTCGTCACGTTGCACGGCGACGTGGGCGACACGATGGAGGTGAACCAGCCACTCGTCACTTTTGAGGTCGGCGGCGAGTTGGCGCCGCAGTCGTTCGAGGAGCAAGTGAGACATGATGTAACCGTCGAACAGCGCCGCGAGCCGGTGCTAATCGGCTACGGCGTCGCTGACGAGGACGGCCCCAGCGCTCGTCGTACTCGCCGCACGTCGATGCGCGATTCCGCACCCGCACCCGCAGTATCAACCACTGCACCTGCGTCGGGTCCGGTTCGCACCACGCCGCCGGTTCGCCTCCTGGCCAAGCAGTACGGTGTCGATTTGGAGGGGGTGGCCGCCACGGGTCGCGACGGACTCGTGACCCGTGACGACGTCGAGCGCGCGCGGTCGGGCACTGCGAGTTCCGGTCGTCGCCAGTCGACGCCGACCGGTGCGATGAGCTCCTCACGGTTCGTGGGACGCGAGATCGAGCCGTGGTCGAGCGGGGCACGCGAGGAACGCATTGCCGTCAAGGGCGTCTTAAAGGCGATGGCCGAGGCCATGGTGGACAGCAGCACTCATCAGCCACAGGCGGCGGTGTGGTTGCGGGTGGACGCGACCAAGATGGTCGAACTGCTGAGCGGGCTCAAGCACAATCCCCGCATGGCGGATGTGCGTCTGTCGCCGCTGACTATCGTGGCCCTCGCCGTGTGTGACGCCGCGCGCCACTACCCCGGCATCAACTCAAGCTTCGATGCCGAGCACAACGAGGTGATCGTGCGTCGCTACGTGAACCTGGGGATTGCGGCTGACACGCCTCGAGGCCTGATCGTGCCCAACGTCAAAGAGGCCGACCAACTCGACCTCGTGGGCATGGCATCGGCGTTGTCGACGTTGGTCGAATCAGCACGCAGTGGCACCACGACTCCCAGCGACATGCTGGGCGGAACGATCACCGTGACGAACGTTGGACCCTTCGGAGTCGATGCCGCGGTGGCTATTCTGCCGCCGGGCACGGGGGCCATCGTGTGTGTGGGCCAGGTGGCGAAAGCGCCGTGGGTGGTCGACGACGAGATCGTGGTTCGCCATGTGGTGGAACTGTCGATGACCTTTGATCACCGTCAAATCGACGGCGCACTCGCCTCGCGGGTGATCGCGCACATTGGCGCCTTCGTGGAGGATCCGGCGACGGCACTGCTGGCGCAGTAATTAGCGGCGCGCCGCCAGCGCCGCGAGTGCCCGGTTGGCGTGGGCGTCCATTGCGATCTCACTGGTGATGACGTCGATCAATGTGCGGTCGGTGTCGATGATGAACGTGACGCGCTTGACGCGCAACAGGTCGATGCCGCGCTTGACCCCGTATAGCGCCGCCACGCGCCCACCCACGTCGACGAGAAGCGGGAAGCCTAGGGCGTTCTTCTGGGCGAACCGCGCTTGGCGAGCGGCGTCGTCCATCGAGATGCCGACACGTTGGGCGCCCTGGGCGTCGAACTCTGCGGCGAGGTCGCGAAAATGGCACGACTCCTTGGTGCAGCCGCGCGATTGGGCCGCTGGGTAGAAGAACAGGACCACGCGTCCGTGTCGCAGCGCCTCGCTCAACGTGAAGTCGTGCCCATCGTGGTCAGTCAGGGTGAAATCGGGGGCGAGGTCGCCAGTGCGCATACCCTCAACCTAGAGGCGTTGCTCAGGCGTCGAGGCGAAAGCCCACGCCGCGAATGGTCACCAGATGACGCGGCTGGGTGGGATCGACTTCGATCTTCTGGCGCAGGCGCTTGACGTGGGTGTCGAGAGTGCGCGTGTCAGAGAGTTGCATGCCCCACCAGAGTGTGTCGAGGCAGACTTCGCGGGTCACCACTTGTCCGAGGTGCGAGGCGAACAGCGCGAGGAGGTCAAACTCCTTGCGGCTGAGTTCGATGTCCAGACCCTTGCGGGTGACGGAGCGGCGCACGAAGTCCATCTTGAGGTCACCGAAGACGATGAAGTCCTCGTCATTTGACGATGCGGGCCGACGAAGGATCGCGCGCATCCGCGCCACCAATTCGCGCAAACGGTACGGTTTGGTCACGTAATCCGCCGCACCGATCTCCAGGCCGAGAACCACGTCCACCTCGCTCGTGCGTGCAGTGACCATGATGACCGGAATACGACTCGAGTGAAACACTTCGCGACAGAAGTCCACGCCGGACCCGTCGGGGAGCATCAGGTCGAGCAGGATGATGTCGGGCTTGGATCGCACGAGAATCTCGCGGGCGTCGGCCAGCGTCTTGGCACCAACGACGACGAAACCCTCGGCGGCCAGACCGACGGCCAGTGCGTCTTGGTAACTCTCCTCGTCCTCGACGACCAGGACTGACTGGCGTCCCTCGGTGTCGACCATCAGACTCACCGAACGACCCTTCGGAGACAGGCACGGCCCGCCGCGTGACCGAGGGGAGAAGTCAGCGCGGGGCGTGCCATGGGCCAACCCTAAGAAGCCAGGGTTACCTCAGGGTGAAGTTGTGGCTACTAGAGGGTGCTCTTCAGATGAAACCTGAACGGTGGGTTGACGGCGCCCTCAGGTCCCCGTGACCAGCGAGAAGCCGTCATAGTGCGATGGGCTCGATTCGTAACTTCCCGTCACCTGGCACGTCAGGGCCGTGAAGCACTGTACCGAGTAGATACCGCCCGCCACCCCGACGGTGGTCGAGGTGCCCGGTAGGGCGATCGTGACGCCAGGTGACCACACGTCATGAACCTCACCAACCAGGAACGCCACGTACTTCTTGGACGCGTCTTGATACGCCGCTCCCGCCACGCAGGTACCCACCCCCGGGCAACTCACGCTGACGACTCCTCCGTTGTGGCCCGCCTGCACCGCTCCGGCCGGCAGCGCCAATACGTGGGCGCGCTCGATGACGCCATTGACGACGTTGTCGAGGAATCCCTGATAGTGACCACTCTTGTCGAGGAATTGGCCGCCCAGAGCGCAGTTACCGGTGCTCGCGCACGCCACGCCCTTGAAT
>Ga0302195_10001539_pt1 | contig 18268 bp, 19 predicted proteins | sample II_Bog_N1_2_FD_198778 | JGI IMG/M metagenome (GOLD analysis project Ga0302195, IMG submission 198778) | Peat permafrost microbial communities from Stordalen Mire near Abisko, Sweden - II_Bog_N1_2 | ecosystem: Environmental > Terrestrial > Soil > Wetlands > Peat | place: Sweden: Abisko...
GGAAAGAGCCGCCCGGCAACAGGGCAGCTCTTTCCTTAGGGAGAATAGTTCCAACGGAGGCAAAACCATCAGAACTTTCTGGCTGCATAGTAGGGGCGGGGGAAGGGAGTGTCAAGAACAAATCGCGTCCGAAATAATCACTTTGCAATCAATAGTTTATAAATCATTTTCTGGGGATCGGCGCGCACCGGTCTTCGACGCCTGTTCGCCTTTCAGAACCCGTGTATTCCTGTTTTTTCAGGGGTTTTGTTAGGGTTTACGGCTAGTTTTCCACAGGTTTAAGCCGCTCCGTTAACCCTTCGGATGCGGCCTGTCAACCCCGGCCGGGGCGGGGGGTTGATCTTCGCGCAAATCGATGCGGATGAACTCGGCCTCATAGACCGAGGAGGCGGGCCGTCCGCGGGCGATGCGATAGAGCGCCCGGCCACCGCCGAGGAAGAATCCGAGCAGCAGGGCGGCGCTACCGCCGACGATGACCAGCGCGGCAATGCCGAGCAGCAGTTTGCTGGTCTTGGCGATCTCTGACTCGGTGGGCTGGGGAATGGAGGTGAGCTCGACGGCGAAATGGACCGTGGCCAGCAGCTTGTGGCTTTCCTCGGGCACAGCGTCGCCACTGACCAGGGCCACGAGCGGGCCGCTGCGGCGCACTTCCAGCGAGGCCTGGTCGGAGTCCTGGAGGGGCTTGGGCCAGGCTGGCTGCGCCTGATTGCCGGCTTTGATGTAGGCACGGATCTTCGCTTCCTGGACTGCGGCCAGCTGGGGAGTGGGATAGTCGATGACGGTGAGCGTGGCTGGGCCGGAGCGCAGCGAGTAGTTTGCTGTTACGGCCTCAGCGCCGCGATCGAAGTCCACCAGATCTGCCGGCAGCACGCCGCCGGCGCCGGTGTAGCCTGCCGGTCCCAGGGCGTAGTGAGTGGTCTGCGGGTCAAGCGAGTCCTTGGGGAGGTTGCCGAGCACGGGCGGCGGCAGCGCCGCGGGGCCGTCGGGAAGCGGCAAGCCGCCGGCGAGCTCGCGCAGCTCTGAGCCGGACATGGGGCCGATCTCAGAGAAGTTGGCATCGACGAGCGTGTTGCCTTGCCAGAAAAGCACGCGGTTGTGGTTGGAGGTTGCGCCGGCGCCAATGTCTTCCTTCGGCCAGCCGTTCTGGCGGTAAAACGAGTAGGCGCCGTAGGCCCCGCTGGCGTCGTGGAAGCGCAGGGCGCGGAGGGCAAGCGTCTCGCCGCTGCGCTTGTAGGCGTTGAGCAGGCCATCGCTGAAGTCATACTCCTTGAGGGCGGCGGCGTTGGCGGCATCGGCCTGCGCAGCGTCGGTTATCTTCTGGGCCGGCCCGCTCTCAACCCATCCGGCAAAGGCGTCGGGCAGGAGCGCCGGGGGCGCGGCATGCTTTGACTCAGCCGCATGGGCGGCATGCTTGAGCGGCTTGGCTTTTTTCACGGGAGCGGACTGAGTGGGCAGCGCGATTGCGCCCCCCAGAAGTGCCGCGGAACAAGTAACGATGGACAACCAGCGCATCAATCGACTCCGGTCTTCAGGGTACACGCCCGGGCCCGACCGGCTGCGACGCTGGCAGGTGCATCCCGCCCGACCCCATCCTCTGTTGGACACTGCAAGGGCGGGAAAGGTTCCCGGGCATCGGAGCTTCAGTCGATCCATCTCAGTGTTTGGCGCGCAAGTTCTGCTCTGTCTCCGCGGCTGCGGGGGCGGGGAGCAGGAACCAGGCCGCGATGGCCGCGAAAATCACCAGCAACACCCCGAGCACATCGCCGTGCAGGCCGAAGATCTGCACGGCGATGGCTGTGGCGACGATGAAACATCCGCCCCACAGGCAGAAGCCCGCCAGAGCGCGGATGGCGGGTTCGAGCCAGGGCAACTCGGCGAGCGGGCCTGCGGCCTTGCGGAAGTAGCCTGTGGGGTCGGCGTAGAATTTGCGGGCCATCACGATCACGTAGCCGCCCAGCAGCGCGCGGATGGCCACGGCGGCGATCGGGTTGGACATCAGTTGCGCGGGGTCAACCATCGCTGCCCTCACTCTGATTCGACACCGCGCATGGCAAAAATGTTTCCTGCAAAGCCGTTGCGTGGCCGGGTGAGCAATTGGGCCGGATTGTCCACAACTTGCTCCGGAGCGGCAACCCCCCGTATCATCCTGCGAGAGACAACCGATGAGCGAAACCCCCAATACACCCGGCCTGCGCGTGAAAGGCAGGCTGATGTCGGCCTCGGAGATCGAGCGCACACTGGTGCGCCTGGCTCACGAGATCGTGGAGAAAAGCAACGGCAGCCAGGATCTGGCGCTGGTGGGCATCAAGCGCCGCGGCGTGCCGCTGGCCGAGCGGCTGGGCAAGCTGATCTCCGGCATTGAGAAGCATCCGGTGGACACGGGCACGCTCGACATCCAGTTCTATCGCGACGATCTGTCGACGGCAGGCGCGCGGCCGGTGGTGACGCCCGGAGCCATGGGCTTCAGCGTGGAAGGCCGCGACGTGGTGCTGTGCGACGACGTGTTGTACACGGGACGGACCATCCGCGCCGCGCTGGACGCCTTGTTTGATCACGGCCGGCCGCGCCGCGTGCAACTGGCGGTGCTCATCGACCGCGGCCATCGCGAACTGCCCATCGAGGCCACGTATATCGGCAAGCACGTGCCTACCAGCAGCCGCGAGATCATCGAAGTAAAATTCCGCGAAATCGACAACGACGAGCAGGTGCTGCTGGTCGAGCGCGTGGATTAACAAACTCAGCTTTTAGCCGCTAGCTTCTAGCTTTCAGCTAGCGGCTGGGAGCTAGGGGCTAGAAGCCCGGATCTATGACCCCCTCCGCAACCTCTAAACGCCGCCCCATTCATCCGCCCGCAGCGCCCGCCCTGGCATTTCCCTATCACCCCGGATCGCTTCTGTCCGCGTCAGACCTGACGCTGGACGACATCAGCGACATTCTGACCCGGGCCACGGCTCTGGAAAATCAGGACCCGCTCACCCGCGACCGCATCCTGGCCAAGCGGCGGGTGGCGCTCCTTTTTTACGAGTCCTCCACGCGCACCCGGACCAGCTTTGAGCTGGCCGCGAAGGGCCTGGGCGCGGACACGACGCTGATCTCGAGCCTTTCCTCAAGCATTGAAAAGGGCGAGTCGCTGAAGGACACGGGCCTGACGCTGCGGGCGCTCGGCGCTGAAGCGATTATTCTGCGCCACAACTCATCGGGCGCGCCGTGGCTGCTGGAAGCCGAGACTCGCCTGCCCGTGCTGAACGCCGGCGACGGTATGCACGAGCATCCGACGCAGGCACTGCTTGACCTGCGCACCATCCTGGCGCATCTGCGGCCCGGTACGCACGCAGTCACGGCGGAGACACTGGCCGGCGTCACCATCACCATTGTCGGCGACATTCTGCACAGCCGCGTGGCCCGCTCCAACATGCAGCTGCTGCCCCGTCTGGGCGCGCGCGTGCTGCTGTGCGGACCGAAGGAACTGCTGCCGGAGATCGCCGCGCAGACCGGGCCGGGCATCCCACCCCAGCGACAAGGACCCGTCGCTGGGGACCCCGGCATCGTGATCGAACGCAATTTTGAAACAGCTCTGCGGCAGTCGCAGGTGGTGATGATGCTGCGAATTCAAGCTGAGCGGCTGGCCGGTTTGCAACTCGACCTGGAAGAGTACAAGGCCAACTACCAGCTGACCGGGCCGCGGCTTGCTGCGCAGGCGCCGCAAGCGATCGTGATGCATCCGGGGCCGATCATTCGCGGGCTTGAGGTGACGGCGGGCGTGGCGGACGGGGTGCAATCAGTGATTCTGGAGCAGGTGAGGAACGGCGTTGCGATCCGCATGGCCGTGGTGGAACGGGCGCTGACGGCAGCGCAACCCAAGGGAGGCCGCGCATGACGGCGCTGGTGATTCGCGGCGGCCATCTCATTGATCCCGCCGCCGGCGTGGATGGACTGAAAGACATCCTGCTCAGAGACGGCCGGGTGGCGGAGATCGCCTCGCCGGGCAAGCTGAAGCAGGCCGAGGGCGCAGGCGGGCCCGATGTGCAAACGCTGGACGCGACTGGCCTGACCGTTGCGCCGGGCCTGATCGATATGCACGTGCATCTGCGGGAGCCGGGCCAGGGCTACAAGGAGACCATCGCCACGGGCACGGCCGCGGCTGCCGCGGGCGGATTCACCTCTGTTGCCGCGATGCCGAATACGCGGCCGGTGAACGATTCGCCGGAGATCACGCGTTGGATGCAGGCTGCGGAACGAAGCGCCGCGATCCGCGTGTTTCCGATCGCGGCTGCCACGCGCGGATCGAAGGGCGAGGCGATCAACGACTTTGCCGCTCTCAAGTCGGCCGGGGCCGTGGCTGTCTCCGACGACGGGCTGCCGATTCTGAAAGACGGGGTGATGCGCGAGGCGCTGGCGGCGGCGGCGCGCGTGGGGCTGAGCGTGATTCAGCACGCGGAAGATACGCGCATGACGCACTTCGCAGGAGGCATCGCGGGCATGAACGCCGGGGCGATGGCATTCAAGCTGGGACTGCGCGGCTGGCCCAACGAGGCCGAGACGTCGATCGTGGAGCGCGACATTCGGCTGGTGCAGGAACTGCGCGATGCCCGCGTTCATCTGCACGTGGCGCACATCTCGACGGCCGGGGCTCTGGCTGCGGTTCGCCAAGCTCGCCGCAACGGGCTGCGCGTGACCTGCGAGGTGACGCCGCATCATTTTCTGCTCACCGAGGAGCATGTGGGCCTGTACAACACCAACGCCAAGATGTGTCCACCGCTGCGCGCTGAAGCGGACAGAGACGCCATGCTTGAGGGCATTCTGGACGGGGTGGTGGACGCGATTGCCACCGATCACGCGCCCCACGCCGTGCATGAGAAGGAAGTGGAGTTTGAGCAGGCGCCCAACGGCATCACCGGCCTGGAAACGGCGCTGGGGTTGAGCCTGCGCTGGCTGCGCGGGGAAGGCAAGCTGCCGCTGGGCCGGGTGCTGGGCCTGCTGAGCGCGCAGCCGGCTGCGCTGCTCAACCTGAAAGGCCGCGGCACCCTCACCGTGGGCAGCTTTGCCGACGTGGTGGTCTTCGACCCCAAGGCGGAGTGGACCTACAACGCGCGGGAAACGCGTTCCAAATCGCGCAATACGCCCTTCGATGGCTGGGCCATGCAGGGCAAGGTCCGCTGGACCATCAGCGAAGGGCGCATCGCTTACAAGAGCGAGTAGCGCGGCTATCTCAAAACGGGAGTTGCCCGGCTACGAGGCCTTGCCTCTCAGTTCCTGCTCAGCGCGGAACCAGTCTTCCGCGTCGTGGCCATGCACGCCACCGCGCTCTGCCCAGAAGCGATGCGCCAGCTCTGCTACCTGTTCATAAGATGTCGATATTGGAGTGACGTTCTTCTTTTTGCTGGGCGCGACTGCACGGGGTTTGCGCGGTGTGGCGGCTTTCTTCACGGTGTCTGCCATTAGGGATCTCTCTCCTCTCATGCGGGCCGAAAATCTGCCCATCCTCTACAGGGTAAGATGCACATGGCAAATCCTGGAGGGGTAATCGGCTGGGACGAATCATTGTCGTCAACTCAAAGTCCAGAATGGGCCTGACGGGTTCCATCCGCCGCTCCGTCCCACGCGCATCGGCCTGCGCCAGAAATAGATTGCCCACTCCGCCCACAATGCCTATGCTTGACGAGCATCTTCGCGGCCGGCAGGATCTTCGCGCAATGTTGGCCGATTCGGGCAAGAAAAAATCTGGCGCGGGCAGGGTTCGGAGCAAAGACAAATGAATAAACGCGAGTTTCTGAAGGCGTCGGGAGCGGCGATTGCCGGCGGCATGCTGTCCCACCGGCTGGCGGGGCAGGAGATCACCGCGCCGCGTCAGAACTGGGCCGGGAATCTGACGTACAGCACCAACCGGCTGTTCTCGCCGGGGTCGGTTGACGAGGTGCGGCAGGTGGTCAAGAGCTGCGCCAGGCTGCGCGCGCTGGGCTCACGCCACTCGTTCAACTCCATTGCCGACAGCACGCAGAACCAGATCTCGCTCAAACGTCTCGATCAAATCGCTCTGGATGAAAAGGCGCGCACGGTGACGGTAGGCGCCGGAATTCGCTATGGCGACCTGGCGCCTTATCTCGATCAGCATGGCTACGCGCTGCACAACCTGGCGTCGCTGCCGCATATCTCCGTGGCCGGGGCCATTGCTACGGGCACGCATGGCTCCGGCGTCCACAACGGCAACCTGGCGACGGCGGTTGCCGCGCTGGAGCTGGTGACAGCCGATGGCCAGGTGCTGCGGCTTTCCCGCGAACAGGACGGCGATGCGTTTGTGGGCGCGGTGGTGGGCCTGGGGGCGCTGGGAGTGGCGACCAGCGTGACGCTCAACCTGCTGCCGACCTTCCAGGTGGCGCAGTCGGTCTACGAAAATCTGCCCCTCGAACACTTGAGGGATCATTTCCTGGAGATCTTTTCGAGCGGCTACAGCGTGAGCCTGTTTACCGACTGGCAGCAGCACCGGGCTACGCAGGTGTGGGTGAAAAGGCGGCTGGCGGCTGGCGACAAAAACGCATGGGAGCCGGAGCTCTACGGCGCTACGCTGGCGACGCGCAAGCTGCACCCGATCGGCAGCCACGACGCCGAACCATGCACCGAGCAGCAGGGCATCCCCGGGCCCTGGTACGAGCGGCTGCCGCACTTCCGCATGAACTTTACGCCGTCGAGCGGCCGCGAACTGCAAACCGAGTACTTTGTCCCGCTGGACCGCGGCTACGAGGCGATTCTGGCTGTGGAAAAACTGCGCGACCAGATCACGCCGCATCTGTATATCACCGAGCTGCGGACCATTGCCGCCGACCAGCTGTGGATGAGCATGGCCTACCAGCGGGCTTCACTGGCGATCCACTTTACGTGGAAGCCGGAGTGGCCGGAGGTGAGCAGGATTCTGCCGCTGATTGAGAAGGAACTGGAGCCATTTGCGGTGCGTCCGCACTGGGCCAAGCTGTTCACGCTGGCGCCCGCGCAATTGCAGGCCCGCTATGCGCGGCTTGCCGACTTTGAGGCGCTGGTGAAACACCACGACCCGACGGGCAAGTTCCGCAATGAATTTCTCAGTAACAATCTATATTCGGGTTAGATGGTGCAAATCCGCGCTGCGAGCCGGCCGGAGTTGCTCCTGGAAAGGACCCCCCGATGGCGACGTTGCCGTTTCCCTGCACCGCAGCCGCGCTGAGCGCGGCCGGCGTTCAAAACGCGATCGACACACTGGGCATTGACGCAGCGACCCTTTGGGCCATGCTGCACGTCGAGAGCCTGGGCTGCGGTTACCTGGCCAGCCGGCGGCCGCAGATTCTGTTTGAGCGGCACATCTTTTCGCACCTCACCGGCGGCGTATGGGACGCCACGGCGCCCGACGTGAGCAACCCGCAGGCGGGTGGGTACGGCGCCAGCGGAGAATTCCAGTACTGCCGCCTGGGCAAGGCGTATTCCCTCGATCCCAATGATCCGGCAGACCCCAGCATTCCGACAGCCACGCGCACCGCGGCGCTACAGAGCGCCTCCTGGGGCCTGGGGCAGGTTCTGGGCACGAACGGTGTTGCGGTCGGCTTCAGCTCGATTCAGGACATGGTCGAAGCGATGGCCGGCTCCGAGGATGGGCAGCTCCAGGCCGTGGTGGGATTCATTCAGGCCAACCACCTTGAAAATGCGCTCCAGCAGCAGGATTGGGCTACCTACGCCGCGCACTACAACGGTCCCAACTACGCGCAGAACCGGTACGACACCAAGCTGGCGCAGGCTTATGCGCTCTATCAGGATGCGACCAAGATGCCCGACCTGACCATTCGCGCCGCCCAGCTGATGCTGATGCTGCTCGGCTTTGACCCCAGTGGGATTGATGGCGCGATGGGCCCGCATACATTGACGGCGCTGCACAACTTCCAGAGTCAACAGCAGCTGACTCTGACTCTGGGGATTGATGCAGGCGTTGTGGCGACTCTGGCGGCGCAGTTGCCAGCCGCGCCGGGGATGCTGCTCGGCTAGAGCAGTTTCGGACTGCTTGGCTACTGGGCGCTTATTGTTTTGTGCTCTCCCACCCATTGCGCAAAGGACGCACAATGGATGGGGCACGGCGCATTCTCTTCACACTGCCTTGAAAATGCTCCGGTGCCTCGTTGGCACGGCCGGCCTGCGAGGGATGGTCGCCGTCTACCCTTTGCGGCGGTAGAGGATCTGGAACTCGTAGCCAGGGTTGGCGGGGAAGAGACTGGCGACGTGGCGCAGCCGCTCGGCGAGGGCGGGAGCGGCGAGGAGCGGGTACTCGCGCTCGCGCAGGTCGTGGTAGTCGAAGTCGACGGCCAGGGAGAGCATGTAGACGGCCAGGGCGTCAGAGAACGCCGACTCGTAATAGCTTGACCGGGAGCGCTCGTCGATGGTTTTGGGGCCGCTGCGGCTGTCCAGAGCCCGAGCGTCCTGGGCGCGACGGCGCGTCTCCCAGGCGTCCTGGCTGGTCTCGCCGCGCACCTGCGCCTCGGCCTGGGACCAGACGAGCGCAGAGAAGCTCTCCGGCACGCCGGCTGCATCCACAAAGTTGTGCGCGACGTTGATGAAAAACTCGAACGCGAGGCCGAAACGATCTTCAACCAGGCGAGTGGAGAGAAAAACCGCCTCGGTTGAGCCAAAGGTGGCGTTGCGATGGCAGATGGCGCGGTCACCCAGGTCGACGGTGTAGGAGGGCGCGACCATGACCTCGCCGGTGTCGGCGATGGCCAGGGGGACAAAGAAGTAGGCGCGGTTGGCCAGGGCAGCGGAGAGCGCTGCCGGCACGGCGCCTACGAGACGCTCGAGGTCGGTGTCGGAGACGCGCGTCTCGCCCCAGGCGGCATAGTGGATGCCGTTCGCGGCTTCAGAGGGGGTCGTCTGGGTGGCCACCTTCTCGGCGGGCCAAAGCTCGATTTGTGCGCCGGTCGACATCAGCTAGTATTCTAGACGAAGAGGGCCATCCCCATGACAGAACTGGTTCAATCGCGGCGCGGCGGCAAGGTTCTCGGCTTTCCCCTGGAGGGCTTCGGCCTGTTTACCAGCCTGCTGCTTTCGCTGGCGTCAGCGTTTTTCACCTTCTTCGCCACGACATGCATTGCGATTTTCTCTCTGCTGGGCTGGAACATCTTCGGCCATCACGCGGTGAACTACGCGGACAGCTATTTGTACGTGGGCTTTCCCGCAGGTGTGGTGGTGCTGCTGGTGGCGCTGCCGGTGTTTGGCGTGCTCTGGGTGAGGGCGAAGGTGCGCAGCTAGAGCAGTTCTCCAATTCATGTGCTCTGTTTAGTTGCGTGCAAGGTGGCTTTTTCTTAAGGAAAAAGCCACTTATCATCGTGCTTTCGGTGCACAGCAATTGGAGAACAGCTATAGGCGGGACTTCGACCCGGCTGCTGCCGCGATGCATTGGGGGCCGCGCGTTCCCAGGTCCCTCCGCCGCGGCGGACAAGGGACCAGGGGCACCCGGCTTCAGCGATGTCGAGGAGAGGCTACGAGCCGGCCGGCTTGGGATTGGCCTTGTCGTAGCGGGCCAGGCGGATCTTCTTGGCCAGGCCGATCTTGGAGAGCAGCCAGATGCCGTAATAGTTGGGGTCTACCTCGTACCAGGTCTGGCCGTGCCTGGCGGAGACGGGATGGGCGTGGTGGTTGTTGTGCCAGCCCTCGCCGCCGCTCACCAGCGCCACCCACCAGTTGTTGCGCGAGTCGTCACGGGTCTCGAACCGGCGGCTGCCCCAGAGGTGCGTGGCGGAGTTGACGAACCAGGTGGCGTGCAGGCCGAGCGTGACGCGCATGAATGCGCCCCACAGGAGCATGCCAACGGCGCAGGAGGCACCGCCAAACAACCAGCCCAGGCCGAAGAGCAACACGCCGCTCACCACAAGTGGAATCCAGTGCCACTTGCTGAGCCAGACCATGAAGCGGTCGCGGGCGAGATCGGGCGTGTAGCGGCCCAGCAACTCGGTCTGCATGTGCAGGGTGTTGCCCCAGAGAAGCCAGCCGGTATGCGCCCACCATCCGCCTTCGCGAGGGGTGTGCGGGTCGCCGTCCTGGTCGCTGTGCTGGTGGTGGACGCGATGCGTGGCCACCCAGAAGATGGGTCCGCCTTCAAGGGCCAGCGTGGCGCAGACGGCCATGGTGTACTCCAGCCATTTGGGGACGTGATAGCCGCGATGCGTGAGCAGGCGGTGGTAGCACATGCCGATACCCACGTTGATGGCCACGACATAGAGCACCAGCATGACCACGAGCCGCTCCCAGGTGAAGAAGAACAGCGCCGCCAGCGCGCCGATATGGAATGCGATGATGACTCCGAGGGTGAGCCAGTTGACGCCTGCGCCGACGGATGCGGCGCGCCCCATGCGCACTTCAAGCTTGGCGGGGACGGCGTGAACGCCGACCGTGGCAGTGGATTCAGGGACTTCGGGCAGGGGGGCGATTGCGCCCAGCGGAGCTGCTTCGGGATTGGGTGCGGTCAGAACTGAGGCCATCGTGAGCGGAGATCCTTGGGGAGCGGCAGCATGCCCACTCTAACTCCCATTGTATAGGAAGCCGTGCACCCGAATGGTCAAGGACGCACGGGCCTACTCGGCAAACAAGAATATTTCGCCCGGAAGCGATCAATCGAGAACACTTTCGGGATGCGGACGGAAAAGTCTGCGCTGAATTGCTCAGCACAATGCCGTGCCGGCGCGACTGGCCGGCGGCCGTTTATTGGCTGCTTGCCGATTCCACGTCGCCACCGGCGGTGACGAAGAGCTTGTCCGCCTGGCCGCGCAGCACGCGGTAGAGGGCGAACTGGCGCTGGGTTGCGCCGCGCAGCTCGAACAGCAGCTCGCCGCGGTTGTCGGCCATGGCGTCTACGGCGTCGACCAGGCGCATGCGCGGCTTTTCGTCGAGATGCGCGCCGTCGGTCACGTTCTTCAACAGCACCCGTGCGTTGCCGTAGAGGTCAGGCTGGGCGATGAGGGTGACGAACTTCTGCTGAGCCGCCGGACCGGCGGTGTGGGCGCTGAGCACCAGGGTGGCACCGGAGCCGTAGGCAAGCTCGAAGACGCGGAACTGCTCGTCTTCAAGCGGAGCCGGCGGCGCGGGCGGGGTGGCGGACTTCTTCGCCGCCGCGCGCCGGGACGCGAGGCTGGTTGCGGGCCTGGTTGCTGACTTGGGTGCAGGCTTGGTTGGCGCGGGCGGCGGAGTCAGGCCCAGGGCATCGCGCGCCAGCGCTTCGAGGGAAGCCTTGAACTTTGCCTCGTCGTCGGGATTGGACCAGGCGTAGCTCCAGGGATGGACGGGGATGGCCTTCGAGTCAGAGACAGCGACCGTCTGCTGCACATCGGGGGGAAAGCCCATCAGCGTGGGCGTCACGTCAATGGCGTCGCCGCTGGACTTGCCGCGTTTGAGGCGGGGACGGTCAGGATCGGTGTCGCCGGCGATGGACTCGACGTCGGCCGTGTCGGCGGGCTGCTTTTTGCGGGACTTCTTGAGCACTGGACGGTCGGGATCGTCGGGAGCGCTGGCTGCGGCGGAGTCGTCCGTAGAGTCACTTGTCTTGCGGTGCAGCGTGGGCTGGTCGGGGTCGGGGCTGGCCGGCGATTTGGTGGAACTGGCGGTGTCCGATTGCTGGCCGTTGTTGGTGCCCGCGCTGTCGGTCGGCGCTTTCTTGTGGAGCACGGGGCGGTCCGGGTCGCTGGGCGCGGTCTGGGCGCTTGTGTCGCCGCCGCTGGTTGAGGAGCCGCTGCCGGGCGAGCTGCTAGTGGGCGCGTCGTCTGCGTGGTGCTTGCGGTGCAGCACGGGCTCGTCGCTCTGGGTGTCGTCGTCATCGGCAAGGTGGACTTTGGCGGGCGACGGTTTGGGCCTGGCACTGGGCATCGGCTTCCACTTGCCCAGGCCCACCCAGGAGCCCTGCTGCTGGCCGGCGGTACTTACGTCGAAAAGGCCCAGCGGCTGGCCGTTCCGCTCCAGCTCGTACTCGACCTCGGGGATCAGGGCCATGGGCTCGGGCCGGGCCAGGTAGATGCCGCCATCCTGGAGCTCGCCTCCGTCCAGGACAGCGACGGGAATGAGGCGGCTGGCCTTGGGCTGGCCCTCGTCGCCGGTCCACTCGAGCACGGCGATGGAGCGCAGCTCGGGAGCGGCCGTGCTGTCTTTGGCCACTTTGCCGACGTATTGGGCGGCGCAGGGCAGCACGGCGACGAATGCGGCCAGTGCCAGGAGCAGCGGCATGCCGGCCCGCGTTACAGGACGCGTCGGGGTTCGGTTTATCAACAAGCTTTTCATCCTACTCAATGACATCTGCCGCCTGCGTCGGGAATAATCGAACCTGATGGCGGCTCCGCTGGGGCCGGCAACTGCGTTTAGCATACGAGGAATCTCTCCATGGCACAGACCCCGAAGATTGAAGTGAACCAGAAGGTACCCGACTTCACCCTCCAGACGGATGAAGACAAGACCACGAGCCTCTCCGCCTATGCCGGCAAGCCGGTGATTCTGTTCTTTTATCCCCGCGCCGACACGCCCGGCTGCACGATTGAGGCCTGCGGGTTCCGCGACACCTTCACGAAGCTCCAGAAGGCGGGCGCGGTGGTGCTGGGCATCAGCCGCGACACGCCCAAGGCCCAGGCCAAGTTTCGCGCCAAGTACGATCTGCCCTACACGCTCCTTGCAGATGTAGACGAGAAAGTTTGCAATCTGTTTGGCGTGCTGAAGGAAAAGAACATGTATGGGAAGAAAGTGTGGGGCATTGAGCGGACTACCTACGTGATTGGCCCCGACCAGACGCTGCTGCACATCTTTCCCAAGGTGACGCCGGAGGGCCACGCCGAGCAGGTGCTGGAACTGATCAAGGAATGGAACAAGAAGCACAAGTAAGGCCTAGGACGCGAGCGACGAGCGGCGGAATTCCCGGACGCTTGCTACGCCGCGCTTTCTTTGAGGCTGCGCCGGAGCTGGTGGCTCCGCGGCTGCTGGGCAAGATTCTTGTCCATCGGATCAAGAATGAGAGCGGTGGGGAAGACCACGGTACGGCCTACGTTTCCGGCCGCGTCGTCGAGGTCGAAGCCTACCTCGGCCCGCACAACCAGCCACCCGATCCGGCGGCTCATACCTATCGCGGACCTACACCGCGCAACCAGGTGATCTTCGGCGCAGCCGGCCACGCGTATGTGTACGCCATCTATGGCAAGTACTTCTGCATGAATGTGACCTGCGAGCCGGAGGGGCGGGCGGGCTGCGTGCTGGTGCGGGCGCTAGAGCCATTGCATGGGCTCGCGCAGATGGAGCGGAATCGGGGATTGGAGCCCGGCGCTGTACCCAAGGAGCTCACCAGCGGACCGGGCCGGTTGTGCCAGGCGCTGGGAATCACGCGGCCACTCCACAACGGGCTTGACCTCACCGACTCCGCTTCGCCGCTGCAACTGAGGGATGACGGCGAGGTTGCCGATGAGGTGGGCGTTACGGCGCGGATCGGCATCAACGTGGCGGTCGACCTGCCGTTGCGCTTTGTGCTGCGCGGACACCACTGTGTCTCCGGGCCGCGCGGCATGCGGTAGCAGGATGCGGCGGCAGGCTTGGCTGAAAAATCGTGCAGCGCGCCAGGAACCTTCAGCCAAACTTAAAGCTCGCTTGCTAGGATGGTGTGCATTCGTGCAGAGTCTTGCCCCACCAGGAGAAACCAGCTTGAAAAAAACTTCGTTTTCCTTGCCCTTTGCGGCCGCTGCCCTGGCGATGGCCGCGGGCTTTGCCGTCACCGCCGCAGCCCAGGCTCCGCCGGCGCCCCCTGCCGGTGGGCCGCCGCCAGCCCATGAGCACAGCTTTCCCAAGCCGACCAATCTTAAAGTGCTGCCGAAGACCATGACCGGCGAGCAACTGCACGAGCTGATGCACAAGTGGGCCGGATCGCTGGGCACGCACTGCGACCACTGCCACACCACCGACCCCAAGAATCTGGATGAGCACGGCCATCCGCGGTTCAACTTTGCCGACGACTCGAAGCCGGAGAAGCTGACCGCGCGCACGATGTACAAGATGACCGAAGAGATCAACAAGAATTACGTGTCAAAGCTGCCCCACGCGGACGAACCGGTGAGCTGCGCAACGTGCCATCGGGGACACGAGAAGCCGGAGCATTTTGTGCTTCCCGATCCCGAGCATGGTGGGCCGCATCCGCCGCCGGGACCGCCGCCGACCGGACGGTGAGCCGGCTGGCGATGCAGATTTGGGGCCGCTCTAGCAAGATCACGATCGCTGTACCCTGAGCCAGAACATCAACGTGTTGATTTCCATAAGAAATCAACACTGCGCACGCAGCTCAACTGGGCACTGTTATCGTGATTTTGCTCTAAAGGCCCCATTGCGAGCGGAGATCGTTCATGTTGCCGGGGGGGTCAAAGAAGGGCAGGCCGGGGTCTTCGCTGCGCAGCTGGTCGATCCCCTGTTTCTCGTTTTGAGGGCTGGCGTTCCCGGCTTGGGGAGCATCGCCGTCAGCTGCCTGGTCGCGCGCCCGCATCAGCGCGATGAACAGGGATTCGATCTCACTGCGGTCGGCTTCGTTGATGGGGACTTCCGAGTTGGGGTAGGTGTTCATGGCGTTTCCAATTTCTCTTCCTATCGGCAGAAACCCGGATGCGGTGAGAGAAGTTGCGCTTTTTCGGTTGCGCAGTCATTGGAACGCCCTTATTTGCCAGGGAATCGATTACGAATCGCGGCGAAAATCTCCGCTCTTGCCGCCGGTTTTGTGTTCGAGCTGGATGTTGCGGATGACGATGCTTTTGTCGAGCGCCTTGGTCATGTCGTATACAGTGAGCGCGGCAACGGAGGCTGCGGTGAGCGCTTCCATTTCGACGCCGGTTGGCCCGACGGTGGCAACCGTGGCCGTGATGCGCACACCGCCCTCGACCACCTCGGCCTTCACGTCGGCGTGGGTGAGCGGCAAAGGGTGACACATGGGGATGAGCTCGGCGGTGCGCTTGGCGGCCTGGATTCCGGCAAAGCGCGCGACCTCGAGCGGATTGCCCTTGACGTTGGCCGGCAGCGCGGCCAGAACGGCGGCGGAGAGCTCGACAAAGGCCGAGGCGGTCGCGGTGCGGCGGGTGGCCTGCTTGGGGCTGACATCGACCATGCGGGCCTGGCCGGACGAATCGAAATGGGAAAGGTCGGACGAAGGATCGGGCACGAAATCTCCTCATGACACGATAGCGGAAACGCCAAACACGATTTTAGAAGAGCAGAATGCCCGCCATTTGGCCGGCCGCGAGGGACGCGGTTTCCTCGGGGATGACGAGGAAGCAGTTGGAGCGGGCGAGGGCGGCCAGGTCACCGGAACCCTGCCAGGGGACCAGAGCGACCTCCGCTTCAGGACCGGCAAAGGTGCAGGATGCGGGAAGAAAGCGGGTGAGGCCGGGCTTGGCGCGCCGGTCGGTCTGGGCCGACACGCGAGCCATGGCAAAACGTGGTCCCCGGTCGAGCCGGCCCGCAAGCGCGGCCAGTATGGGAGCGGCAAAGAGCAGGAAGGTTACAGCAGAGGAGACCGGGTTGCCGGGAAGGCCGAAGAGCGGGAGGGCCGGCGCGCCCGCTGCGCGTGGTATCTCCCCAAAGACGAGAGGCTTGCCGGGCTGGATGCGCACGCCTGTGAAGTGGAGCCTGGCACCCATGCGGAGGAGCGCCGGCTCGACCAGGTCGAACTTGCCGGCGGAGACGCCGCCGGAGATGAGCAACAGATCGGCCGTTGCGGCCTGGGCGAGGGCGAGATGGAGGGCGGCGGCCGTATCGGCGGCCGTGGGCAGGAGCCAGGGCTCGCCGCCCGCTGCGGCCACCAGGGCGGCCAGCATGGGCGCGTTGGAGTTGCGAATCTGGCCGGGGGCGGGTTCGGCGTCAACGGCAACCAGCTCATCGCCGGTGGTGAGGATGGCGACGCGGGGCCGGGCGTAGACGTCGAGCGCGGCCAGACCGCAGGAGGCAGCCAGGGCAATCTGGGCGTAGGTGATGGCGGTTCCGGCGGGCAGCAACTGGTCACCTGCGCGGGCCTGGGCACCCTGGGCGACGATGTTCTCTCCGGGAGCGATGGTGCGCGAGGGCAGCAGGCGCATCTTTCTGTCTGAGACATCCACGTGCTCGATCATCACCGCGGCGTCGGCACCCGCGGGGACGGGCGCGCCGGTCATGATCTCCCATGCTGCGGCAGGCGGCAACGGGCCGGCTGGGGCCTGACCAGCGCGGGTTGCGCCGGCTATGGGCAGCGGGGTGTGGGTGGAGGCTTCCGCAGCGCGGCAGGCGAAGCCATCACGCGTGGAGCGGGCAAAGGGCGGCTGATCGCGGTCGGCGCGGAGAGCGGACGCCAATACCCGGCCAGCGGCGGTAGCGAGGGAAACGCGCTCTGTTGGGAGCGTCGCGCGCAGTCCAGCCGTACAAGCGGCAACTGTTGCCGCGGCTTGCCTGTAGCTGGGCAGCGGAAAGCTCATGCAATGGATTGTAGAGGTTCGCGGCAGGCGCCGCGGAGCGGACGCCAAAACAGGAGGGGCGCCCGCCGCGGCGAACGCCCCAGGTGCTGCCAGAGGGAAAGGGTTACTTCTTGGCAGGCTTTGTTGCCTTGTAGCTGTTGTCGATGGCGACGTTGAATCCGGCCAGAATGCCCTTGACCTCTCCGGCGTAGACGCCGTCGGGCGCCAGCGCCAGGTACTTCTGGTAGGCCTCCATGCACCCCGGGGGCGGAACCAGCTTGTGGGTCTTGTCGTCCATGGTGGTTTTGCCGACCAGGCCGTTGCCCTTGAGGTAGTAGAGCACGGGCTGGTTGGGGTCTATGGCGATGGCCTTGTCGGCCGCGACCACCTGGGCATCGGGCTGGTTGATCTGGAAGAAGATGACGGCTTCGTTCTTCAGATAAAAGCCGCCCTGGGTGGGGTTGACCTTGGCGGCTGCGTCATAGGCGTCCTCCGCATCCTGGATCTTGCCGGTGCGCGCATAGGCCTCGCCCAGGCCGCTGTCTGCCAGGCCCTGGATGGCGAGGCTTGGCTTTTTGGAGGCGGCTTCAAGTTCGAGGGTCTTCTTGAAGGTGGTGATGGCATCGTCGTACTTCTTGAGGCCAACCTGGCCCTGTCCCAACTGCGCCCAGAGCACCGAAGCATCGGGCTTGGCCGCAGTGTCTTTCAGCATCAGGGTCTCGACCTCGGTGAACTTGGCGGTCTTGATCTCCTGCTCCTTGGCATCGACATCGGCCTTGGCGGCCGATGCGCCGAGGGTCTGAACGGCCGTGGCGTGCGCCGCATCGGCGTCCTTGATGTCCTGAACCACCACGCGCAGATCGGCATTGAGGTTTTTGATCACCTCATTGGCCTTCATGGCCTCGGCGTTGTGGGCGCGCAGGTCGGCCAGCTGCTTCTGCTGGTCGGGAGTGAGCTTGTCAATGAACGCCTTGCGGGACATGTCGACATCCTGCTGGGTGTCCTGGCCCTCGATGATCTTGATGCCGTCAAACTGGTCCACGACCTTGTCGATAGGCGTATCTACATTGCGGAAGAGCAGGGTGTAGGTGCCGGACGGCGCTGTGCCGGTATAGTCGCCATTGGCATCCACGTGGAAGGTGTACTTGGAGGTGTGGCCACCATCGGTGGACAGGCTCACTGACCCATCCCTTTGCGATGAGCCGGTGGGATTGGTGACGTGGCCGTGGATCTTGCCTGCAGCGCCGACGGGTCCGAGCGTCTGCGCGTTCTCAGGCGGGGTAGGCGTCGTCTGCGCAAGCGCGGGCAACACGGCAAACGCCAGCAGGCCCAGCCCCAACAGGCCCAGCCCAGGTGAAAAGTTGCGTTTCATGTTCTTCTCCTTGGGAACCCGGGACAGCAAAGCAGCCCGCGAGCTCTGAAAAAATCTGTTTTGCCAACTCAGCCGGGATGCTCCGCCACAGGCGCGCTTCCCAAATTCGATGATTCCCGCTCCGGTGGTTGAAATCCACCGATTCAAATCCGAGGCCTCAAATCCAGCTGCTTCCGTGCAGAACTCCTCACACGGACCGCAACCCGAGGGCACGACCCAAGGTAAATCCAATGGATGGCCAAGCACAAGGGGACAAGTCACGATGTGCAACCGAGGCCTGCCCGGCCGGGTCTTTCACTCTCTATGGTAAGTGCGCACGGTCGGCCTGCATGTGGCATGGATCACACACCAGAGCTCAGCCACTAGAATAGACCCATGGCTACGACCATCCGCAGCGCTGAGAAAGCCGACGTTCCCTTGATTCTGGAGTTCATTCGGGCGCTGGCTGCCTACGAGCGGGAGCCGG
>Ga0302195_10001541_pt1 | contig 18267 bp, 17 predicted proteins | sample II_Bog_N1_2_FD_198778 | JGI IMG/M metagenome (GOLD analysis project Ga0302195, IMG submission 198778) | Peat permafrost microbial communities from Stordalen Mire near Abisko, Sweden - II_Bog_N1_2 | ecosystem: Environmental > Terrestrial > Soil > Wetlands > Peat | place: Sweden: Abisko...
CTGTTCGATCGGCTCGAACACAGGCGAGCCGCGCAGGTGCGCGAGCATCAGCAGCAGCATCAGGAAGAAACCCGTCAGCATCTCGTCCATCCAGCGGCGCAAATGAGCGATCACTTCATTCCCCCAATGTCCATGCGCCAAGCGCAGGAGTCGCGCGCAAAGATTTCTTCGCCGCAAGGAAGAACACAATCAACACAACCGCGAGCGCCAGGCCCAGGCATACGAAGGGCAGCGATGCCGGGTCGTATCGGCGGCACCACAGGTTGACTGCCTTGGTCACAATCGGACGATGGTAAAGATAGAGCGGAAAACTCACCGCTCCCACCGCCGAGAGAATGTGCGCTGCATGGATAGCAAGAGACAGCCGCCAGGCCAGGAAGGCAACCAGAGCGATCAGTACTCCGATCGCTGTGTCATGGATGGGGTAGGCAGCCGCAGAAAGCTCCGAGAAAACAAAGAGTGGAATCGAAATGAGCGTCGTCCCTGTCACTGCCCATATCGGCAGCGTGACCTCGCCGTCTCGCCGCAGCTTGTCCCCGATCCATATCCCAAGACCAAAGACTGCGAGCCAGTTGAGCGCCACGGTGTGCCCGGCGTATTCGTTCCATTCCACGATCTGCGGCTGGCTTGCAAGCTGGCGCGCCATGAAACCGATGAGTGCAAGCGGCAAAAGTGAAAGCGGCCCGAAGCGGACAATCAGCCGCCTCAAGGGCAGAAACAAAAGATAAAGCTGGAAGAATACGGCCAGGCACCAGAGCGGCGAATCGACGAGGAAGAAGTTCTTCGCATCGAAGGTAGTGACCAGGAACAGGCGCTCCGCAAATTGACCGATTGAATATGGATGTCCCGCGACCCAATCCAGGACGGAAAAGATAATTACGGCGATCCAGAATGGAGGAACCAGCTTGCTCACGCGCCGCTTGAGAAAGATGGCGGCAGGGACGGTCTGCACAGTTCCAAGGGCCAGACCCAAGCCGCTAAGCAGCACGAAGAGATGAACCCCAACATAGCCGAAATGCGCCAGCAGGCGGAGCAGGACCTCAGAATATCTGCCGTCCTGGAAGGCTGAAGCGAGAATGCCAAAATCCACGCGGCATGAAGTGAAGGTCCATTGCATCAGGGAAGGCGCCGCCAAGCCCCGCGAGAGCCATGCCGATCGCGCCAAATGGTGGGAGAAGATGAGCAGAATCGCCATCCCTTTCGCGAAAGTTAGAAAACTGCCCCCCTGCTCCCGTCTCAGATTGAACAGACCTTGCATGTTCAGTCGATCGTCCTTCTGCACATCCAGGCTCACCGCCGGCAGCCATCCGCCTCGAATGCTGCAAGTGAATTGCCAATCAAAGGCATGGAAGAAAAGATGCCGTTAATCGGCGGCAAAATGTCACACTCGCTGCAACTTTCAATCATGCTTTTCAAGGTGCTCAGCGCGGCTGTCTACGGCATCGACGCCAACATCATTGACGTTGAGGTGGATTACAGCGGCACGGTTGCGGAAAAGGATACCTTCCATACCGTGGGCTTGCCCGACGCCGCGGTGCGCGAGAGCCGCGACCGGGTGCGCGCCGCCATCAAGAACTCCGGCTACATGATTCCGCCCACGTTTATCACCATCAACCTGGCGCCGGCCGACACAGTGAAAGGACCGAGGCGGCCACGACCGGTAGGCGATCAGCATGGCCAAGGCCGCGATGCACAATGAAGCACGGATGCTCCCAATAGTGACTTCCAGTTTCTGTGCCGGAAGCGTTACATGATTGCGCCTTCATGAGATCCTTCCAATAATCGCGGTTATGAATACGAACGAGAATCGAGGTTCAGTCTGTCTCATTCAACCAGGCCGGCCAGCGAGCATTGGCAGCGCGATTGTTGCGATGCAAGCCGATTTTCCCGGCGATACTGAGATGTCCCGAGTGGCAGGGCGGCGATTCACACCGATGAATGCTTTGACCCCTTGTTGAATGCATCGCTTCCCACATCTGCACCGATCGCCGCGCAACCGCCAATTGACGACTATTCGTTCCTATGTTAAGCACAACATAGGAAGCTTTATGTTCACAGAGGAACTATGTTGAGCAAGGCAACTGGAGGCAAGCAGGGCGCGCGGTTGCGCGTCCCCACCGCGAACATAATCTGAAGGTCGTGAGGAACGTTTACGCGCTTAGCAGGAATGAACCAACGTGATTTGTCTTACGGAAGTTCCTTGTCTGCGTCTTATATGCTTATCAATGGAAAAATCAAAAGCTCGGACACAAGGAGGATTAGGAAGTCTCATGCGATCAATGGCTCACAGATCTCTTGCGTTATCGACGGTCTATTCCGCAATTCTGTGTGTTCTTGCTTCTTTCTTGCCCGCACAGGAGCGCCACGACACCGACATGGCATCTACCGTGTTACAGGTGCAGAAGAACATAGCCGCGCTTCGCGCAAAGCTTCCGAATTTTGTCTGCAAAGAGCAAATTGATATGCAGGAAGTCGCCGACGGCAAAGTGGTCAAAACCGGCCAGCATGTTTCCACGCTGGTTGCGGTTCGGAGGCGCCAGGGAGAAAGTGATAGCGGATTTGCCGAATCTCGCGAAGATATTTCTGCTACCGAGAATGGAAAGCAGGTGAAGGCAGAGGGCTATGTGCCTCCATTTGGCGTGAGGGGAGGCTTTGCGGAAGATCTTTTCCAATCCTTCGATGAGAGCAGAGGCAAATGCTATGACTTCAACTTGGCAGGCAGAGAAGAGGTCCGAGGCCGCACAGCCCTTGTGGTGAACATCCAGTCGAAAGCCGATGATCAGCAGCTTGGCCCTCAATGCGCGCATATGGCGGCTCGTTCGACAGCTAAGGTTTGGATCGATGCTGAGTCGTTGCAGGTTGTCCGTCTGCAGAAACCGACGGCGAAATCACTCTGGTTCCAGGGGCCGTTCGCAAAGACGAATGGAGAATATCTCGGTACCTCAGTCATTGAGTATGCCCCTGTAATCATCAACGACGTAAAGTACTGGCTGCCTGCCGAGAAGAGGGTTGAATTCGTAAAGACAAAGGGGCAGCGCAGCTTCGCCTATCAAATCGAGTACAGCGATTTTCATAAATTCGACACTTCAATAAAGATCGTCTCTGCTGATCTCGAATCGCATTGAGCAGGATGATTCTGCGTGGAAGGACAGGAAGCAAGGAGGGCGCGGGGTTGCGCACCCTGCCTTAGACATTATCAGAGAGTTGCAAGGAAGGCGAGCAAAGCGCCGCCTGCATGAAACCGAAGGAACTCGCCGCCCATGGGTTGGAGCTTGGCGAATGCGTTCTCATCCCTGCCGCGCCTTCCACATCAGGTACAACCCCCATGCCGCCAGCGTGCAGATGTCGCGAATCTCGCCGTCGAGCATCATCCGCTCGAATTCTGCAACCGTAACAGAGCGAACCTCCAGGTCATGTTCCTCGGCATCGGGTTCCTTTTCGGTATGGGTCAGGCCAGTGGCCAAAAAGACGTGTATCTTCTGGCGGGTGAAGCCGTAGGCCACCCACGGCGTTCCCAGGTAGGTCATCTCCGCGGCGGCAAGGCCTGTCTCCTCTTTCAGCTCGCCGCGGGCCAAATCTTCGGGATTCTCGACCGCCCGTTCCCAGCCGCCTTGCGGCAGCTCCAGGGCGCGCTCCTGAATGGTGTAGCGGAATTGCTCGACGAGCCACACGCGGCCGTTATCGATCGGCAAAATGATGGCGCAGTCGTCCTTGTCCACCACGCCGTAGATGCCCCTGGTTCCATTGGAGCGCAGAATCTCGTCCTCGCGCAGGCGCATCCAGCGGTTGCGATAGATTTCTCGGCTCGATAGCGTAGTGATGGTTCGGGCTTGACTGGGCGCGTTTGAATTCACGGCGTTTCTTTGCCCCTCTAGCTCGAGTAGTCGGCGTTGATGTGGATGTATTCGTGTGTGAGGTCGGTGGTCCAAAAGAGGCAGGAGCCGGGGCCCTGGTGAAGCTGGATAGTAATGGAGAACTCGCGCTGCGCGATGTAATCGTGGGCGGCGGCTTCGTCGAACTCCGGTGCGCGGCCCCCGTCGCGGCAGATGGGCAGGTCGCCGAAATGAATGTCGAAGCGGTCGGGATCGACCTGCGCGCCGGAGTAGCCGATGGCGGCGGCCAGGCGGCCCCAGTTGGGATCGCCGCCGGCCCAGGCTGTCTTGACCAGCGGCGAGTGTGCAATGGCCTTGGCAACCTTGAGGGCGTCGGCGTCGGTGGCTGCGCCTTCGATGTGCAATTCCACGACATGGGTGATGCCTTCGCCGTCGGCAACCACCTGACGGGCCAGCGAGGTGCAGACCTGGGTGAGGGCGGCGGCGAACTCGGCGTTGCCCGGTCCGAGGGTGACGCCGCTGGCTCCGGAGGCGAGCAGCAGGACGGTGTCGTTGGTCGAGGTGTCGCCGTCCACGGAGATGCGGTTGAAGCTCACTTCGATAGCCGGTTGGAGGTAGCCATCCAACAAGGCTGGCTCGACGGCGGCATCGGTGAGCACGTAAACCAGCATGGTGGCGTGGGGAACCAACTGCGGGTGAATCATGCCGGCGCCCTTGCAGAAGGCGGCGATGCGGACTTCTTTTCCGTCAATGTCGAGGCGTGCGAAGGCGGTCTTCTCAACCGTGTCAGTGGTTAGGATGGCTTGGGTTACCTGCTGGAAGTGGTCGAACTCCGAGCCCAGCGACGCGGCCAAAGCCGGCAAGACGGCGATCAGCTTTTCAGCAGGCAATGGGACGCCGATGATGCCCGTGGACGACGGAAAGACCTGCTCGGGCGGGCAATGGAAGAGCTGAGCCGCTGCGGCGCAGGTGGCGCGGGCGGCGGCCATGCCTGGTTCACCGGCGGCGCAGTTCGCGTTGCCGGCATTGATGGCCACGACGCGGACGCGGCCGCCGGTGGCGCGGAGATGTTCCTTGTCCACAATAAGCGGGGCCGCGGTGACGCGGTTGGCTGTGAACGCGGCGGCGGCGCTTGCGGCGGCATCAGCCACGATGAGGGCAAAGTCTGTGCGGCCGCTCTTCTTGAGGCCGGCCTTGGCAGCGCCAAAGCGGAAGCCCCTGGGGATGAGGAATTGGGAGGCGTCAGGCATATTGGTTTCGGTCATGGGATGAGAGCTAACCCATCCAATTTATCAGGTGGATGGGCTTGACAGCAGAGAACTGCAATGCAGCGGCCTGCCGCCAGGAGATGAGCCGCCTGTGCGGAGAAGATTGTTCCCTGGATGTTTTGTTCCCTACTACCATTGTGTGAGAGTAGGATTCTGCTGTTAAGAAGATCATTAGAAAAGTCTGAGGAGTCTTACGATGCCCAATCAGCAGCAGAATTTGGTGGCGCCAAGCGATCCAGCCTTTTATAGAGACCTGTTGGAGCACATGAGCGATGGCGTTTATTTTGTCGATCTGGATCGACGCATCCTCTACTGGAACGAAGGGGCGTTTCGGCTGACGGGCTACAAGGCCGAAGAGATTCTGGGGCGGCACTGCCAGGACGACATTCTTTGCCACGTCGATCCCGCAGGAAAACGGTTGTGCCAGGATGGTTGTCCTTTGGCTGCCAGCATTGAGGACGGAGACCAGCACGAGGCGAGCGTCTTCCTGCGCCACAAGCAGGGGGGGCGCGTTCCGGTGAATGTGCGGGTGCAGCCCATGCGCGGCGCCGATGGCTCCATCATCGGGGCAGTGGAGATTTTCAGCGACGATTCGGTTCAGAGCGATGTGCGGCGCAAGGCCGAGGCGATGAAGCGAATGGCCTTTCTCGACCATCTCACCCAGTTGCCCAATCGCCGCTATCTGGAGATGTCAATTCGCACCGCGCTGAGCGAATTCGAGGTACATAAGGATCCGTTTGGTGTGCTGGTGATCGATCTGGACAGGTTCAAGAACATCAACGACTCGTTCGGTCACAGTTGCGGCGACCTTGCGTTGCAGGAAGTGGCGAAGACCCTGACCGGGGCGCTGCGACCCGAAGACACCGTGGGCCGCTGGGGAGGCGATGAGTTTCTGGCCATCGTTCGCAACGTGGATGTCGAGAATCTGAGGAAGCTGGCGGAGAGATGCGTGGCCTTGGTTCGGCAAACCACGATTTCCAGTAACGATGAGCGCTTGATCTCGCTTTCGATCTCCGTTGGCGCAGCGCTGGTCCACCCTGGCGAGACCGGGGAGCAGCTATTCCTTCGGGCGGACGAGTTGATGTACCGAGGCAAAACGAGCGGGCGGGGCCGCGCCACAGTGGAATAGGCTGAACCCGAAGCTCGCCGGTCCAGCTCAGCAGGAATCCTTCGCCTCCTCCCGTCCTTCGCGGAACGATTGCGGATCCGGGGGAGACAGCGGGGGCTTCTTCGCTCAGTTTCGATTCAGATAAGCTGGGATCTGCGGACTGCATGATGGACAGCGACGATCCAAGGCGGGTGGAGACCATCGAAGACAACGAAACGGGGTTTCTGGAACTGCGGCACGTGAACGTGGCCCGCGGTGAGCGAGTGGTGCTGCACGACGTGAACCTGACGATTCGGGCCGGGGAACATGTGGCGATTCTTGGACCGAACGGGTGCGGGAAATCCACGCTGATTCTGGCCATGACCTGCCAGATCTATCCCATGGTTGAGCCGGGGATGGCAGTGCGAATCTTTGGGCGCGAGCGGTGGGATCTGACCCAACTGCGCCGGCACTTTGGCGTGGTGGCGGCTGGTCTGCTGAGCGAACTGCCGGGTGAGCGCACCGCCGTGACCACCGGACTGGATGCGGTGATTGCGGGGTTCTTTTCGGCTTCGACGCTGTGGCCCAATCTGCATGTCACCGGCGAGATGCGCGATCGGGCGCGCGAGGCGCTGGAACGGATGGAGGCGCTTCACCTGGCAAAGCAACTGGTGGGCGAGATGTCTGCCGGGGAGAAGCGGCGGATTCTGATCGCACGGGCGCTGGTGCATCGGCCCCGGCAACTGCTGCTGGATGAGCCGTCGAACGCGCTGGACCTGGCGGCGCAACGGGAGCTGCGCGAGACGTTGCGGCGGCTGGCTCAGGAAGGTACGGGGCTGGTGCTGGTGACGCATCATCTGGGCGACATTCTGCCGGAGATCGAGCGGGTGATTCTCATGCGGGACGGACGGATTGCGGGCGACGGGCCACGCGCGGAACTGCTGACGGAAGCGAGGTTGAGCGAGCTGTTCAATGCGCCTGTGAGGATTGGGCGAGATGAAGAGTGGCTGCATAGCTGGTGAGGACAGAGATCAGGGTCAGAGAGTGCTGAGTTGGGAAGGGCGGGCCGGAAAAGTGTCGATGCTGGATAAAAGTCTTATTGACGCCGGGTGAATTGAGGGGTACATTAACGGAACACGGGAAAGGAGGTAGATCCAAAAGATGCAGAATGACTCTTGCAGATGTTTCGTACGTGAGGTGACTGAGGCCTAGGGCATCGCGCCCCAGACCCCTAGGTTGCTCCGGCGGAGAGAATTTCAACCGCACAGGATGCTACTGCTTTTTCACTGGATATGCAACCCTCAGAACCGATGCGCAAGATGGCGATTTTCCATTTGTGCGACTTACCCAGTCGCCGAGGAGCCCGCCTTAGCGGGTATCGTCTTACGAGCGGTCGCGACGAGGCAACGATGCCAATGTGAAGACGCCCGGGCACTCGCGGCAGCGCGATGGCCTTAGTCCAATACCAACAGATCACCGGCGACGGCCTGGGCAATGCGCCCAGGCCGCCGTTGCGTTTGGGGGTATGATGGCTGGTGCCGGAAAATGAATTCGACGGCGATGCTCAGGAGGGACGATGAACCGGGAGTGGCACAAGCAGCATAAGATGCCGGCTGGAGCGACCGAGAAAGAGCGGATAGAGTGGCATCTTGAGCACACTAGGAATTGCGGATGCAGGCCGGCCCCGACCGAGTTGCTGGCGAAGGTCGAGAAGCAGGGAACCGAAAAGACCAGACAGGGAACGGCCTGAAAGAAACCGGCTCCTCATCTCCATTCAGGCGGCGCTGGCTGGTTTTGCGGTTGCAATGGCCAGACTCAGGCAAAGGGCAATGAGGATTTCGACCACTACCGGCCCCTGGAAGAAGTAGAACCAGGAGTTGACGGCGAGTGCCAGATAAGCGAGTGCAAATGCGGCCACGATGGGACGAATTCTCAGGGAATGAGTCTTGGCAAGCGAGCCAAGTTGCCAGAAAGCGATCGCCTCAATGGTCATAGTGATGGTGGCGCCAAGTCCCATGCCGCGGTAGAAGTCAGCGTAAGTTCGCGGCAACCCAAAAACGAAAAAATGGTTGGACTGCATTGCGGCGAAGGCTACTGCCGCGGCGCCGGGCTCGGGTTTGCCGAAGACGCCGCCGATGGTGTGCAGGATCGCGTGAATCAGTGTCAGCACGGATGCGATGCGCAGGTAGATTGTGGACTTCATCGGGATATCTCTCCATTTGCCGCCTCGGCGTACAGCGCCAGAATGCCTGCCCAGGCGCCGGGTCCGTCGAAGACGGCGCGCAACTGCTCATAGTCCTCGCCATGGCGCTCCAGCTTGCTGTGCTCCAGTTCGACGAGCGTCGTTCCTGCTCCCTCGGCCGTGAAGCGGATCTCGACTTCACTTGCCTTGGCCATGTCCGGATCGCACACCCAGTCTGGTTGGTCGTGTCCCGGACCAATATGCCATGAGAAGGTGACACGATGCGGCGGATCCCACGCCAGCACCGTACCCCAATCGTTCCGGTTGCCTGCGGCGTCTCTCTCGTACCACCGGCCGCCGACACGCGGCTCCACAAAGATCGCCTCGAAAGGAGTCTTGCCAATGTGATGCGTAGCTGGCCACCATGTCTCCATCTGTTCCACGAAGACGGAAAAGGCGCGCTCAATGGGAGCCTGCACGCGCACGCACTTACGGACGACGGCTTCTTCTTGTAGGTTTGTCATGAGTTTCTCCGTTGGGGATTTGTTCGACAGAGGTTTGAAATGCGCTCATGGCCTGCGTCCACATCTGGTCGAAGTGAGCGCGCAGCCGGGCGATGCCTTCTGGATTCAACTGGTAGATGCGGCGGGTTCCTGCCCGGCTGTCTGTGACCAGTCCCGCGTCTTTGAGGATGCGCAGGTGTTGGGAGACCGCTGGACGGCTGACGGGAAGATTGCGGGCAAGTTCATTGACGGCGACGGGCCCGCCAGCGAGCTTCTGGAAGATGGCCATGCGGGTCGAGTCGCCGAGGGCGTCGAGGCCGGCTTGTAGGTAAGTGTCCACTAACGGTAAGTTAACACGCACCGATAGGTTCGAGTCAAGAGGAAAACTTGGGGACACGAGAGATGCGCGGGAGAATAGAAAGCGCCCGCTGCGGTAAACTTGCAGCCAATGCGAGTGTTTGGGATCGATTGCGGTACCGAAACCACGGGATTCGGTGTTGTGGAGTCTTGCGACGCGGGACGGCAGCCTCGGCTGGTGATGAAGGCGATGGGTGCCATCCGGCTGAAGAAGACGCTTTCGACATCAGAGCGGCTGTTGCAAGTGTATCGAGAGTTGTCGATCGAGCTGGAGCGGTGGAAGCCGGACGCGGTGGCCATCGAGGGGGTCTTCTACTCAGTGAATGCCAAGTCGGCGCTGAAGCTGGGGCAGGTGCGCGGCGTGGCGCTGCTGGCGGCGGCCATGCAAGGGCTGCCGGTAGCCGAGTATGCGCCTCTGAAGATCAAATCGAGCGTGGTGGGTTATGGGCTGGCCAAGAAGGAGCAGGTGCAGTTTATGGTGGCGCGTCTACTGGATTTGGTCGAGGTGCCGGAGCCGGCGGATGCAGCCGACGCGCTGGCGATCGCAATTTGCCACATTCATACAGCTGAGACGCTCGGTATGCAAGGGGTGGGGCGATGAGGGTTGCTGGGCTGGCTTTGGCGTTGGCGATACTTGCGCTTCCGGTGCAGGGCGAGGTTGGGAACGCCCCAGGGCCGGAGTTTCAGATCGAATTTTCCAATCCAGGGCTCACCCCGGCGCATTGGACGCTGACCTTGCATCCCGATGGAAGCGGGCATTTCCGTTCGGAACGGGGGGGCGCGCCGGGGGACGGTTTGGATGGAAGAGTCGAGAGGATCGAAGTTCCCGATGTGGATCGTGAGATTCGCTTGGATGCGGAGTTTGCGGAGCGCATCTTTCAATCGGCACGCCTGCACAGGCAATCGAAAGCAGAGTGCGAGAGCCACCTGAAGGTGGCTTTTCAGGGATGGAAGAAGCTGAGATTGACCGGGCCGGATGGCGAATGGGGTTGCGAGTTCAATTATTCGAAGGACAAGGAGATTCAGGCTCTGGGGGAATCGCTTTTGGCCGTAGCGGGAACAATCCTCGAGGGCGCGCGGATTGAGGTATTGCTCAGGCATGACCGGCTGGGACTCGACAGCGAGACAGAGTATATGGTGGAGGCCGTTGGGGACGGGCGCATGCAGCAGATTGGCGTCATTCGAGAGATTTTGGAGCGGCTGGCTGACGATCCCACAGTAATGGAGCGAGCGCGGAGGCGGGCCAGGGTATTGCTGGAAGGCGCAGGCAAGGGCGATCATGGGCGCGGGACTGGGGGGAAATAAAGCATTCCCAGACCGAATATGGGAGTGACTTTTGCGGGTTTGAGAGTGTCATATTGTGTGTTGGCCAGCCGGGCTTGGCTGGCTTCGTCCATTGGCAGGGGCGAGTAGAGGTGAAATGCAATGAATCAGCTTGAAAAGCGCATCTGGAATTGGATCGGATTGGGACATTCGTTGATTTGGTTTGCAGCGTTCGGGGTTGGCGCCGGGCTACTGCTGCTAACGGCCCGAGCCGACGATGCGGCTCAAGCATCCCGAGCAGCAAGGCTGAGCAGCGTGGTTGGCCAGGTGCAGATTTCGCAGGGAGCGGTGTTGGTTACCGATCAGGCGGTGGCAAATGCTCCGTTGTTTGAAGGCATGAGTGTAGCAACCGCCGAGGATGGCCGCGCGGAGATTCAATTGGAAGACGGCAGCGTGGCGCGGCTCTCGCCCAACAGTTCGCTTACACTGACGGTCTTGCGCGGGCAAGGCGACGCGGGCCAAGCAGAGGTTGTACTCGAGAGCGGGCTGGCCTATTTTGAGGTCCAGGCCGGAGCTGATCGCATTCTGTTTGGGGACAGCGTCGTGACTGCGAGCGGCTTCACCGTGATGCGGATCAATCTCGACAATCCACCGGGCGATCTGGCTGTTTTTTCAGGAAATGCACACCTGGAGCGGGGTTCTGCCCTGACCTTAGACCTGCACGGGGGTGAGAGCCTCGTTCTGAATGGCGCCGATGCCAGCCGCTACGATTTGACTGAATCGATCGAGCCAGATTCGTGGGACTCATGGAACTCAGACCGCGACCAGGTGCTGACGGGCTTGGCCGCATCGAAAACCGGGGCGACGAAGAGCTATGCCGACAGCAGCAACCCTGCCTGGAACGACCTGGATGCGAATGGGAGTTGGTATAACGTGCCGGGGCAAGGCAATGTGTGGTCACCGTTTGCGGCATCCGGCGCGGGATGGGATCCTTACGGGAGCGGCTACTGGATGTGGACGCCAAGGTATGGCTACATTTGGGTGTCGAGCTATTCCTGGGGTTATTTGCCGTTCCAGTGCGGAAATTGGAATTACTACGACAGCTTTGGCTGGGGCTGGATGCCGGGGACGGGCGGCTGCTCGCCCTGGTGGGACAGCGGCTACGTCGGCCCCAACATCGGGATTGGCTACGGCGGTTATCGTCCCCCGATTCCTCCCCATCCGCGGCCGCGTCCCCCCATTGGCCGGGGAGGCCATTTTGAGGCATTGCCCATGGTTGCCGTCAGCCGGCGTCCAACGGCGGAAGGCAATGCTTTGCCGGCGCGAGACGGGAAATCTGCTGTGACGATTGCGGGGCAGACGGTGCAGGCCGTTCGCCCGCTGAACCCACGCCCGCGGTATAACCACTCGGCTTCGGCGTTTGTGAATCGGACCTCCTTTCAGGGCGCGAGTTCCGGCGCGAGTTCCGCGACGGGCACGGCGCGCGCAATCGGTCCCGGTCTGGGGAGCAGCCGTGCGGCTGGCACGGGCAGTTCCGCCAGTTCTGGTGCGGCAAGGGCGTCGGGTATCGCGAGCCACGCGGCGTCCACGGCCAGCCATGGTTCTTCAGGCGGCGGGGCTTCGGCTGGCCACTCCGCAAGCGGAAGTGGATCTTCAAGGGGCGGATTCTCCGGCGGTGGCGGGGGCGCTTCCCATGCTAGCGGCGGGGCGTCGCACCGATAGAGTTCCGGCTGTTCTTTTGAGTCGTCCGCCAGCTTCGCCGGCCCACGGGGAATGAAACTGGGTGCCTTTGGGCAGCGCGCCTTCGTTTTTGCGCCTAGGGTGGGTTGGCGCTGACTTCCATGTGTTCTTTTGTTTTCAACAACCTGTAGTCTTTTTCTTCTTTGGCATTCTGGTCGGGCATACGCACCCGCCCTTCGAGCGCCCGTTGCCAGAAGCGAGGGAACCAACCTCGCTTACTTCCTGCGCTTTGGCTGACCCAGAGAGATGATTTCAATCGCCACAGGAGCTAGGCCGGCCTTGGTGATCTTCAGTTCCTGAGCGGCGGCATACGACAGGTCAATGACGCGCCCATCGTCAAGCACGCCACGATCATTGATGCGCACCACCACTGACCTCTTGGTGTTTTGATCGACCACGCGCACCAGCGTGCCAAAGGGCAAGGTGGGATGGCATGCCGTCATGGCGTACATGTCGAACCGTTCCCCACTGGCCGTGCGATGGCCGTTGAGCACCGAGCCGTACCAGGAGGCAATACCGTGCAGAAGATCTGCGCCTCGAGCCAAGTTGGATTTGCGGGCGATCGGCGGAGCAAGCTCTGTCGGCGTCGCGCTCAGGACCGGCGCTGCCGGCGGCATGGTTGACGCGGGTCTGGAAAGCCGCGCATCCGCTTGCACGGCCGGCGTGGCGAGCATAACCGCCACGGAGACCAGCGCAACCGAGGAAACTCCCGCCACGAAGCAAATCCCCAGCGGAGTCTTCAAGCTCATGGTGCGTGATTTTCTTCGTATAACCATCTGTGCATATTACTAAATCGGTACTCCTTTTCCCATCTTTTTCACGAAAATAGACGAGAATCCCCCCCAAGAAGCCTAAACTTTTGGCCCCATCTGCCGATATTCACTGTCTCTGACCCGTAAGTTGTACAAAAATATTACATTTTGCCCCATTGAGCAGAGGCGCGGTTTGCGGTTGCTTCGTCAATCGGCCATAACCGAAGCAAATGCGGCACCGTCAAATCAGGTGCAGCCAAGGGGCAATCATCAGACTAGAATCCCAACGTGGGCGGAATCGCTGCTTCAGAGCGCTTCGATATGGGTTTAGAAATCGCATAGCTTTTCTGCGCAAGTCCCATGGGGAGTATTTGCACCATCAATGCAGTGAAATGAGGTTGCCATGAGCAATCGTTGTGAGCAGCGGACAAATGCGTTGATTCTCAAGAAGGCCTCCATCCGGTGGTCTTCAGCTATCCTTCTGGTTCTCTTCGTCTCGCCGGTCTTCGGCCAGACAGCACCGCAACCTCAATCGTCCCCCGCGACTATGGACCAGGCTCCGGGCATCAGCACAAACGTCGATGAGGTTTCCCTCGATCTGGCTGTACACGACAAGAATCAGAATCCCGTACTTGACATGAAGCCCGAGGATTTTACGGTTACCGACAACGGAGCGCCAGTCAAGCTCACCAGTTTTCGCTTTGTGAGCGGTGAGGCGGCCGCCAGCAGGGGCCACATGATCACGCTGGTCTTCGACGCGTTCCATGGCGCAACAGCAAAGAACGCTCGGATCATTGCCGAGAAGGTTCTCAAAGCGCTTCCCAACGACGGCTACTCCTTTGCGGCTATGGATTTTGCCGGCCGCCTGCGCTTGATCCAGGGCTTTACCGACGATCGCCAAGCCGTCGAGCAGGCCGTGAACGTGATTACCGAAAGCAACCCCATGATCATGGCCTCAACGCACAGCCTGGCCGTTAACATCATGGACGATAAGGCAGCCGAAGAAAGCAGGATCAAGGCCGCATCCCAGGCAGAGAAGAACCTGATCGCCATCGCGCAGACGGGCGTCGATCTCTCGGGGCATCATGCAGACGTTAAGGATCGGGCTCGGGCGCAAGCGCTTTTCACAGCCTTGCAGGATGCGCAGACCATCACCCAGGAAAAGCACCCGCAATTGAACTTCGCCGGCCTGCTTGCCCTGGTGAAATCGCAGCAGACCCTTGGGGACAGAAAAGCGGTGATCTACTTCACCCGCAATCAGCAGTTGGATAAAGCCGCAAAGGAAATGCTCAAGACCATTGCCGCGGCCGCCACCAGGGCCGGCGTCAGCGTCTATACCGTCGACCTGGACGCCGCCGGCAACTCATCGCAATATCAGTTGGACAACGAACACCTCAACGGCCAGCGGCCGTACGATCCGCACGCAGTGCCCACTGACGGGGGGTACGGGTCGAAGATTCCCATGCAGCAAGCGGCCGGAACACCCATTCAGGGCGATCCTTCGCCCACAGGACCAGTGTGGGGGCCCGCGCAAGACCTCGCCATGGCGACCGATTTTGCGCGCGGCAACAATGAAGACAGGACCAATCCATTTAACGACACCAAGAGCCCCATGGCGGATTTCTCGAAATCAACCGGAGGCGCTTACATCGACGCTCTGAACAGCGTCAAAGGGCCGTTGCAGCAGATGGCTCAGGACCTCTCCGCCTACTATCAGGCTTCTTATGTCCCTCCCTTCAAGGAGTACGACGGAACCTATCGAACGATTGCCGTCAAAACGCTGCGGGCGGGCTTGCATATTCAAACCAAGAGCGGTTATTTTGCGCTGCCGCCCGGCGCGGATGCAGGAATCCAGCCGTTCGAGGCGCCCCTCCTGAAGACCCTGGCCCAGCCGCAATTGCCTTCCAGCATCAAGTTCCACGCGGCCGTTCTGCGCTTTGGCGACCTGCCCGATGGGAACACCAGTTCCCTGGCGGTCGAGGTGCCTCTTTCCGAGCTCCAGGCAAAAGAAGATCCCCATTCCGGCCCCTCCACGGCCCACCTCTCCATCGTGGCGCAGATCAAGGATAAGGGCGGCGTGGTGGTCGAACACTACGGGGAAGAAATTACCAAGCGCGGGGCAAAGGAAACGCTCGATCACGACCCTTCGGCGATCCTCTCTCTGGAGCGCCACTTCATCTCGGCACCCGGCAAGTACACCATGGAGGTTGCCGTCCTCGACCAAAACAGCGGAAAGACGGCCGCGAAGCGAATCGTATTCGAGATCCTCGACAAGCCCGGCGACATCTCATTGAGCGATATGGTTCTGGTGCTGAACATGGAGGGATCCCAAGAGGAAGCCGACGATCCTTTGGAGCCTCTCCGTTATGAACACCAAAAGGTGAGACCCAACCTCACCGGAGAGCTGCCGGCCGATGCCAAGGACTTGTCCTTGTTCTTTTTTCTTCATCCCGATCCTGCCTCGAACGAGCCGATGGCGCTGGAGATGGAGTTGATCCACAATGGCAAGCCAGGCAAGCGCACGCCGCTTCTGCACTCTGACGGCGTTCACGCGGCAGTACCTTACCTGGCCAGCGTCAAGTCCCACGCACTTCCGCCGGGAGATTACGAAATAAGGGCATACCTGATCCAAGGCGGGAAAACGGCCGAACAATCGGAGACCTTCCGCGTAGTGGGAGCAACTGGTGCTCAACCTGCCAGCGCGGACTTGAAATGGGTCGAAGGCGCTGACTTCGGTTCGGACTCGGGAGACCGGACCATGGATTCTCCACCCCAGGCGGTAAATCAGTTGGCCATTACCGCGCCCGCCAGCCCCGCGCCAGCTCCACCTCAAGATGAAGCGCGCCTGCTGATTGAGGAGGCGAGAGAGCGTGCTCTGAGCTACAACGATTCCTTGCCAAACTTTGTGTGTACCGAAGTTACCAAGCGCTCTGTCGATGTGAATGGAGCTGGAAGATGGAAGTTGAGAGACACGATTGTCGAGTTGCTGAGTTATCGCGAAAAGGTCGAGACGCGAACTACGCTGGAAGTGAACGGCAGCGCCAGCAACACAGATCGCGATGCGCTCAAGGGCACATTTTCCGCCGGAGAATTCGGCGGCGTTCTCCAGGCGATTTTTCGTAGTTCATCGAAGGCCGAGTTTCAATGGAAGGAGACCGACTCCTTGAACGGAGGCGCGGTCCAAGTCTACGACTATCGCGTCGATCGCGGCAACTCGATGTTTTCGGTGATTGGATCCAACGGCAAGCGGCTCATCGCCGGTTTCCATGGCCAGGTCTTCATCGATAGCTCCACCCGGCGTGCCCGCCGGATCACATTGGTCGCCGACGACCTGCCGCCGGATTTCCCCACGCACACCACTTCCATCGGCGTGGACTACGATTTCGTCCCCATCAACGGACTCAAATACCTTGTGCCCGTAAGCGCCGAACTTCAGACCAAACAGGGAAAGCAGGAAGCCGTCATAAACACCATGGAATTCAAGGACTACAAGCGTCTGGCTGCCGAGTGACCGACTCTCCGCCGGCGCACAACCCAAATGATCGGTGAGGCAACATCCCTGGTCCCTAGCCCCTAGTCCCTGATCCCTGTTCCCCGTTTCCTGTTCCCTGCCAGGCGACGTAATCAACTTTGTTCCCGCTGCCACCTTCTTGGCGCGATCCGAGTTTCCTCCCCTCGCGAAGCCTGACCATGGATACAGGCTTGGGCGGCGCTTGACCGGTGCGCCCCAGGTCGCGGAAGATTGTCTGGAACTCCTCCATGCTGGTTAGCGCGGCTCCTTTCTTTGTATTTCTGGTTGCGGTGTGCCTGCTCTACTGGGCTGCAGCCGGTTCGCGCCGGCTTCAGTTGGCAGTGCTGGCAGCGGCGAACCTGTTCTTCCTCGCCCGCTTCAGTCTGATCTATCTGGCGTTGCCCCTGGCGGCAACCGCCGATTTCCTTGTCGGCCGTCAATTGGGGCAGTCGCAGCGGCAATCGACCCGCCGCCTGCTGCTTGGCGTTTCCCTGGCCATCAATCTCGGCCTGCTCGCAGGGCTGAAGCTGGTTCCGCTGTTCACCGGCGGGCGCTTCGCCTGGCTGTTTACCCTCAGCCTGTCGTTCTATTGCTTTCAGTCGCTTACCTATACCATCGATCTCTATCAAGGCGAGATCCGGCCCACGCGCAGCTACCTGGCTTATCTGGCTTCCGCCCTCTTCTTTCCTTCCATGACGGCGGGGCCGATTCCGCGCCAGGGCAAGCTGCTCGATCAGCTTGCGAAGCCCTTCGCCTTCAGCGCGGACGATGGCGGCCGAGCCCTGCTCCTGATCGGCGTTGGCCTGGTCAAGAAACTGCTCATTGCCGACTATCTGGCCAACAATCTGGTAGGCCGCGTCTTCGACACACCAACTCTTTATTCCAGTGTTGAAACTCTCATTGGCGTCTATGCCTTCGCTCTGCAACTGTTCTTCGACTTCTCTGGCTACACCGACATTGCCAGGGGCGCGGCCTTGTTGCTCGGCATTCAGCTGCCGGAAAACTTCCGCCAGCCTTACCTCGCGGTCAATGTCGCCGAGTTCTGGCGGCGCTGGCATATTACCTTCTCCGAGTGGCTGCGCGACTACCTCTTCGACCCTCTGCCCAAGCGGCGCAAATTCCCGGTGATCTCGTACAGCTACGCCTTCCTGATCACGTTTATCCTGGGCGGGTTGTGGCACGGCATCTCCTGGACCTTCCTGATCTGGGGCGTCCTGCACGGGCTGGCGCTGGGAGTGGTCTTTGCCTGGAAGCGCATTCGCAAGATTCCCTCATTGTTTTGGTGGGCCAAATTGCTGGGCGGCCTCGTGACCTTCCACTTCGTTTGCTTCACCTGGATCTTCTTCCGCGCAACCTCGCTTGAAAACGCGCTGGCCATTCTGCGCAGCCTGGGTGCGCTCACCTGGTCGGCGGACAATCTGACGCCGCTGGTACTCGGCGTCCTGCTGCTCGCCGCAGTCCTCCACAGCCTGCCGCCGCGCTGGTTTGAGCTATCGGCTGCCGTTGCTGCTCGAACCCCGTTCTGGGTGCAGGGACTGGCCATGGCCGCCCTGATCCTGCTCATTCAAACGCTGGCGGGCCGCGGCTCCGCTCCCTTTGTCTATGGCAACTTCTAGCCCGCTTAAATCCGGCCCGCGCCCGCCTCGCCCCGGCCCGGCGGGCGGCTCCCCGCTCAAGACCGCGCTCGCCATCCTGGTGCTGATGGACGCGCTGCTCGGCTGGCGCTTGTACGTGGACCATGGCAAAGGCATGGACCCCGGCGTCTTTGAGG
>Ga0302195_10001559_pt1 | contig 18154 bp, 33 predicted proteins | sample II_Bog_N1_2_FD_198778 | JGI IMG/M metagenome (GOLD analysis project Ga0302195, IMG submission 198778) | Peat permafrost microbial communities from Stordalen Mire near Abisko, Sweden - II_Bog_N1_2 | ecosystem: Environmental > Terrestrial > Soil > Wetlands > Peat | place: Sweden: Abisko...
CAAATATAGAGAACTCTTTTTCATCTTCATCTGTATTAATTAATATATTGCTACTTGAGTCTATGTTTATAACTAAGTAACTTAAATCTTTAGAATCTAATAAATTCTTAATGTTTTTTTCTGTAAAAAACGAGATAGTATTAAGATTTTTCACTAATTTACACTTTCATAAATTCCAGTTGAAGGATTATGAGATACTTTTTTCTTCTCTTCAAGAGACAGATCTTCCTCATCTTCACAATGCTCGGAAAAATACTCAAAAAAATTTTTTACACTCTCATCTATCTCTTGAATTTTCTGAGAGTAGAGTCTTTTACAAATTATCTCTAAACTATTTTCTTTAAAGCATTCTTGAAAGTAAATTTCGGAACAAACTTCAAAACTTTTCATCTGTTCCTGAAGGTTCCGAGTCAAATCAAAAGTAAATATTTTAAGATCAGTAGAATCCTGTAAAAAAGGAACAGAATAAATTTCCAAATAAGAGTTTTCAAATTTAAAGCACATCCAGAGGTTTTCTGGTAATTTACTGTTTTTTTCTAATATTATTTTTATTGCTGCAGATACTACTTTATTTTGTTGCTTGTTTTCTTTTTTAGTAATCTTTTTCAAAAATTTTTCCTTGTAAAATTTTTATAATGATTTATATAAATTGAAATCTTATAATTAGCTAGTATTATACTTTAATTACAACATTTCAAGTTATATTTATCATAAAATTTTTAAACTTTAATATCAAAATTTTCTGTAGGGTAAGTAGCTTTTAAACCATTATCAGATATAATTGTTATATGTAATTTTTTATAAAAGTCAAGTTTACAATCGCCTAAAGTTGTGTAAACTTTACCTTCTGTAATATTTTTTAATCTTATTTTTTTCATCATAAAATCTTTTGTAAGTACACTTTTACAAATAACCTCAGTATTTGGATTAAATCTACGACATTTTGCAACAGAAGAATCTGCAATTGAAGATAATAAGCTATTATTTTCACATTTTTTCATTTAATTTCCTTTAATTAGCATTTAGTTCACATATAATTAAGTCCCAAAATCTTTAAAAAGAAATTCTCTTATTTGAAATAGCTAATCTATAAAAAATAAAACTACTATTTGTTTCTAAAATATTCTTATTATCTTCTAATAATTTACACTGAGCATGTTTTAAAATAGTTCTCAAATCCTTTTCTGTGGTTTTCAATCTTACACGAAGAACGTTTTTAGACACAGAGAAATGATCTTTAGAGTTTAATACTTCTTTCACTTCAGAAATTAATCCTGAAGTTTTATTATAGTTTAAATTTTGAGGTACAATTTTATTATATAGTGCTCTTATCAATTTTGTTACTTTTTTCATTTCTATTCCTTTCAATATTAGGAGGTATTACTCAAAATACCTCCTATTTAATTTTTTATCCTAGTAATAATTTACTAGTTTTACTTTCATCAGACTCCGAAACCTCTTGAGCTTCTAAGTTTTGACTTTCTATACCAAGTAATTGTTTGAACTGTTCTCCAGCGCTTAAATCGCTTACTTTCATTATAGCAGATACACTAGCTTGAGCTTTCTTTATAACTGCTACTAATTTTTCTTGGTTAATGTTTTCTTTATCTAAGAGTAATTCTAAAATTGCTTGTTGATAAATAGAATTACTAGAAATCAAAGCTTTAGTTTCAAGTAGTATCTGAATGGTTACTTTTTGTAATTCAAAATTTAGACCTTCCAAATTTGTATCTAAGCTACTTTTGTTTGAGTTTTTATTTGTCATGTTTTTCTTTCAAAAAATTCTTATAAATCTAACCTATAGGAGAAGTATAAGTGTTAGGTAACTGCACATTGTTCACAAAAACAGATGTGTTAGGTTTGTAAGAAGAATTTGAGATCCAATTTTTCCAAATTCTTCTTAGAGAAAGACCATCTAAGTTTATTCCTCCTTGTTCCAAATTACAGGATACCTCTTTAAAAGTTAAGCCTTTTTCAAAAAGAGATTCTATGAAATAAACAAGTTTCTTATCCATTAGATGCCTTTCTGTATTTATTTAACTCTTTTCAATTCTACTTTTTTATTTGTAACTGGGTGTAAAATTTCTTTAAACTTACAGCCTAAAGCACTGCTTGTTACATTTAAAAAATTAGAAGCTTCCTTAAGGCTTAAAAATTTCTCACCTGAGCTAAGTTTAATAACTTCAGCATTTCTAGAAATCTTTATTACTTTACCTGTGACAGGATGTTTTATTTCTTTTATTTTATTAAAAATTATAGAGGGATTATGTTTTAGAAATCTAGCAGCTTCATTCATGCTGTAAAATTTTTCTCCAGAACTAAGCTTAACTCCCACTATTTCTGAGTAGAAAGAATCTTTAATTTGATTTGGGTGAGATCCTGGTTTATCATAAAAAAGATTTTCAGCAACATTGCCTGCTTTGATATTTTTTCTATATAGAACTTGACCTTTTTTCATTTTAGGTAAGAAGCAAGCTGCCACAACTCTAGCTAGATTAACCTTAACTGATTTACCATTACTGTTAGTAAGACTTAAATTATTTCCTTTGAAATTTCTAAAAGCATCACTTTTTTCCGAGAAAACTTGTCCTTTTTGAGAAACATAAATGCCTTTATAACCTTTAATTTGTTTAAAGATATCTCCATTTATTTTAATTTCTTTTTGACTCATTATACTTTCTCCTTAAGAAGTTTATATTATTTATCACGAGGTAATATTATACTTCAAATTTAAAATTGTAAGTTATATTTTATTATTGCATGAATCCATTACCAATTGGAGGACAATAGCTAGAAGGAAATTTTACTAAATCTGTTGCACAATTTTTAGTATTTGGTAAGTATCCTCCACTATGAAGATATTGTTGATAGAATTGGTATACTTCTATTCCTGAGACTGTTATTTTTAAATTAAGGAGTTCTTGCTTTACATCTTCAATAGATAGTCCTTTACGAAAAAGATTTAACATAATAATTCTCGTTCTCTCATCCACCTATACTCTCCTAATTTTTACTTCTATTTAATTTATTTTCTTGAATTTTATTGTATATAAACTCTATGTGCTTTTCCATTAAGTGTATCACACCTACTTTAAGATCTGGGGGTTGGTTAGATACAGTCTCAATAGTTATATATTTTGGAGGATACTCTTCGGGAATAATAATGGAAATTCCTGTTATTAGAAATTCATCTCCTTCAAACATAGGGCTTTGTGGGTATTCTTCTATAAAACGCATCTCTGTATTCCCACAATCATCTTGCTTTACTCTAAAACCTATTTTATCCTCTTCTTCTACAACACCACACATTTGAGTTATTTTTATTGCATTAGATCTTGCAATTTCTTCATCCCAGTTATTTACAGCTATGGATTCAAAGTTTTGTTTAGTTTTTACCATTACTAGTTACTCCTCTTAAATGATTAAATGTGCTTAAATATTACTCTAAGCACAACCATTAATCAAAATTAACTTTACATTCCTGGCATTCCACCAAATCCACCCAAGTTAGGTAGTTTTAAAGGACTTTCTGAAATTGATAAATCAGATATCATGCATTCCGTAGTTAGCATCAATCCTGCTATAGATGCAGCATACTGTAATGCAGAACGAGTTACTTTAGTTGGGTCTAGTACACCCATTTCAAGCATATCTCCAAATTCCCCAGTACCAGCATTGTAACCATAAGCACCTATTCCGGATTCTACTTTATTAATTACAACTCCTTGCTCATCACCACAATTGGAAACTATTTGACGGATTGGAGCTTCAACTGCTTTCATTATAATTTTTACACCCGCTTCCTGATCTTCATTTTCAACTTTTAAGTTTTTAAGAGCATGACGAGCACGAAGTAATGCAACTCCACCACCAGCTACAATACCTTCTTCCACAGCAGCACGTGTTGCATAAAGAGCATCTTCTACTCTATCTTTTTTCTCTTTCATGGCTATTTCTGTAGCAGCCCCAACTTTAATTACTGCAACTCCACCTCCAAGTTTAGCTAAACGTTGTTGTAAACTATCTATTTCATAACCAGAATCAGACAAACTTATTTCTTTCTTGATTTCTTCAATTCTAGCTGCAACAGCCTCTTTTTGAGAGCTATCTATAATAGTAGTGCTATCCTTATTAATCTCAACTTTTTTAGCCTGACCTAAGTCTTCTAATTCAACTTTATCTAAACTTAAACCTAACTCTGAAGCTATTACTTTCCCACCAGTAAGTACTGCTATATCTTGTAAAATAGCTTTGCGACGATCTCCAAATCCAGGAGCTTTGACAGCTACTACTTTTATAATACCTCTCATGTTATTTACTACTAAAGTAGCTAAAGCTTCTCCGTCTACATCATCTGCTATTATAAGAATAGGTCTACTAGCTTTAGCCACTTTTTCAAGTATAGGTAGAAGATCTCTAATGTTACTAACTTTTCTATCATAAATTAATACAAAAGCGTTATCTAGTACTGCTTCTTGTTTTTCTTGATTATTAATAAAATATGGAGACAGATACCCTCTATCAAAAACCATACCTTCAACTACGTCTAATTCGTTTTCTAAACCACTACCTTCTTCTATAGTAATAATACCTTCTTTTCCCACTTTAGACATAGCATCTGCTATAATCTCACCAATTGAAGAATCGCTATTAGCAGAAATAGAACCAACTTGAGCTATTTCTTTAAAAGTTGTACAAGGTTTCGATATATTTTTTAATTCAATCACAATAGCTTCAACAGCTTTGTCAATACCACGTTTTAAATCCATAGGATTCATACCTGCAACTACAAACTTCATACCTTCTTTTACAATTGCTTGAGCTAAAACAGTTGCAGTAGTAGTACCATCTCCAGCTACTTCGGCAGTTTTTGATGCAACCTGTTTAACCATCTGTGCACCCATATTTTCAAACTTATCCTTAAGTTCTATTTCTCTAGCTACTGTAACTCCATCTTTAGTTACTAAAGGAGGGCTTGAACTTCTCTCTAAAACTACATTGCGACCTTTAGGACCTAAAGTAACTTTAACTGCATCTGCTAGTATATTTACTCCTTGAACCATTTTATCTCTAGCTTCTACTCCGAATTTTACTTCTTTAGCTGGCATACATTTTCCTTACAAAAATTAAATTAATTAAACTTCTAGTATAGTAGGTGAGGTAACCTTACATTTTTGAATCAACATTACCTCCTTTTGATTTGTGGTTGTAGCTTATCACTACCATTCTACCCTAATTTAAGTTTTAGAGAATTACATCAAAATTAATTACTTTTCAGTATATTTCTAGGAATCTAAAACTTAGAATGTTCTTCATTTCTCTTCAAATAAACAACACTTGAGACTAGAAAAATAACTAGTCTCTTATGTTGCAAGGAAGTAGAAGTTTTAACTGTTATATCAATAACGATATTATATCATATTTCAAGAATTAAAAAGTATATTTAATCTTTATATTCTAACATTAATGCCTCTAGTTTAAGTTCGTCTTTCTTATTTTGTGAAAGTAGCTTACTTAAAGTATTCTCATCTTCTATTAATTTCTGTTTTAATAGATTCATTTTAATATTCTCTGCTACTATCTTAAAATCGTTTAACCAATCCTCAAAGTAATAACCTTGAATTTTCTCTTCAGACTTAATTCCTAAAAGATCATAAGATTTCTTATAACTTTCATTAACTTGAACAATTTGTGAAAATATTTCTACACATTTATCTGTACTTGTAATAGTTTTTAAATTAGTTGTATTTCCAGAAATATTAAGTGTGCAATTAGTTTTCCAATGTATTTTAGGGGAATTTAAAATCTCAATCTTTTTATTCTTGATTTTTTCCATAAGTTTTAAAACTAGATCGTCTTTATTCATTTTCACTCGCTTTCTTATTAATTTTTTAGATATTTACAGTTTCACCAGAACTTAAAACAAAATTAAGTTGTAGTAAATCTTTTTCGAAAGATTCAAAATCTATTTCAAAATAATCTGCAGATGCATGAATCCCTTTTAAACTTATGAAATTCTTGTAAATACTCTCAAATTCAGGATAATATCTATAGAATTCATTCCAAACATTATTCTTAAATATGTAACCTCTACTAAAGAAAACCTGGTTTCTGTTTAAATTATTTCCATGTACATACATTTTTAAATAAGTTTTTTCATCTATTTTCACAAAGAAATCGAAATTCTCCCAAGACTCGTTACCTTTACAAAAAATTATAAAATTTTCTTTAATTGCTACAGGTAATGAACTATATTTACTTTTAAGAAAAATATCTAATTGTTCTGAATAATTATCATCAATTTCCTGAGATACTATTTGTCCTATATTAGTGAAACCTTTTTCTATTCTATATTCACTTTTATTTATGTCCTCAATTTTTATAAAGATATGTTTCATCTCTGTTGTAAAGTACTTATGGCTCTTAGCTAATATTTCCTGTGAACTCCAGGCTTGTACTTTTCTTCTAACTTTGACTGTTTCTATCTTTTCAACTACATGGGGTTGCCTTCCTAAATACATATAAATGTCATTGTCCTTAAACTTGTATAATCTTCCCGCAACCATCATCTCTTTAGTTACTTTTAAAGATTGTAACTTAGTGAAATCATTAGATTTTTGGTAATCTTGACTAGTAACTGGTAATAAGATTAAATCCTTACCATCCCAAGAGTATACAAATTCTCCCTCTAACCCTTTACCTTTAGTAGCTGTACATTCTTGTAAAATAAATAACAGATTAGTAACATCTATTTCAAATTCGAAACCTCTAGGGTCAAATATTCTGACATAAGTATCTCTGTGATTCCAACCTGTATTGTATCCTCCTACTTTTTTATTTATTACAAAACCAGAAGTAGGCACATTTTCAAATTCTAAGGGTTCAACGGATTTATCTCTCCAATTTTGCCAAGATGTTTCTTTTCTCAAAACACCTTTAGAATCCCAGTAGATTATATAAGCTAAATTTCCTGTATAAGTACCTTTTCTTTTTCGAAGTCCTACTTTAATTTTCTGAGGAATTATAAGTTTATCTTGAATTTCCAATTTCATTTCCTTTCTATTAACTTACAATATTATACCATAAAAATTTAATAAAAGGTAATCTTTTTATTTTCTAGTTATTAAGTCAGAAAGATCTTTAAATTTTTGTTCTAACTTATCTATTAGAGAAACAGCCATATTTCTTTTTTCTGAATCTTCAAAATATCTTTCTCCACCAGAAAAGTATTTTGCAGTATAAATTACTTCTTTTAACTTTTTAATATCTTCTTCCATTGATTAATCTCCTTATTCTAATTAAATCTATTTTATTTAAATATTTTAGACTTTTAAGAAATTTGAATTATTATTTAGAACCCAATATAGTCAATTTGTTAATATGGCTTCCTGAAATTCCTGGATAAGTAATTTTTCTAAAATAAAAACCAATTTCTGGAGTTATATCTCCATTCCAAGTTACCTCAAAGGATTCCTCTAACCAATTATATTCTGTTACTTCTCCAGTGTATTCTCTGTATGAAACAATAGTTCCTAGTTTAAAATCTTCAAACTTATTCAACATTATTTTAAACCTCATCAAAATTATTGGAATTTTTCTTCCAATAAGAGCAACTAAATTTCTCAGGCTTTTCAATGTAAAAATCCTTAGAAATATCTTTAAAATGTAAAGGTTTAAAAGCATCCTGAACTTCAGAATTGCAACAGATAGTAATGTACTCTATGTCTAACAAATCTACATTAGCAGTAGTCTTAGAATATTTACAATTGTTACAATTTTTAAACATTTCCATAAGTTTAGCCTTTTATACAAATTAACTGCTTCAAAGTGTATTCAATCTTAACCAAATCAGATTGATTATCCATAACTAAATTAATATCTTTATATGCACTTGGAATTTCATCAATAACAGCACTATCTTTGCGACATTCTATACCTTTAGTTTGATTAATTAAATCTTCTTGAGTAAATGTTTCCCTAGCTTTATTACGTGACATTTTACGTCCTGCACCATGAGAGCAACTACAAAATGATTCTTGGTTACCTAATCCACGGACTATGAAGGATTTTGCACCCATCGAACCAGGAATTATTCCAAGCTGATCTTTTCGAGCAGATACAGCTCCTTTACGAGTTACATAAACATTACTTCCAAAATGGTTTTCGATTTGAGTATAGTTATGATGGCAATCTACATGCAGACAATCTTTGAATTTACTTGTTGACCTGTCGCCATATGCATAGTAACTTAATTCTCTTAATACGTCTTTTACCATTTTCTCTCTATTCAATTTAGCATACTTTTGTGCCCATTCCATATCTGAAATATAATCATTAAATTCTGGTGTTTCATGGACTAAATATGCTAAATCTGGATCTGGTAGATCTATAAAATACTTTTGCATTAAGTCTTTAGTACCATTAATATGTATATCTGCCAGAATTTTACCGATTCCTCTACTTCCAGAATGTAACATCAACCAAGCATCTCCAAACTGATCTGCACAAATCTCAATGAAATGATTGCCTCCTCCAAGTGTTCCACATTGAAGTTTAGCTTTTTTAAGCTCTTTGCTATCTAAAGAAATCGTACGCGTACAACCTAAAAAGTTATTGAAATACTTATCAAAATCTAAGCTTATAGAGCTGTGATAGTTGAATCCTACAGGAACAGCTTTTTCAATAGAACTTCTAATTTTTGGTAATTTATCTATTATTAGATCTACTTTGAAAGGTAATTTAATTGCAGACATTCCACATCCAATATCAACCCCAATTGCAGAGGGAATTATAGCCCCTTTAGTTGCAATTACTGTACCAATTGTTGAACCTTTGCCAGCGTGCACATCAGGCATAACTGCTATATGTTTATGAATGAATGGCATTTTTGACAAATTAATTAATTGATTTTTAGCTTCATTTTCAATATCATTAGTCCAGATTTTAACTGGAACATTTCCTTTTTCATTTAATATTTGCTTTATCATAATTTATTTCTTTTTACTTTTTTATAGTAGTAATCTAATTCTTTTTCTTCAAAATCTTTATACAATAAGTAAGTAGTACCACCTTCACTATAAATAACTCGTACATCTCCATCGGGATACACATAGTCCATAAAAACAATAGAAGGATAATACTCTTCACCTGTGGAAGAGGAGTATTTGCAAAATTTCTTCTTTAATTCATACTTTGTTCCTTTAATATAACCTGTTTTTTGAATTACAATCTGATTATCATAGGACTCTTTAAATCTCATAAATTCACCAGTTACATTGTTTAAATACATAGCTTCAACCACAATCCCTCCTTAAGCTTACTTTTCCATAATTACAATTACAGTACTTACTCTAATTTTTCATAATAGTAATTCAAGTTTTTATCTTCCCAAGTTATAAAGTTATATTTAGGGTGACTGTTTTTTCCACTATTATATATTGTGCTGATATCCCCATCTTCATAGATATCATCTATTATTAGAATAGAAGGAAAAGAATCTCCATTAGAAAATAAAGGTATGTCTTTACAAAAACTATCTTTTAATTTATACCTTTCCCATTTATAGTATCCAGTAGGCTCAATTATAATTTTTCCTATGTGAATTTTCTTAAACCGCATAAATTCATTGGTGATAGTATTTATGTATATGTCTTTATTCATTTATTAGAAAAACCGTGTAAACCCCGGGCTTTAGTCCTGGAGATATAAGCGGAATTTTAGCGCAGCTTGCCTTTTCTATACTATTGTGCATGTTCTGTTCCTCCATTCATTTTCTACAAAGAATTTTCTAATACCATCTAAGCAAGTTCCACCGTATCTAGCTGTATTACTCTTACACTTTTCAGCAAATCCATGTGAGAGATATTCCCAGCGTGTAGGGTGGTTACTGTGTTCATTTTCAGGCTTGATTCTGCATTTGTTTTCCTTTCTGCTAATATTAGTGAAGTATTGTTTAACTCCACCAGTTGCATATCTAAAATATTGCCACTTGTCTTTGTAGAGCTTTCTCAACCTGACTAAACATCGTCTTTGCTTGACTAACTTCTCGATGAATACAACTTTCCTATTGAGTTGTATTTCCTCAAGGTTGAAGTCTTTACCGGCAATAATGAAACTATCCAAGCAATGAGCTTCAAACGATTTCTCGCCCTTGTCTATAGCCTTAGTATCAACACCGCCTAAATACTCTTTTCTCATTTCAGAAGTATTGAAACCATCCATCAATTCCAGTGTGTAACCCCTAGCCTGTATCCATGTGTATAGCATCTGCTTACCTACTTCCACCAAACTAAAAGAACTACCCATACTTTTACCTTTGTAGCCTTTTCTATTGTTACCGGCTTTGTCTTTAAAGTGGTTAAACTTGACATCTTCAATCCTAATTTTAGTAATTGGATACAGCTTGGCTATATTCTTTACAAACCATACTCTAAAATCTAAATTAGCCCTGATTGTTGGTGGTATCTTCTTACATATCCGGTTTGAAAATTTGATAGGTCTATGTCTAAGTCTTGACCTCCTCAATCTTCTATTAGCTGCCTGACTGTTTTTAAAGGCAAGAATAGCATTCTTGCCTTTTTTAGCCCGTTGTAGCAACTCAATATTGACATGATGACAATCTTTCGACAATACAGTCATGCCGTCAAAAGTTGAACCTGGGTCAATACCTAACACAATTTTTTGAGTATCAATACTGCTTGGCTCAACTAACAATTGAACAAAATATATTTTCAACTTTCTATCCAACTTGATTCTAGCCTTTTCAGCTTTCACCAGTATTCTAGCTCTTGCACATGTCATCGGCATTAAGGCTAAGCCTTGATACCTGACCGCTATTCGTTCCATAATAACTCCTATAAATGAACACCCATTGCTGGGGTATGTGATACAGAATCTCTTGTAGTTCAATTCTATATCTTCCCTCGACATTGGCAGTTGACATTTCTATCTAAGACTGGGAATGCATCTTAGCGTTGATTGATATTCAGCTACCGGCTGCTAACACATCTACAATAATGTTAGCTGTCTAATCTAAACACTCCACTATTTCAAGTGAACCCACATCAACCTTTTGAGTTGAATAGGTGAGCTTGCTTTCACAAGCCCCTGCCTTTAGGCATGGGGTGTTTGACCCTCTTAAATATAACTTTCTAAATCTAAAGTTTACAATATTTCCACTTTCTATATTCATATTTTATCTCTAAAGCTTTTAAGTATAAAAATAATTCAAAATAATTTTAGTAGAAATCGAAGGATACTCTTAAATAACTTAGATATTAGAATACAAATAAAGAATCCAATAACGAATATACCGCAGAGTATAAGAAAAATAAACATTATCAATATTACTGTACAAAATAATGGTATAGAAACCAAAATAGATAAAACTACCAGTATAAACTCTAGTAAAGAAATAGGTTTATTAACTTTAATTCTAATCATAGTTACACTCCTACTTTTGATTCATGTAAGCTTGCAGTAAAATATCCATCGTTGTAGGCTTTGTCAATTGCTTTTTTGTATTCATTTAGAAATGGAGATAACTCTTCCACTAGCTGATCAACAGCTTCTAAAGCTTTATCAGTATTTTTATGGTTCTTATTAATATCACATTGGATATCAGAAACTCTACAATTTTCGATTAAGCACTTTAACTTATTTATACTAATCAAACTATTCTCCTTTAGGCAATAAAACTTTTACAACTGGGTAACCTTCATATAAGTCTACACTTAAAACATCCCCTATAATTACACTATTTTCAGGTTTTTTGAGATCTACTGTCCTTGATTTCTGAATCATATTCTTAATAAATTCCTCTAAAATATACTCTATCTCTCCATTTTCTTTATTTGAAAAAGAAGGGAATACATAATTAGCAAAATACATTATTTCTTCTTTCAGATTATCTAAATTCATTTCTTATTTCTCTTTCTTTAAAATTAAATTTTCCACTAAACTCTTCCATATTTTAAAATCTACTAACCTTCTCTCAATTGTACTTTTTTGGATAATATCTTTAAAATTGGAAAATTTTTCAAACAAGTTATAATCCCCTGTAAAATTTACTTCTCCTTTAGAAATTTTTAAATTAATTAAAGGATTTTCTTCACTTAATAATGTTACTTTTAAATTTAAATAGTTAAATTCTTCTGATATTGATCTCCATTCGTTGTATATTTCTTCAACTGTAGGATATCTGTCTAATAAATTTAAAGAACAAATTTTTCCAGAAGGACTACACCAGCCAGAAGGGTAATCTGTAAAAATATAATCGTTTTTACAAAACTCTAAATTTAAAGTTCCCCAGAGCCTATTCCAATTCAGATAATCTTCATAAGTTTTTAAATTACTTATAAAGAAAAAATCTTCTATTTCCTTAGAGCCTCCACCATTTTGCATATCAAAAAATTTATCAGTTCTTCTAATAATCTCTAAAGCTTGTTTCTCAGTAATATTTTCCCCAACAACAAGCATTCTTGTCCATTTAGGTAAAGAAATTTCAAACTCTTTCATATTAATACTCAATCTTTTTCGTTTAGTAGATACTTATTATTTATTACTTTAAATGAATATTCACGTTCATGTGATTTAAAAACAACACCTTCAGCAACGGGATTATTGATGCTTGGTAAATTAGCAAAGTTTAATAAATCTTCAATAGATGTAATCCCAAGTTCTTTAAATGTTTTGTTTTCATGTAGAATTGGTACATAATCTAATTCTAAAATACGAGTTAAATGAAATGCTTCGGATGGGGTTAGGTATGTATATTTATCAATGTTAAATATATTAAAAACTGCAAATCTAACTTCATTTAGATTTTCATAATTACCATTACAGCCTAATCCAAAAACCTCACCCTGAATAGCAAGATTTCTTTTTAAGTTAGATAATTTATTTAAAATATCATATTTCTCATTTACAAGATGGTGTTCTGTAGTTACTGTCCCATCATTTATTAATTCACAAGTACGATTACATACTCCAGCCATTCCTTTGTTATAAAAGTAAGTACCACTACAACCATCTATTTTAAGAGTTACTTCCCATTTTTCATCAGAATTAAAATCTAATTCACTGAAAAGATTTTGACATCTTTCTTGATCTGTTTTAGATACAAAAGAAGGAAAGTCTGCTTTAATTCCCACAGAATCTTTATTAAATGGTCTTTCATATTTTTTTATTTTTAAAATCCCTGTTACATCCAAACCTTCCATAGTAAAGTTACATTCTGGAAATAAATGTAGTGGCAAAGCCAATCCCTGAGAAACTTGACCTCTAAATTTTAAAGTTCTTAATTTGAAACCATTTACAATAAAACCACCTTCAACAGAGTGATCTCTGAATTCTTTACTCAAAAAATTAAATCTATTATCTGAGCTAGGTAGAATACTATCTATTTCAAAATAAATTGCGTAATCTCCCACTTTGAATTCACCTTTTTTTGCTACTAAAGTCCAACCCCCAATAGTTATTTTCTCTATTCTATCTGCCTTTTCTATTGCCTCTACTTTAGAAACTACACGGATGCTAGCTAACTTTCTCATTCTTTTTACTCCTATTCTAAATCTTCTAAATCTGAAATTAATAAAGCTAAATCAGTTACATCATGGTTACTAGAAGCCCACTTACTAAATATATTAATAGATTCTTCATGAAAATGTAATATATTTTGTGTAATACTTATAAACCTACCTTGATTAAATTTTTCATTATAAAATTTCCAATCTTTAGATTTTTCTATTATTCCTAGATCATAATTTTTGTATTGAAAATCTGCTGCAATAACTAAATCTTCTAATGCAAAGTAGTTATCACGTATGCCATTATAAATTTTGTGGGCTAAAGGTACTTCTTTAAATTTCAATTTTACAATAATATTTTTTAAAAAATCTTCTGAACTTATTAATTTACTTTTCATTTCTTTTCCTTCTATAGTAATTTTAAATCTTAAATTGATTCTACTACTTTACAGCTTACTTTTTACTTTTCTTAAGCAGTAATTATACCTTAAAAATATTTCTTTAAGGTATATTTTTAATTTCCAAAAAGAATCCATTTTAATCTTTGAAAGAAAGAAATACTTTTGAAGGAATTTAATTCAGATTTCAAATTAAGAAAATCTATATTAATATTCTCTATTTTTAATCTTATTTCCTTAGATAGATTCTCTTGAGTGTGGTCTATATGCGAAACTAAATGGGAAATTCTTTTTAATTCTGAATGATCTAGACCACCAGCACTAATGTGCATTATTTTTTTATTTTCTATATTTTGTTGTATTTCTTCTAAACTCTTCATGATTTCTCCTTGGTTTAAAATTTACTTTCTGGTAAAGAAAATATTACTTAAATAAAAGTATATTTAAGTAGTATTAGTAAACTAACTGCATTACACTTTTATTTATTAATTCCCATATTCAGCATCAGATTAGGTGTAGCACCCATATAAGTTGTAGGATAGTGTCCATCCCATTTCTCAATTAATTTAAGTTGCAATAACTCCGGAGATATAGCTTGCTTCTGAGATGTCATAGCTTGTGCTTTTGCTTCTGCTTCAACTATTTGTTGTTGTGCTTCAACTTGAATACGTGCTAAATCATTCTTAGCTTTATTGGCATTTTGTTCTGCAACTTGTTTAGCTTCAATTGCTTCACTAAACGCTTTGCTAAATTCAAAATTAGTAATTGATACAGAATCAATAAACAAATCGTATTGTTTTAATCTATCACTTAAAGTTGATTCTACAGTTAAACTAACCAAAGCACGCTTAGTAATTAACTCTTCAGCAGTGTATTGAGCTACTACAGACTTAAATGCTTCACTCATTGCAGGTTTTACAATTGTATTTTCTACAAGCGTTTGATCATCGCCTAAACGTGAATAATGACTGATTGGATCCGTAGCACCCAGATGATAATTTAATGTAATTTGAGTTTGTACATTTTGTAAATCTTTACTAGCTCCTTGACTATCTTGTGCAACTGTTTGAACTTTTGTATTAAGTATATGCATACTACTAAAAATTGGCATATAGAAATACAATCCAGGACTTAATGCTCCGGTAGAAACCTTACCGTTTGTAGTTTCAATACCAACTTCACCTGTATCAATTCTTGAACAAGCTGCTAATGATGCAGCAGTTAGTAATAAATATAATGTTTTTTTCATTTTAATTCCTTATAAAAATATTTATACTTCTTCTAAGTCTTCTTCATCTTCTGAATTAATTTCTTCAAAAGTTAAATCTTCACCACGCTTTCCCGCTTCATACGCAAGTTTTATGAATTTAACATAATTTTCTGGAGCATTAATATCTCTACAAAAAGTAGCATCTTCTTCTTGACCAACAAAATTACCTAATTGACCAATAGATAACGATTTTTCATTAGATTCTGCTTTTAAAGTTTGATAAAAAAGTTTTTTAAACCCATATTCATCATCATATTCATTAATAATTTTAACTAACATATTATTTTCCTTATAAAAATTTTTTAATTAACCATTATAACTTTTAAATGCATATTTAATGTACTCTCCAGTTATGAAACCTTTCCATTGATCATCAAAATCATCAAGTTCTCCACCCATTTCTAAATATTCAAATTTTTTACTATTCATAATAAATTTTTTTAATGTCTCAACATCAATAATTACTTGTTCCATTTATAATTCCTTTCAAACTAAATTATTTTCTCTAGCATAAAGTTTAACTCTAAATCTTCTTGATTTAAAGCTTTAAGAATATATTTCTCCCCATCCCCGATTACTTGCATGTTATTTTTCTTGGCTAACTCTCTTAATTTTAAATGTAAAGTTTTATAGTTTTTAGCTTTTATCTCCGGATATTTAAGATTATTAGGGAAAGATAAAATTCCATACTTAGACTTTTTTACAAAATAGATAACTTCTTGCATTAATTTCCTTAAATAAGTTAGATATTATACAATATAACCTTCACTGCAGGTGATATTTATGTTATCTTTAACTCAGTATTAGTTTATTTACATATGGAGTAAGCCATTTCTTACAGTCATTAAGAGAAAAATAACACCCCCTACTTCCAGATTGTAAAGTGGATCTTTTTGAAGAAAGATTTGAGTAGTGTTCATTATACTCAATAACTTTAGATTTTAAATCATTTTCTTCAATAAAGCAAACTTCTCCTTCAGAAACTTTCATACCTACTAAAGGTATGAAAGTTTCCCCTTCTTCACAACTTTCTCCAGACATCAATATTACATTTAAATCTAGAAATTTAAAATTTTTAGCAATTTTTGACCAGTCTTCATACACCTCTTCAACTGTGGGGTACTTTCCTATGTTATGATTGAATTCAATTTTTCCATTTGGGTGACACCAACCAGAAGGTCCATAAATAAAACTACTACTAACCCATCTATTAGAACAGTAACTTAGTTTTAAAGCTTGCCATTTTTCTCTCCAAATATCCACATCTTCAGGTCTTTTTAAAATTTCATTTAATTGTTCATTGAAATTTTTGTCATTACCTCCAAAATTCCATACAAAAAAATCGTCAGTTCTTCTTATTATCTCTAGTGCTTGACTCTCAGATATGTCTTTCCCGTAGACTAACATCTGTGACCATTTTGGCAAAGTTACCATTCTAATCTCCCATTTAAACTAATTTTAGTGTTGCATTAAAACTAATAAAAGTAAAATTTTTTCTTTATTTACTTTAAGTAGATATTTTACTTTTTTTAATTTATTTTAAGGTATATTTAAGAATTTTTAATGGAGGAAGTATTTATTTTGAAAGTTTTAAGAAAAGAATTAGAAATAATACTTATATTTTGGGAGAATACTTAAGGAGCAAAATATTACCTCTTAAGTATTCTTTTGGCTTTTACTTATAAATATTAGTTAAAATATTTTTTGCTGCATCTAGCATTTTATTTAAATCTTTATTCAAGATAAAAAGCTTTTCTTTTTTCATTATGGCAAAGCTTGAAGAAATTCCCTCTAGAGTTTCTTTTAAGTTTTGTATTAAATCAGAAGGTGCAGGTCTAGCTATTAGAGTTAAATCTTTCTCTTTTAACAAAATTTTTTCTTTATTATATGTAAAGTCATCAACGCAGATACTTCTATTTTTATACTCATCTTCTAGGATTTCAATTACTGGTAGAACAATTTTAGAATCTTTTAACCTAACTAAGTCTCCTGTCTTTATTTTTATCTTGGAAATTTGATCTTTACCTACAATTTCTCCATTAGATAATAAGTAAGTGTTATCAATTCTATATACTTGATCAATTCTAGCAGACTGGTTGCTATACTCTATTAGCTCTCCAATTTCATAATTTAGAACTAAACTAGAATCTATACATTTTTTATATTTACAAACATAAGTTTTCACAGTTAGTTCATTAATGTTAGGTTCAATCTCTCTTATTATTCTTAAGATAGAATTTGCTTCCTTTTCACCTTGTTGTAACAGAGATATAACTGTATCTTTAAGACTAAATTTACTTTTATTTTGCATTTATTGACTTTCTTAAATTAAAAATTTTTAGCTTATATAACTAGTCTTAATAATAAAGAGAAGAAACTTTTATTTTTTACTTTATTTACTTTCTTCTCTATCTACCAAAGTTAATTGAGATATTAGGTAAGGAATTTTGCTACCAAGAACCATAGCAGTTTCGTATTCATTGTCTACAGAAATTACCCTTAACTCTCTATCTCCAGACATTATTCTAACTAAATCCCCAATTCTTAAATTTAATTTTTCTAATTGCTTTGTAGTTGTTATTTGTCTGCTAGAAAGTCTACAGAAAGCTACTCCATTCTTTTCTGGTTGTATTGAGACTATTCTGACTATTTGTTTTGAAATGCTGAATTTAACCAACTCTCCTACTTTAAATGAAGGTATAGCTTTAATTTCAGCTTCTTCCAATTTTTGAATTTTTTGATCTCTTTTTTTAATTAAAGAAGTGTAAGTTCTGATGGTAGGTAAGTGTACATCTTGTTTTTTATGAATTCTTATGTATTCTTGAATTTCTTTAGAATTATAGATTCCTTGCTTAATTGCAAATTCAACTAATTTTTTAATATTCACTTTTCTTTTCCTTTTTATAAACTAAAAGAGTAAGTAATTTTACTTTATAAAATTTCTTTTAAGTGTAATTATT
>Ga0302195_10001605_pt1 | contig 17917 bp, 10 predicted proteins | sample II_Bog_N1_2_FD_198778 | JGI IMG/M metagenome (GOLD analysis project Ga0302195, IMG submission 198778) | Peat permafrost microbial communities from Stordalen Mire near Abisko, Sweden - II_Bog_N1_2 | ecosystem: Environmental > Terrestrial > Soil > Wetlands > Peat | place: Sweden: Abisko...
GAAAACAGCGAAGAACCAAGAAACATCTCACAACCTGTTGATATGTGGCAGGTTCCATTTACGGCCAGCCGGACAATTCCGCAACCCGGCCGGTCCGCCGTAGCCTTGGCGGAGGCGGAAGGGTTGCCAGACAGTAGCCGGGGGTCGAGCGTGGCGACACCCCCGGATATCGTCCGGAAACAAACCGCACCCCGGTAGGGGTGCCAGAATTCCCCAACCTGAAACCATTAACTCACTGTGGAGTTTCTTCCTGCATCAGCTCCCACAGGGCGTCCCCACTCTGCACAAAAAAGCAACTTAATGCCATTAACAAGTTGACAAAGCGCATAATACTGCATATTGTGGATTTAGATGGCGAATGAATGCGTCAACCTCAACCTTGAAATCGCAGCCGCCGGTTTGGCGGCGCGGTCCGGCGAACTGCCGCCCGCCCCGCGCCTTCTTCTCTCGCCAAACCGGGTCCAACCCGGTCAAGGTCGGTCAATGTCAGTCAGGGTCAGTCAGGGTCAGTCAGGGTCAGTCAGGGTCAGTCAAGGTCAGTCAAGGTCGGTCAAGGTCGGTCGCCACCTCGATGCCAGACCGCCGGATGGCGAGCCAAAGAAGATCATCCCGGCATTTGCCCCTATTTAACGCATTTAAAATTCATTGACCCCATTTAACGATATCCCTGTTAATAAATTAACCACCCACCCCTTGACGGCCGATTTTTCACCGCATCTTCCGCGCCCCAAACTTGACGGCGAGCGATGAGTGTGATATCTTCGAATATAATTAAGAAGCGATCTTAATGAGGTTTTTTCTCTGAATCCATTGGCCCGACCGTCACCGGTTTATATGAACAACGCCATATTGCGTCTGCTGCTGACCGCCCTGATTTTGACCGCCGGGCACCGCCTGGATGCCCAGGTGCTGGATGTCAACCAGTTCAAAGTTACCGTTTACCGCCAGACCAGTTCCGCGCCGCCGGTGGCGCCGGACGTGCCCAATGGCTGGTATTTCGGCACCTACATTGACACCGATCCCGCCGCCGGCGTCACCAATGTAACCGTCTATTCGCCCGGCAACGGCGTGCTGCCGCTCAATCAATTCAGCCCGACCTATTTTGAAGCCAGCACCCCCTATTACGCGAATGAAACCCTTTTCGACGCGGATTACCCGGGCGGCACCAATTATGATTACAATTATGAATTCACGGACGGCACCGCCAGCACTTATATCGAGGATGAACTATTTAATATTTCCACGACCAACCTGTATGCCACCAGCATCCCCGCCTTCACGCCCGCCTGCTGGACCGCCATGCAAACCGTGGACCCGGCGCAACCTTTCACCCTGACTTGGAACGCCTACACGCTCACGCCCGGCGCGGACCTGGCCTATACGTTCATCAGCATCAACGATCATGCCACCGGCAACGGCGTGATCGGCCCGAGCGGGCCGCCGGAGATCACCTCGACGAACCTTCCGGCTTACTCGCTGAATTATGGCCGCGTTTATGATGTCTCGCTCTATTTTAGCGAGCGGCAGACCCCGCCGGACTATGGCTTCAGTGACGCCCAGATCATCGCCGGCTGGGATAACCTCACCATGACCACGTTGCGAACCCTGCCGCTCTGGTTGCAAATCGCCCCGGCGGGAACCAATGTGCTCCTCACCTGGCCGGCGGCGGCAACGAATTACCAACTCCAAGCCGCCACCAGCCTGTCCGCCGGCGGCACCTGGCAGACGGTTACCAATACGCCCCTCGTCACCGGCACCACGAATCGGCTGACGCTTCCCGCCGGGTCGGTGAGCGCATTTTTCCGGCTGTCCACATTTTAATTTGCGCGGTCGCCCGGCCTCTGCGATCCGGATTTTATACGCTGGCCATCCATGGCGGTCAGCTCCCAGCCCCCTTGTCTGGCCACCAGGGTGACCGCCCCGGCGGTGCGCGTGTAGATCACGGGAATTCCGGTTTTGGCCAACCGGGCTTTCAACGCTTCGCCCGCCCGGCGGGTCACGGGATACTCTGCGTCGGCAATGACCACGACATGCGGACGGATGGCGGCAAGCAGCGCATCGCAGAGCGGTTCGCCCTGCGCCGGCAGAGCCGAAACCACAATGTCCGCCGGTAAATCATTCGTCCGGTTCAACAGGGCGCTCTGGCCGTTGCGGCCCAGGCTGGCGAGCAACAACACCCGGCATTGGTAAAATTGCCCGCGCAGCACCAGCGCCTTGTCATCGGCGCGGGGAAAATCGTCGTCCGGGCCGGGATACAATGCCCGCCAGCAGCCGGCGGTCGCGCCCGGCGGCAGGATTTGATGGCGCGCCGGGGTGGCGTCAAACTGGGCGGCAAAGTCGCGGTAAACCGTCGAGCGAAACCGCCCGGCACTGGTGAACAATTCATCCACGCCAAAGAGCGATGGCAACCGCGCCGCACCGCCACAACTGCTTTCATCGCCGGTGGTTAGGAGGAGCCGGGCAATCCGGTTCACCCCCTGGGATCGCAGGAAGGGTTTGAGCGTGAAATCCACCGCGTCGGCATTGCCGCAATTGATCAACCAATGCCCTTGCGGTCCCGTCACAAAAACGGTTTGGCTGCCACTGAGCGGCAGCACGGTCAGCGTGAACTCCCGCCGGGACCACCACCAAAGACCAACCCCCACCGCCATGACTCCCGCCGCCCCCGCCAGCACCGCGATGCGGGCCGGTCGGTGCCCCAGCACGCGCCGCCCATGGGCGCAGGCCGCCACCAGCACCGCGTAGTAGAGCCCAATGGCCGGCCACGACGGTGCGGTCACATAATAATATGCGCCCGGCAGGCCACTGAAAAACTCGCTCACCCGCGTCAGAGCCACCATGAGAAACCACGCGGAGTGATTGAATAAAACGGCGGCTCCGGGGAACCAGCCGCCGCACACCAAACTGCCCATCATGCTCACCAACGCCCCCGCTCCCAACGGCACCGCCACCACGTTGGCCAGCGGCGAAACCGGGCTGAATAAATGAAAATACCGGGCCGAAAGCGGAATGGACCCGACCCAGGCGGCGAACGATAGCGCCAGCAGCCGGAGAAAGATCCTCAGGCATCCCCTGCCCCGTCGTTTCCACGCGAGCACCGAGTCCGGCGGCACCAGCGGATCCCATTGAACCAACCGGTCCGCGCATTCAATCATGGACGGCAGCATGAGCCCGATGACCAGCACCACCAGGAAGGATAGTTGGAAACCGGCGGCAAACAACTGCCGGGGATCCCACACCAGAATGACCAAAGCCGCCGCCGCCAGTGAATTCAACAAATCACCCGGCCGGTTCAACGCCCAGCCCAGAACGATGATCGTCATCATCACCGACGCCCGGATGGCCGACGGTTCCCACCCCGTGGCCGCCGTATAAAACCAGATGAGGGGAATGGCAATCAAACCACAAACCGCGCGCGGAAACCGGACCAACCGCAGCAGCATGACCAGCATCCCGGACACCAGGGCAATTCGCAACCCGTCAATGGCGAACAAGTGCATCGTCCCCGCGCGCAGAAACGGGTCGCCCACATCCCCCGTAAACGCCGTGCGCCAGCCCAGCGCCATCGCCCAGATCAACCGCAGCGCATCATCCTCCTCCGGCAACCCCAGCGCCAGCGTCCGTTGCGACCAGTCTTGAAACCGCTGCGTCAATGGCGGATTTTCCGGGCCGGTGGCGACGATCCGCCAGTCATCGGGCGAACTCGTTTTGAGTTGGTAATAAATCCCCCGGTTCCCCAGGTATTCCCGCTCATCGAACAAGCCTTCGGCCAGGGGCGTCGCCGGAAGATCAATAACCCCGGTGACTTCAATCTCCCGGCGCGGATAGAATCGTGCCTCAAGCGTTCCGGGCGTCATCCCCGCCACCCGTCCGGTGGCCGGCTGCCAAAGATTATCCCGTTCCAGCCCCGAGACCTCCAAAACCGCCTCGGTATGCAGAATGGTTTTCCCTTCGCGTTCGATCATTTTCACCCGGGGCGGTTCGGCCAACACCCCGCGCACCGTGACCAGGGCGGGCGGGGTGCCGACGAGCTGCCGCAGATCGTTCGCGGAAATGACCGCCGTGTGCGTGACGAGGTTGGCCCAACCGAACAACAGCAGCAGCAGCCAGAGCAACGCGCCCCGCCGCCGGCGGAACCCGAGCACAAGCGCCCCGGCCACCAAGGCCAGCCCCCAGAGCCGGACCGGCGGCGGCTGGAAAAAATGGCCGAGCAAAATGCCCGCCGCATAGCTGAGAATGGCGCCCGCCAACGGACGTTTCATAAATTCCCATCGCCCAATTTCCCGGCCCGAGACCGGATTCAGCCCATTTGCTTTTTCACGATCCCGCGCACCGGCTTCCGGGCTTTCCACCCGCGCCCCCGCCCGTTCTTCCCGGTGCCCTGCCAGAGCCACGCCAGCAGCAGGCCGGCGGTGCCGCCCGCCGTGTCAATCAGCACATCCGTAAAGGCCGGCGTCCGCGTGGGCACAAACGCCTGATGAAATTCATCGGTCGAAGCGTAAAGAAAAACCATGCCCACCACGACGCCAAACCGCCGCCACGACCAGAACGGCAACCCCTTTCGCACCGTGTTATTCAAGGACCGCAGGACCAGCAGCGCCAGCAACGCGTATTCCGTCAAGTGCGCGCATTTTCGGAAGAGATGATGGAGCTTGTCCGCCATTTCGTCAGAAATATTGGGGTCGAGCCAGTGCAAAAAAGGGAGGAAAAGCAAAGACGAATGCTCCGAGGAATGACTGTCCGCCGAGGCGGAAAAAATCAACGCCATCCAGAGCAGCGTCGGCAGCCAATACTTGATGAAAATCCCGAACTTAGACACAGAACAAGAAAGCCGGAACAGGATGCCGCCCGCAATAAAAATATGTTTCAAATTGCTAAACCCGGTGTTTTTTGGCAAACCCAGTCCGCTTAATAAAGCTACACCTTAATCATGCTCAAACTTGGCGTTAATATTGACCACGTGGCCACGCTGCGCGAAGCCCGTTATCGCGGCCAGCCCCAGGGCGAACCGGACCCGCTCGTCGCGGCCCAACTCAGCGAAGCCGCCGGCGCCCACGGCATCACCGCCCACCTGCGCGAAGACCGCCGCCACATTCTGGACCGGGACGTCTGGCGCCTGCGCGAAATCGTCCGCACCCGCCTGAATCTCGAAATGGCCAACCTCCCCGAGATCGCCGCCATCGCCCTGAAATTGAAACCCGACATCGTCTGCCTCGTGCCCGAACGCCGGATCGAGGTGACCACCGAAGGCGGACTCGATGTCGTGGCCAATGAACCAGCCCTCACCGAAACCCGCCGCCGAATGAACGACGCCGGCATTGAAGTCAGCCTCTTCATCGGCCCGGACGCGGACCAGATCGCCGCCAGCGCCCGGGTGGGCAGCCAGTTCATTGAACTGCACACCGGCCGGTTTGCCGACGCTTTTGCCGACGAAGCCGGCCGGGAACGGGAATTGCAACGTCTGATCGCCGGGGCCACCCAGGCCCATGCCCTCGGCCTGCGCGTCAATGCCGGCCACGGCCTGAACTACCACAACCTCCCCGCCCTGCACTGCGTTCCCCATCTCGTGGAATTGAACATCGGCCACAGCATCATCAGCCGCGCCCTGAGCGTCGGATTACCGGCCGCCGTCCGGCAAATGCTCGTATTAATGGATAACTACCCCGGCTGACCAAATAAATTCCAATCATGATCCTCGGCCTGGGCACGGACATTGTCGAAGTGGCGCGCATTGAAACCGCCTACATGAAACTGGGCGAACCTTTCCTCGCCCGCCTCCTGCGGGCCGACGAAATCGCCTATTGCCGTTCCCACCGCAACCCCGCACCGCACCTGGCGGGCCGCTTTGCGGCCAAGGAGGCGGTGGCCAAGGCCTTCGGCACCGGCATCGGTGCCGCACTCGGCTGGCAGGACATCGAAATTATCCGCGAGGAAACCGGCCGGCCCGTCGTGCTCCTGCACGGTCGCGGCCGGGAATTATTTGCCGCGCGCGGGGCGAAACAATTATGGCTCAGCCTCAGCCACACCCAACACTACGCCACCGCCACCGCCATCCTGGCCGGGTGACGCCCCGTCGGGGCCCCCCTGCCCATGAACCCCTGGGTGGACAACCACCGAAACCGCCGCCAGCCCCTGCGTCGGCTGAACCATTCCCCTGCTCCCGGGGGAAGGCCGGGATGAGGGCGGACCCATCCTCTCCATACTCCAAATCCTGTCACAACGTTCGCGTATATCGCTTATTTCGTGGTAAATATTTCCCATGGCTTTGCCGTTTCCGCCTCGCTTCTGGTTGCTCAACCAACCGGTCCGACCTCCCATCTGCGGTTGAAAGGCGTCGTTCCGGCTTAGACTCGGGGGACGGCACAAACCCGAGACCGCGCATTGACTTGGGGCCGGACGGTTGTTAGCCTCCCCCCTACCAATGCTCGAAATCATTGAGAAGCTGCTCATATTGCAAGATCGCGACCGGAAAATCCACCGTGTGCAACAGGAACTCGCCCATGTCGGACCCGAACGCGATGCCCTGACCTCCAAGGCCGCCTCGACCCAATCCCAGCTTGACGGGGCCAAGACCCGGGTCAAGCAGATCGAATCCGAGCGCAAACGGCTGGAGCTGGACATCGAAGCCAAAAAAACGTTGATCGAGAAATATGCCAATCAGCAGCTCCAAACGCGCAAAAACGAGGAATACCGCGCCCTGGCCCATGAAATTGAAATGGCCAAGGACGCTATTTTTAAGATCGAGGATTTGGAAATCGGCCTGATGGAACAGGCCGAGGCCGCCCAGCGGGACGTGGCGGCGGCCACCCAGGCGGCGGCGGCGGCCAAAAAACTTGTGGATGAGCAAATCTCGCTCATCAACCAACGCGAGGTGAGCCTCAAAAAGGAATTTGCCGAGTTGCAATCCGGTCGGAACACCCTGGCGGGTGCGGTGGAGGAAACCATCCGCAACCGCTATGACCGGCTGCTCAAAAGCAAGGGCGACAACATCGTGGTGGGCATCAGTCACGGTAATTGCGGCGGTTGCCACATGAAACTGCCGGCGCAATATCTGGTGACGGCCCGATCGCAGCAGGAAGTGGCGGCCTGCCCCACCTGCGGGCGCATCCTGTATTTCTCGCCGGACATGGACATGACGCCGACGGATTGAACCGGCGACGGGGAAAAGTTGGAGCGGCGGCGGCACTCCATCAATTGCCTTCGGCCGGATAATTGTGCCCCTGTGATAGACCTTGGCAAGTAGTTACCGGGTTGCAAAGTTGCCCGGGGAGTCTATCTTTCTACATTAGCATCCGCTGGCGTCCCTGGCGGTCCCTCCCACACTGATAAATCACCATAAGTGGTGATGCTTTTCAATGCGGTGCTTTGTTAGCTTACGCTAATAAATCCTATGGTACAGACGAACGCAGAGCCAACGCACCGCCGCCCAACGGAAAAGTGCGTAAAGGGTTGGAGCGCATGATGAACCGATCCCCCTGCGCCCGGCCGGCCCGGTCGTCCCGTCGCCCCTGACTCAACCCCCAACACCTCCATACCCACCGCCACACTATAAATGAAAGCCTCGAAATTGAATCGTATCAGCCAATATTTATGTCTGGGCAGTCTCCTGTTGGCGGGCGGCCTTGATGCCCGCGCCGCCGCCACCACCTACACCACCACCACCACCGCCACGGGCAATTGGAGCACCCCCGGAAACTGGGCCGGCGGCGTGGCCGCCGCCGGGGCGGGCAACGTGGCCGTGGCCGGCGCAGCGGCCGTCACGCTGACCCTGGACGTTCCTGAAACCATCGGCGTGGTGCGGAATCCCAATGGCTCGGCGCGCGCCTTCATCATCAATGCCAATGGCACGAACGCCCTGCTCCTCGACAACACGGGTGGCGCCGCGAACCCGGCGGCCGATAATAATGCTTTCATTGGTTCGACCTCCAGCGGGGCGATTGATTTTTACCCGAACATCCTCATTCAAAACACGGATCTGGATATTTATGAAACCGGCTCCACGCAACCCAGCGACGTTATCGGCACCCTGGGCACCTCCACCATCACCGCGCTGACGCCGCAAAATATAATTTTGCTGCAAAACTACACCGGCGGCAAGGTGATCACGGTGAACGACAGCATCGGCGGCGCCGGGAGCAGCCTGATCACCCTGCAAAACAAGGGGGCGGGCAATGCCAGTCCGGGCGTGAACCTCACCGGGGTGGTGGGACCCAATGCCGCCGTGATTCAGAACAGCGGCACCTCCGGGCTGGAGCTTTCCGCCGTGAACACCTACACCGGCGCGACCACGATTTCGGCGGGCACCCTCATGCTTGGCACCGCCAATGCGATCCCCGGCACCAGCAGCGTGACTTTCAACAATGTCGCCACCAACGCCATTTTGAATTTAAACGGGCACAGTGACTCCATCGGCGGTTTATCGGGGGCCAACACGGTCAACCTCACCATGGTGACAAATTCCTCCGCCACCGCCGTGACGTTGACCGTGGGCGGCGGCAATGCGGGCGGCACGTTCAGCGGCATCATTGTCAATGATGGTGCGTTATCGCTGACCAAGATCGGCACCGGCACGGAGATTTTAACCGGGGCGAACCTTTATACCGGTACGACGGCGATCAACGGCGGCATTCTCACCGCCGGGGCGGCGGAAATTTCGGGCACCAGCGGGCCCTTCGGCACGGCCACGGCGGCGGGCAGCATTGTTTTCGGCGGGGGCACCCTGCGTTACTCGGCCGCCAACCAGAATGATTATTCCAGTCGTTTCAGCACGGCGGCCAATCAGCCGGTGAGCCTGGACACGGCCGGCCAAAGCATCACATTGGCCACGGCCCTGAGCAGCAGCGGCGGCTCCCTGACGGTCAATGATTCAGTGGGGGGCGGCAAATTGACGCTGGGTGCCGTTCCCACTTACACTGGCAACACGACCATCAATGGCGGGACGCTGGCGTTGACCAGCGGCGCGCTGGCCGGCCAGAATCTCATTCTGGGCGCGGGTGGGACCTTCGATGTTTCCGCCACGGGCAACGGCTATGCGCTCGGCAGCGCCTCCTTGAAAGCCAGCGGCACCGGGACGACCAGCGGCGCGACGGCGGCCAACCTGGTGGTGGCTGCGGGCCAGACGTTTGATCTGGGTTCGCAGACCCTCACCCTGACTTGGGGCGGCGGTGCCTCCGGCACGGACAGCACGCATCCGGCCCTGCTGTTGTCGCAGGGAACCCTGAATTTTAACAACAACCCCCTGGACGTGGTGGTGCCGGGGCCGGCCCTGGGGGTGGGCGTTTACACCCTGATCACCGCCCCGGCCATCACCGGGACGCCGGCCGGCAATCCGGTTTATACGGGCGGGAACGGCATTGTGCTGGGGAATGACGGGGTCATCTCCGTCAGTGGCAATCAGGTGATTTTAACCGTCAGTCCCACCGGTTCGACCTTGGGCGCCTGGATCACGGATGGCAATGGCAATTGGACGGTGCCCGCGAACTGGAGCACCAATCCGAAAGTGCCCGGGACGGCTGGCGATGCCGCCACGCTGGGGGTGGGCTCAGTCCTGCGCACGGTCACGCTGAATGCCAATGAAAGCCTGGGCTCGCTGCTCCTGACCAACAACAACTCATTTGTAATCGCCGGGGGCGACACCCTGACGCTGGACAACAAGGGTTCCGGGGCCACGGTCGAGGTGACCGGCGGCACGGCGAATGCCATTCAAACGGCCGTGGCGTTGAATGACAACGCGGTGATTTCCGTGAACACCAACGATGCCCTGGCGATTTCCGGGAACATCAGCACCACCGGTGGCACCGAGGAACTCACCATCACCGGCCCCGGCACGACCGTGCTGACCGGGGTGAACAGTTACGGGCCGTCGGCCGGCAGCGTGGGGACCGTATTGAACGGCGGCGGCATTCTGCAAGTGGGCAACAACCGCGCGTTGGGCGCGGGGGATGTGAGTGTGGCGGGCAACGGCACGCTGGTGGCGGGCGCGGCGCTGAACCTGGCCAATAATTTCAGCCTGCTGAATCCGGCCACCGTGAATAACAACGGCAACAACGTGACCTTGGGCGGAATCATCAGCGGCGCGGGCGGCTTGGTGGCAAATGGCACGGGCACCTTGACGCTGAACAACAACAACACCTACGCCGGCGGCACTACGGTCAATGCGGGGGTGCTGAGTATTTCGGCGGATGGTTCGAATGCCGGCACCGACCCGGGCAACCTGGGCTTGGTGCCGTCCGTACCCACGGCGAACAACGTCATTCTGAATGGCGGCGATCTGCTGGGCAACGCCAGTTTCACCCTGAGTTCCGAGCGCGGGATCGGCATCGGGCCGATCTCCGGCAACGTGGGCACCAACGCCCTGATTGACGCGGCCAACGGCGCGACGTTCACGATCAACGGGAACATCACCTCGGCGGGCAACACCAGCACGAACAACCTCGTGGTGAACAGTCTGGCCCCGAACCCCGGCACCGTGGTGCTGGGCGGTTCGGATGGCTTCAATGGCACGACGGTCATTGCCAATGGCACGCTGCAATTGGGAAATCCACTCGCATTGGCGGACAGCATCCTGGTTTATAACACCGGCACCTTGACGGTCGGCGGGGGCATCACGGCGGCGACGCTGGCCGAATTGACGGGCAACAACAGCGCACAGAATTTGAGTCTGACGGCGTCGGATGGCGGCGCGGTGACGCTGACGGTGGGCGGCAACAACATTTCCGCGGCTTACGGCGGGAACTTGAGCGGGAGCGGTTCACTGGTGGCCAACGGGACGGGCACCCTGACCTTCTCCAATGCCAACTACACCGGTAACACCACGGTGGACAGCAGCGGTACACTGGTCGTTGAAGGCGGAACGTTTGGGTCATCCAGCAGCACCGTCACCCTGGGCAATGGCGGTGGGGCGGCCACCCTTACGGTCAATGGCGGCACGATTACGGCCGGCACGGTGTCCATTGGCAATGCGGGCGGCTCCACCGGGGCCAGCCTGAACCTCACCGGAACCGCCTCGGCGACGTTCACCACGGTGAATCTGGGCTCGGGCGGCAACACGGCGGGACATCTGATTATTGACACCACCGGGACGGTGGGGTTGGGAACATTTAATGATTACAAGGACAATGGGGCGCTGGGGCCCAATACGGCGGTGGGGTTGATCATCAGCAATGGGACCGTCACCGCCACGAGCGTCGTTGTTCAGGACACGGCTTCCGGCGGCAATATGAACCTGTTTGGCGGATCTTTGACCATTGGCAACTCCTCCTCCTCCGGCGCGTTCATCGTGGGTAACGGGGCCAGCGAACGGGGCGGTTTCCTGTCCGTGTTGGGCGGTTCGCTCACGTATTTGGGTTCGGACGGTTTGCTGTCGGGGAATGTCGCGGGGACGACGACGGGCGTGGCGATCAGCGGCGGCACGACGATGCTCACGGGCGTTACGCTGAATTCGGTGGGGAATACGACGAATCCCACCAACACCCTGACCCTTTCGGGCGGGGCCGCACTTTATCTCGGCAGTGTGGGATTGGTCATCAATGACCCGGGTCCCACGGTGTATGCTTCGTTGAGCAACGGCATCGTCGGGGCCCTGGCCAATTGGTCCTCCACCGCGCCGATCACGCTGACCTCGGCCGGCACCAACGCCACGACCTTTCAAACGGCGGACAACAATGCGAATCCGTTTGCCATTACTTTGAGCGGCGCCCTCTCCGGCGCGGGGAATCTGTTGGTGAGCGGCACCGGCGTGCTCAACCTGGCGGGGGCCAACACCTACACCGGCAACACCACCGTCAGTAACGGCACCCTGTTGGTTAGCAACCCCACGGGCAGCGGCACCGGCACCGGCAGCGTGCTGGTGTTGTCCAACGCCACGCTGAGCGGCGGCGGTGACATCGCGGGGAACGTGACCGTGAACGGCGGCGGGCAGACGCTACCCAACGGCGCTACCACGACGTTGAACGGCAATCTGGTTTACAACCCCGGAGCGTCGGCGAATTTCTTCCTGACGGGAACCTATAATAGCGGAAACGATCAGCTCGTCCTGAATGGGGCGGCCAGTGTCCTGTCCGTAAACGGAGCCGGCGTCGGCATCATCCTCACCAACACTGCCACTCTGGATTCGACGGCGGATTACATCCTCATCACAAATGAGACCGGTGGCATCACCGGGAGTTTTGCCCGGGCGCCCCTCTGGCTCGGGACGAAGCCGGCCAATGCGGCCAATTTCAGTGTTTCCACCTGGAACAATTATGTGTCGCTGCACTACTCACCGGTGGCCATCGCTTCGGCGACGGCCAATCCGAATCCGGCGGCGCACGATCAAGTGGTGACGCTCACGGTCAACGCCACCTCGACGGGCTATACGATCAATTCCCGGACGGGGGTGACGGTCAATGCCACGGCGATTGGCGGCCCGGCCTCCGTTCCGCTCATCGCGTCGAACGGCACGAGCCTGTTCACGAACAGCGTCCTGGTGGGGCCCGCCCCCGCGCTGGGCGTGCAAACCCTGACGGTGACGGTGGTGGACAGCGGCAACAACGTTAATACGGCGCCGCTCCCCCTCACCATCATCAGCGCCTCGGAAGTCTGGAACGGCAACGCCACCCCGAACAACAACTGGGGCGCGGCGGCGAACTGGGTGAGCGGATTTGTGCCGGGCACGGGCGATCTGGTGACCTTTGACGGAACCCGGCAGTTGACGGCCAATTTGGAAACCAATTACACGGTGGCGGGACTGACGTTCGCCGCCACGGCGGGGGCCTTCAACCTCACCAGCGCCGCCAACACCCTTACGATGGCCGGCGGGGTGACGAATAATTCCGCCCAGGTGCAGACGCTGAATGTGCCGGTGATTCTCAGTGGCGTGCCGACCTTTGCCCTGGTGTCCAACAACCTCGTGCTGAACAACGGCATCTCCGGCACGGGCGGACTGAATGAGACCGGCAGCAACACGCTGACGCTGGGGGGCAGCAACACCTTCACCGGACCCGTGACGGTCAATGGCGGCGGCCTCCTGCAACTGGCCAACACCAACGCCCTCAAGGCGGCCGCCCTGACGCTGGCCGACGGGGCCACGCTGCAACTGCGGTCGGATGTCAGCGGTCTGTTTGCCACCCCGGGCCTGACGGTGTCCAACGCCCCGGCCTTCGCCGTGAACCCCCTCACCGGGGCGACCGGTCAGACGTTGTTGCTGACGAACGCGCTGAACTTCCCGGCCAACCAAAACCAGTCGCTCAGCGTGACGGGCAACGGCACTTATACGCTCGGGTTGGGGGCCATCGCGCTGTCCAGCACCAATCACGCCCCCTATTTCGACTTCACGATCAACACCCCGGCGGCCGGCCCGGGGGTGACCATCGCCTCGATCACCTCGGGTAACTATGGTGAAGACCTTTTCCTGACCGGCGGGGGCAATGCGACGGTCACAGGCAACCTGGCGAACACTGCCAACGGCGAGTTGAACCTGTTTGTGGAAAACGGCACGACCGTCGCGTTGCAGGGGGAAACGGTGAAAACCGGCGCGGCGGATGGTTACAAATTCACCGTCGTAAACGGGGCGCTGGTGTTGGACAACAATAATGCGGTGACCAACTATAACGCCGGCGCCGGCCTGGGCCAGAGCTGGCTCGTGCTCGGGGCGGTCACCAACGGCCTGCAAGGAGCCGCCTATTCGCGCACCCCCGGGACGCTGACCGCCACCAACAACAGCCTTAACGCCGCCATCTATCTGGGGGATGCCGCCCATCCCAACGGCGGGATCACCCTTAATGCCATCAACACGAATAATGTGGCGGACGGCGATGTCGGCTTCACCAACAGCGGGGTGTTCACGATTGGCGGCCAGAACACCAGCGGCATCAACACCTATGCCAACCCGATCCTCCTCGGCTGGACGGCCAACCGGGGCAAGAGCGTGACGCTCGTGGCGACCGCCGGCGGCGAAGTGGACTTCTCGGGCGGCCTCTGGAAAAACGGGACGGACACCACGGCGGGGGTGACCGTGGGCGATGCGACGCACACCGGCACGGTCAAGCTCACGGCGGCCAATACCTATGCCGGCCCAACGGTGGTTAGCAACGGCACGCTGCTGGTCAGCGGCTCCATCCCCGCAGCGAGCGCCGTGACCGTTTTGAACGGGGCCGTGCTGGGCGGCAGTGGAACGCTGGGCACGGTGACGATTCAGGCGGGCGGCAGCCTGATTCCCGGCAAGGGCGCCAGTGCCGCAGGCACCGTCCTGACCCTGAGCAGTCTGACCTTGAACGCCGGCAGCACCACACTCCTGACCGCCTCGCATAACCAGGACGTGAGCGACCAAGTGATCGCCACCGCCATTGGCTACGGCGGCACGCTGACGGTGATTACCAACGCCGGGGATGCGCCCTTCAAGGCGGGCGACACGTTCCAACTGTTCAAAGCCGGCTCCGCGAGCTTCTACATCGGCAGTTTCGCCACCGTCAACCTGCCGCCCCTGGGCCCGGGCCTGGGTTGGACCAACAGCCTGGCGGTCAACGGGAGCATCGCCGTGATTCCGGCCCAGACGGTGAACCCCAATCCCACTAACATCACGGTCAGCGTGACCGGCGGCATCCTGACTTTGAACTGGCCGGCCGATCACACCGGCTGGCGCCTGCTCGTGCAAACGAATCACCTGGCCGAAGGCGTCAGCGCCAACCCCAACGACTGGACCACCGTCCCCGGCTCGGCGACCGTCAATCAAACCACCCAGACGATCAATCCGACCCAGCCGGCGGAATATTACGAATTGGTCTATCCATGAGAATTTGAACAGGTTGTGGGACCTGTTCGGGCAAAGCGGGGTGCCGGCTAATTGGGTGGCCGGCACCCCGTGACCTTTTATTCCACTGCCGGCTTGCGAAGGCATTATTCCCGTTGGTTCAAAGCCGGGCCCCTCTACGGGCAGCGTTTTGTCGGAATAGATTTTGAACGCCTCCGGCATTGATATGGGGGCGAGCATGGAATAAATTGTGGGTGGTTTTGGCGGGGCGGAGAATCGCTCCCGGCTTCGGCTGGGGGAGGAAAGTCCGAACACCACAGGACAGGACGCCGCGTAACCGGGGACTCGATTCCCGGATACACGCGGGCGGAAAGCTGGAAGGCTTTTTGACGGAAAGTGCCACAGAAAATTAAACCGCCCCCGGGCGCAAGTCCGGGGGTAAGGGTGAAAAGGTGCGGTAAGAGCGCACCGCGCGAAGCGCAAGCAACGCGGCACGGAAAACCCCGTCCGGTGCAAGGCCAAATAGGGAATTCTGGAGCGGCCCGCTCCCAGTTGCGCGAAAGTGCAACGGATTCCGGGTATCGGCTGCTGAGACAAATGATTCTCTCCCCCGGCGCGAGCCGGGGCAGACAGAATTCGGCTTACAGCCCCGCCAAAACCATTATACCATTTCGCAGGCAAAATATGATCATCAAATTTGATTGTCCGGGATGCGGTCATTCACTGGATGGGGAATCAGAACTTGAATTTCAGGAGGTTTCCTGCCCGGTCTGTCAGCAGCAATTCTTTCCGAAGCCGATCAAGGCGATGGCAACCAAACCAGAGCGACCCTTCGCAGTGGATCCGCCGCCACCATCACCACCGGCTCCTGAGCTGGCACCCGAGGTTTTGTCGCCAGAAGCAGCGTTAAAGCGGCGGGTAATGAGACTCCGGGGGCATGCGGATACGCTGACTTTTTTGGCCTGTGCTTGCGGGTTGATTGGCGGGATAGCCATCCTGATTGGCTTAATAGGCATGGAGGGCAATAGTCCAAATGCCGCGTTTTTTTGGGCGGCGGGATTTATGGCGATAGCTTCCTGGCTGTTCTTAATCGGGCAGATTATGCACATCCGGGCCAATACGGAAAAATAGTTCTGGATCCGCGCCGCAGCGACCGCCAAACTGGCATCCGAAAAGCGAAAGATGAAAAAATATCCCTGTCCCAAATGCGGAGCCGCGAATACGGGCAACGATGTTGAGGTCCGGCACGGATTGAAATGCACGGAGTGTGGTACGGGCTACATCCCCGTGGTGATCGAGTCACGGCCGTTCAAACATAAGGAATCTCCGGCGCTTTATATTGGCCTGGGCATTGGTGGGGCGGTTCTGCTGGTCGCGCTGGCCATTGCCTTTGACATCGTTTCCTTTTGGATCGTCTGGGCGCTGGTCATTGCGGCTTTGCTCGGGGGCATCTATCTGCGGCTGGCACGCAAATAATGCTGGAATTACCGCCGCACCATGCCCGCCGGCTTGCTCAGGTTCCCCAGCCGGTCCGCCGCACTCACCGCCACCGCCTCGGGCCCGGGATTGTTGAAACGCCACTGGGTCCGCCATGCCGGCAGAATTTCCGTGTGCCAGACCCCGTTGGTGCGGGATTGTAACACCCAGTTCCGCACGGGTTTTCCGCCGCCGGTGTCCCAGAAAGCCAGCACCCCCCAGGGCTGCGGGGTGACCATCATCCGGGGTTTCTCCTGCGGGACGGCATCCAGCCAGGGCGAGGCCGGCACCAGCGCGCCTTCCGTGTATTTGATGCGGACGGATTCGTTGAGCCCCCGGTTCTCGGCCAGATTGCGCAAATGAAAGTGAATCGCCCCCCGGTCGGGCAACTGCCGAGTCACGTCAATCTGCCGGGCAATCTCATCTGGCGCAAACCGCCCGCCCGTTTCATAATCGGCCAGGCCCGGCCAGAGGTGGCGCCCGTGGAAATTTTGCGAGGCCCACCAGCCGAGCAGCGCCGGGAAACTCTGCTCCGGCTTCGCCACCGGCCAGTAAAGCTGGGGCGAAAGATAATCCACCCAACCGTTGGCCAGCCACAGGCGCGAATCGGCGTAAATATTGGCGTAGGCGTCAAAGCCCCGGATTTGCGCGGGATAATTCGGCCGCCAGATGCCGCGCGGACTGATCCCAAATTGGACCCACGGCTTGACCGCTTTGATGCCCGCATAAACACTTTGCACGAGTTGGTTAATGTTCTGCCGCCGCCAAGTGGCGCGGTCCAGGCCATGGCCGTATTTGGCCCAGGTGGCCTGGTCGGGAAAATCCAATTCCCGGCCCCGGGCGTCTTTCACCGGGGCGGGATAGAAATAATCGTCAAACTGCACCCCATCCACGTCGTAACGGTTCACCACATCCAGCACGACTTTCAGGACATGCTCGCGCACGGCCGGTTCGCCGGGGTCCAGCCATAACTCATCATCGTAACGGCGCACCAATTCCGGGTGGGTGCGGGAAAAGTGGTTGGGGGCGGCCGGGGATTTGGCGTTGGCATGAATGGCACGGAACGGATTGAACCAGGCGTGCAATTCCATGCCGCGCTGGTGGGCTTCGTTGATGGCCAGCGCCAGCGGATCATAAAACGGCTGCGGCGCCTGGCCCATGCGCCCCATTAAAAATTCCGACCAGGGTTCGAGGGTGGACGCGTAAAACGCATCTGCGGAGGGCCGCACCTGAAAGATGACCGCGTTGAGCCGGAGTCGCGCCGCTTGGTTGAGCAGCGCCACGAGTTCCGCTTTCTGCTGCGCCACGGGCAGGCCCGGCTTGGACGGCCACGGCTCGGCGGCCACGGTGGAGAGCCAGGCGCCGCGAAATTCCCGCAGCGGCGCGGGCGGCGTGAACAGCGCCGGCACATAACCCGCGCCGGCCGTCCCCGGCAACAGGGCCAGCAGCCACCACGCAAGGTAAAACCGGGCCAATAACATAAACTTGGCTCGCAGATTAATACAATCGCCGACCGGGCGATAGCCAAAGGATGCTTTTTGGCCACTGGAAGGCTGACACCGCACGCCGCCAGCGGCTCCCTGGCCTCCCAAAGCCGGAACGATGCATTTCAACCGCAGATGAACGCTGATGAACGCAGCAACGGTGTTTAGTGTGCAAGGGAAAAGTTTGGATTTTTGAGCAAATGATTCATCAAGACGATCAATTTCCGCA
>Ga0302195_10001606_pt1 | contig 17917 bp, 12 predicted proteins | sample II_Bog_N1_2_FD_198778 | JGI IMG/M metagenome (GOLD analysis project Ga0302195, IMG submission 198778) | Peat permafrost microbial communities from Stordalen Mire near Abisko, Sweden - II_Bog_N1_2 | ecosystem: Environmental > Terrestrial > Soil > Wetlands > Peat | place: Sweden: Abisko...
ACCTAGCGACGCATATTAATAATTTCACGTTGTCGGGCACGAACTTTCTGCTGACGGCGACGCTGACGAACTTCTATGCGGGCTGGCAGTTGCAGAGCGAGACGAACATTGCGCTGACCTATGGCTGGGCGCAATACACCAATTACACGCTCGCCACCAACAGCGGGGTGGTGACGTTCACCATTCCCCGCGTGTCTTTCGGGAATGTGTTCTTCCGCCTGGTGTCGCCGCAGACGCCGGGGATTACGGCCTATGCGCCGCTCACGGTGACGTTCTATGTGACGAGTCCGAGCAATAGCTGGGCGGTGAACTATGCCAACGTGACCAGCACGCTGCCGAATTTTCAGTTTGCCAATTTCGTGAACAGCAACGGCTGGGCGCAATTCAAGGTTTGGCGGAGCAACAACGCGTTTTACACCTACCCCCAATGACATGAACCGTGAAACCGTCAACCTGATTGTCACGCTGCTGACGCCCGCGTTGCTGGGGCTGGCGGCGTTCGCCTTTAACGCCAAGCTGGACGTGGTGAAGTCCGATCTCACGGCGCATTCGGATGCGAACGTGGCGGGACTCAAGCAGGCCATCACGGAAAATTTTGAGACGCAGGCGGCGCACGCGGCGGACATTGCCAAAATCTCCAACTGGACACAGAAACTCCAGGATGGACAGAACGACGAGAAACAGGCGGTGCTGCATTTAAGCGACGTGATTTCGGCACAAACAAAAAACAACTAAACGTATATGAATAAAGACCAAACCATCGCCCTGTTGACGGGCATTGCAAAAGTAATCGGCACCATCCTGGCGGCGCGCGGCCTGACGGCAGCGGCCAGCGTGGTGACTTCACCGGCGGTCATTGAAGCCGTGGCGGGGGTGATCCTCACGGGGGCATCGTTCTACGCGAGCCATCAATACAACGCCACGACGCCCACGGCCTCGGTGCGGCCAACCGCGCTGACCAAGGCGCTGGCGGCATCGCTGCTGGTGTCGTCCCTGGTAGTGGGTGCGGGCTGCACCAGCATCATCAACGTGCCGCAGGGCAAAATCCTGTCCGTCACGGAGCGCGGGCTGGGCTTCCACGTCAAGACGGCCAGCACAACGACCATGACGCCCGACGTGGTGTTCGGCTTCTGGAGCAGCGCGGTGGTGGTGGTGCCGACGAGCACAAACACGCCGGTCAACTCGCCGAACTTCGCCAACACGTTCGACTTTGCGCAGAGCGGGGCCATGAGCCTGGGCATTGGCGAGAACATCGCGGCGGGCAACTACCAGACGCTGACGCCGGGCAACACCAACAGCGCCATCGCCACGCAGCCGATTGTTCCGAAATAAGGCCATGCTGACCGGCTTTGAAACCATCAGCGTCACGAGTGTCTGGCGCGGCGAGTCCGTGCCCGACCTCCTGCCGCTGGGTTTTGAATTCTGGTGGCGCGGGCAGAAGTTCCGGCATAAGCCCGGCGGTTGCAGTGACGGGTTAAGCTCGCCGCAGTTCACGCACCTGGACCCGGACATTGACAGCCGCGACTGGGCTTATCCGCCGGCGGTGGCTCATGACGGCGGCTATCACGACGCCATTGAGATGCAGAACCAGTTTGGGGAATGGGTGAAATTCACCTTCACCAAGGACGAATGCGACACGCTGTTCAAGGAGTTGATGGACAGTATCGCCACGGACGACAAACAGCGCGCCGAGGCGCTGGCGTTTTACGAGGCGGTGCATCTGTTCGGGCAGACGGCGTTTAATCAAGGGCGCTCGTGGTTGGGAACCACCGGAGGCACCGCGCCATGAACCGCTATCGCCAATACGGCCAGCTTGATGACAACCCGACATTGGTTGGGGATGTCAGCTTTACGGCGCTGGATATGCTGACCGACCCGGCGACGCTGCCGGTGGGCACGTTGTCGGCGAGCGAGAATATGCGGTTTGACACGAACGGAACGAGCGTGCGCGCGGGGCTGGCGCGGCAGTTCCCGGCGGGCAGCGTGCTGAACACGATCTACGGTGTCGCGGTGTTCAAGCCGGCGGCGGATGAGGATTACCTGGCGTTTGCGACGGGCGGTTATCTGGCGCTGTTCAACGTGGCTACGCAGGCGTTCCAATACTACCTGTATCCGTCCGGCCAGACCATCACGGCGGATGACAACGTGGATCTGGTGCAGGCCGGGGTGGGTAGCGGCGTGCTGCCGCAAATCTACATCCTGCGCGGGCAGGCCAAGACGGCGCTGATGTTTGACAACAATCTCAACACGGTGACGGTGGTGGCGGCCTTTGCGCAAGGGGACTTTGGGCTGTTCTACCAGGACCGCATTGCGGTGGCGCAGGGGCAGACGGTGAGCGTGAGTGATTTCCTGAATTTCACGAGCTTCAACATCTTGAGCCAGTTTCAAATTCTCAAGGGCGGCTCGGACTATTTGCAGGCGTTCATGGCCTACCAGGGCGACTACGTTTTGATTGGCACGCGGGAGGGGTGGTATATCGCGTTCTTCGACCCGAACATCAGCACGGGCGGCTATTCGGGCAGCTTGAGCGATTCGAGTTTTCTGCGACAACTGACGCAGGAGGCCGGCCCGGTGGGGCCGAAGGCGGCGCTGGAAGCCATGGGCAATATCTGGTTCATCGCCGGCAACGCGATTTACGCCTTTCAGCCGAACTTGAACAACGAGCTGGTGGTGTTGGGACGTCCGCTCTCGGCACCGATTCAGCCGATCATGGAACGGATGTGTGTGACGTATGCGCAACGGGCGGCGGTGGAACGCTACGGCTACCGGCTGTATTTCGCGCTGCCCATCAGTGATGAGCCGGTGGACGTGACGAATGTGGTGGTGGCGACGAAGCTGACGGTGGGGCTGATTCTGCCATTCACGCTGCCGAATGTGCTTTCGACGAACGCGGTGGCAACCATCACCACGGCGACCGAACACGGCTTGGCCGTGGGCGACCGGGTGCAACTGGCGGGGTCGGTGTCCAGCGGCTTGAACGGTGAATTTGGCGTGCTGGCGGTGATTGACAACCTGAACTACCAGGTGCGGCTGAACATCACGGTGGGCGCGGCGGCGGGGACGCGCATGACCTCGCAGCGGCTGGCCACGCGCAACAATGTGATTGCGGTCTATAACCTGAACAACGGGAACTGGGAAAGCATTGACTGGCTGCCGACGGCGATTTGTGCGGACTGGCTGCGGGCGGTGGAGCACAGCGCGACGCGGCGGCTGATGGTGATTGACCAGGACAACGGGCCGTTCCTTTACGAGGAGGGCGAAGCGGACGAAGTGGGCGGGATTGCCGGCGGCATTGCGCTGCCGTTCACGCTGCCGGTGCAGTTAAGCCCGATCAATTTTGTGACGCAGCCTGTCGCCGGGCGGCTGCAAACGCGCGCCTACCGCTGGGGCGGGGCGCAGTTCATGTCGGTCAACCGCAACGACGGCAACCCCAACAAGGTGCGCGGCTGCGAGGTGCGCGCCACGCTGGCGGCCGGCGACGCGGTGACGCTCAACTTCATGGCGCGCACGCCCAACAACACGATGTGGACGGGCACGCGCAATTTCACCGCCGAACAATTTCTCACCGGCGATGTGCCGTTGCGGAAAATGTGCGGGATGCGGGCGCTGGAGGCGCAGGTGGAACTGGTCAGCACGAGCGGACGCCCGACCTTTCGCGGCGTGCTGGTGGAAACGGTCGGGGTCGGACGCGTTGAAGAGTAAGCAACCAATAAAAATTTATGAGCCAATTACAATCCATCCAAGTATTTGCGGACAGCGGAGCCGATGATGTCGTCAACGGCGCGCGGCTGAACAGCCATGTGAACGACGCCACGCTGTTGAACGGCGCGGTGATTGACCAGGTGGAACGCACGGTCCCCAACGCGGCGGACACGCTGCTGCTGGGCGACTCCACCGAACCTGACACGGGCACGCCGCTCAAGGTGCAAGTGCAGAACCTGCTGCTGCAAAGCCAGCGCGACGGCTCGCAACGCTGGGGCGGCACGGCGGGCGGCACGAACACGCTGACCGTGACGACGGCTCCGGCCAGCACGGGCGCGTATGTGAGCGGGGAGACGGTGCGCTTCCGCATGGGCGCGGCCCCTAATTCCGGCGCTTGCACGCTGAACGTGGACGGGCGCGGCGCGGTGAACCTGTATAACGCCGGCTCGGTGGCGCTGGTGGCGGGCGATCTGCTGGCCAACGCGGTGGTGGAGGCGACCTATGACGGCACGGAATTTCAGGTGGTGAGCCTGGCGATTCCCACAAAGTATCTCACGAGCTACCAGGTGGCGGAGAAACTGCGGGCGGACACGCAGCAATACGCCACGGCGACGGGCACAACGACCGGTTCGACCACGGCCTACCAGATTGCGCCGCTGGACAGTTCGGGCGCGGCGAGCTTCACGGCTTTGTATGACGGCATGGTGGTGCGGTTCAAGGCGAACATCCCCAACGCGGGCGCGACGACGCTCTCGGTGAACGGCAATGGCACGCCGGCCCTGGTGGGGCCGAGCGGCGCGGCCTTGAGCGCGGCGCAGATTGTGACCGGGCAGATTGTGGAGGCGGTCTATGACCTGGCGAATACGCGCTTCATGGTGGTCAGCCAGTTGAGCGCCACCTGGCAGTATATCAGCGCGCTGACGAACTCGCCGGCGGTGATGTCCAGCACGAACAGCGGGGCCACGGCGTTTGCGCACGGGCTGGGCGTGGTGCCAACGCGGGTGCGCGTGACGCTGGTGCAGACCAATGCCACGGCGCAGAACGGCTACAACCAGAATGACGAGGTGACGATTGAATCCCTCTCGGACGGCAGTTACCCGGTGTATGCGGTGACGGCGGATGCGACGAACATCACACTGACGCGCTCGCCCACTGACACCGTGAAGCTGCTGCCCAAGGCGGGCAGCTCCGGCACGCACGCGGCGGTGGATGTCTCGGCGGGCGTGGACACCCCCAACTTTTATTGGAAGCTGAAAGTTTATGCCTCCCTCTGACGAAATCAAACTGGACGGTGCCCCGCACGTCGCGCTGCTGGCGCGGGCGACGCTCGTTCCGCTGCGGCCGCGCGACCAGGCGGAGGCGGCGGCGCTGCCGGCCAAGCTGCAAGCGTTGCACGCGGCGGCGGCAGCGGACGAGCACATGGTGTTGTCGCCGACGCACCTGATGGTGAAAGGCGACGAGATCATCGGCTATTTGAGCATTGGCGGATTACCGACGGTGCAGGCGTGGTTTAACAGCCAGCACAAGCACGCGGCGGACTCGGTGAAGATGATTGAACACGCGGAAACCATCATGCGTGAGCAGGGTGCCCGCGTGTATGCCGTGGCGTGTGCGCCACAAAGCCCGTTCTCCGTCCACATGGAGCGGCTGGGCTTCACGAAACTGGGCGAAACCGTCCTGTGGAGAAAGGAACTCTGACCTATGGGCTGCTTTGGAGTATCAGCACCGGCACCGGTGAACTACGGCAAACAGACGAGCGACACGCTGCAAAGCCAGATCAACCTCGCGCCGGCACAGTTCGCCGCCGAGTCGAATCCGGGCTACGGGCAACCGGCCTACACCAACCTGGCGATGGTGAACATGAACCAGTTGTTGAACGGCACGGCGGGCGGTCAGACGTATAACGGCACGGGTTCGATGGATGCGTCGGCGAGCGGCTGGTATAACCAGGCCACGGGCGCGTTTGTGTCCGCCAACGGTCCCGGCCAGTCGCCGGGGACAGGCGATGTTTACGCCAAGAAGAACAGCCCGTTTGCCATCAACACGAGCTACACCACGCAGGCGACGCCGGGCTTGAACTCGATGCTGGCCAGCGCGAACACGGCGCAGCGGTCGGCGGACATCAGTGACGTGCAGAATCTGGGGCTGGCCTCGACGAACGCGATGCTGGCGGCTGATCCCTACAACGCGGAGCTGCTGCAAAAGCTCAATGCGTCGGCCAACAGCCAGTTGGACGCGGGCAGCAGCCTGACGCCGGACGAGCAGCGGGCGATGCAGCAGCAAAGCCGCGCGGCCTTCGCGGCGCGCGGCATGGGTGGCAGCAATGGGGCGATTGCCGACGAGCTGCTGAAACAGTTCAACCTCGGCCAGCAGTTGCTGACGCAGCGCCAGCAGTTCGCGCAGAGCGTGGTGGGCACCAACCAGAATGTGATTGGCGACCCGTTCCAGCAGATTCTGGGACGGAGTAGCGGCGCGGTGGCGGACTCGCGCGGGGTGCAGGCCGGGCCGAGCCTGTTCAACCCGGATGACCCGCTGGCGGCGAGCATCACCAGCGGCAACAACCAGATGGCCGCGTATTACGGCATGAACAGTGTCAAGGGTTCACCGGCGGGACAGGCAATGTCCTCCTATTGATTATTAAATTATGAACTATCAACAAAACCAGAACGGCGATTACAGCAATATGTTTGGCCCGGCCAACCAAGGGGCACCGACCGGAGCCAACCCGGCCTGGGCGGCGCTGGTGCAGGCGTTGATGAGTTCGCAAGGCAGCCAGGCCGGCTATCGGGCACCCGCCACGCCGGCCGCGCCGACCGGCCCGGCGACTTTCGGCGCACCGGCGACGGCACCAAGCGGCAGCAGCTATTGACCTATGACACGCGGACAACTCGACAACGACCTGATTCAGCGGGTTTGCTGCGGCAATCCTTCGGCCATGGACTTTCTGGCGAACTATTGGAGCCGCTACGTCCACGAGATTGACGACATCATTGACGGCGAGCGGCCCGCGCCGGAGGACATTCTGGCGACGTTCGCGCTGGCGGTGAGCGTATATGCGCATCCGTTCTACCTGGCCAATCTCGCGGCGCTTAAGCAGCTCGTGCTGGTGATCAACTCCACCTACGCGGACGCGGTGGCGTGGGAGAAAAGCGAAGACGCGTGGCAGCGGGAATTTGCCGACCATCACCGGCACGTCGGTATGGACATGGTGGTGGCGGTGGCGCAACTGTGCGGCGGCTACGAGCATGGCCGCAACATCAGCCGCGAGCAGCGCGCCATCTGTTATCACGACCATCACAACCGAAAAGGCGAACCAACATGAAACACAATCACAACAATGACGGACGCTGGTGCATGGTGCGCGACACCAAGACCGGCCATAACAACATCGTGGAAGCCATCGTCGTAGATACCAGCGCGCGGCGGGTGCGGCTGCAAACCGGCGAGCATTTCGGCGAGGCGCGCACGCCCGGCGAATATGAGCTGCTGGAATTTCTGACGCCCGGCGAGGCCGCGCCCGCGCTGGCGCAAGAGGTGGCGACGACGAACGAAGCATGAAGGCACCCGTCCATATTCTCGCCACGGTGCGCCGGGCGGAACTGCTGCCGGCGGCGCGGCTGGTGTTCCACACGCTGCGCACCGGCTTTCCCTCCGAGCCGGTGTGCGTGTGGGGCAACGCGCTGGACGCGGCCAGCGCCGCCGTGCTGGCGGCGGACACGGCGGCGGTGGGCGGCAAGTTTCAGAACCTGCCGGCGACGGCGCATGATGCGTGGATTGAAACGCTGGTGAACAAGCTGACCGACCCGTTTTGGGTGTGCGATACGGATGTCGTGTTCTTCGACCGGATGACCGCGCCCAAGGGCGCGGTGTTTGCCGGGCGGTATGAGCCGGCCTTTGACGAGGAGTTCACGGACACCGTCCACATGGAGCGGCTGCACACGGCGGTCATGTATTTGAATCCGGAGCGCGTGCGGATGGCGGTGCGGGAATGGATGGCGAAGATTCCCGAACCGTGGCGCAACTCGGCGACGTTCCCGCTGTTCCGGCAGAATTTTGTGCCGGTGTTGCGCGACGGGGTGAAGCAGAAAACTTTGTTCTACGACACGCTGGCCGGGCTGCACCAGGCGGTCGGCGGCACGGCGTTCACGCCGGCACAGGATGCGGCGTTTGAACATTTGCATTGCGCGACCTACGCGCAGGAAGCGGCGCGCGGCGCGGCGTCGCTGAAAGATTTGCCGGCGGTCCACGCGGCGGTGTATGCGGACCCGGCGACGGCGCGCGGCCTCAAGCTGGCGCAGGACCATTATTACCACAACCGCAAACCCCAGATGATGCTATGAATTCCCCCTACATTGGCGGCGGCGGCGCACCGAGCTTTGGCGTGAACCCCGGAATGTTTGCCAGCGCGAACGCCACGGCGGACGGCTCTAGCCGCAACCTGGCCGCCGTGCTGCAATTCTTTTCGGACTTGGCTACGCGCTCGCGGCAGGAGAACCAAGCAGCCAACACCGCCGATGCGTTCCGGCAAAACATGGGTGGTGGTGGAGGGCCGCAACAACCGGCGCAACCGTCGGCCATGGCGGCGCTGGTGGCTCCGCCGGCCACGGGCATGGACAACGTGCCGAGCCAGGGCGGGGACGTGAGCGGCAACGGGGTGGACATGAAGAAATTTGCGGCAGCGGCCAAACTGGCGGATGCCACGCGGTCGGTGGTGGCGATGAACACGCCGAGCCTGCCTGATCAGCAGCCCAAGGTGCTGGGCTATACGGATGACGAATGGAAGCATCTGGGCACGCTGGACAAGATGGCGGCTTACACGGGCTTTACCCAGGCGCAAACCGCCAAGGCGCAGATGCAGGCGTATGACAAGGCGACGGCGGATGTGCAGGAGGCGCACGCGCGGGCGGGGTATTACACCGCGCACGCGGCCCAAGCGTCGGCAATGACGGAGAGCACGGCCAATGAAAATAACGCGTGGCAGCGGTTCGGACAGAACTACAACGCGGCCACGGCCCCGACCTTAAACGCGGGCGCAAAAGGGATGCAGATGTTTGCCAACGCGGCGGCGGGTAACAGTGTGACGCCCGGCCCGCAGTTGAACGGCCAGCAGATGCAAGACCTGGCGTTGCGCAGTGGCGTGAACGCACGCGACGCGCAGCAACTGGCGAAGGGACAGATGGAGTTGGACAAGGGGACACAGGATTTGGCGCAGGCACAGAAGGCGACGGCGGGCGCTGGCGCGGGCAAGATTGCACCGCCCCCGTCCATCCTGACGCTTAAGGATGACGATGGAAACAAATACCATGTGCTCCATGATCCAACGACGGGCAAAACTGAATTTGCACCGGGCGCGCCGGCGTTGACGCCCACGGCGAATGTGCGGCTGACGCAAATTGGCAAGGCGCTGGCGGACATGGACAAATATTTGAGTTCCACGCAGTTGAAAGACCCGGTGAACATCGCCAAGCGGCAACTGTTGGAAGAAGAACAGCAGTCGCTGCTGAGAGGCGCGCAAGGCGGCGCCGCGCCGGCGGCTCCGGCGAACAACAATGACCCGCTTGGTTTGTTTGGAAAATAATTTATGGGCATTCAAGTGCTGGATGCGGTTCGGGACAAGTTCCCGCAATGCGCCAATGTAGATGACCCGACCTTGACGGCAGCGATTGCCACCAAGTATCCGCAGTATTTGCAAAACCCGGAATTCGCCAAGGCCGCCGCGCTGATGTTGCAGGCGGCGGGCATTCCGTTCCGTCCGCCGATCACGTCCGCCGACGTGCCGCCGAATCCCAATCTGGTTGACACCACGGCGGGCGGCAAGCCGGTGGCGTTCGGCGGCGGTTCGGTGCTGCCGGAAAGTGATTACGCGGAGAGCGGCAAAATCATTCCGACCACGCCGCAGGAGGCGCTGACGGCACCGAGCGTTTGGGCGCAACGCGGCGGCAAGTTTCTCTTGGGCGCGATGGCGGACTTGGCCAGCACGGCGACGGGCACGCCGTCGGCGGCAAACATGGAGAGCTACGCGAACACGCCGGGCGAGCCGATGCCGGTGGAGTCGGGCATTGCGGAAATGCACGGGCTGGGCAGTGTGCCGACGAAGGCGGCGGCGGGCTTGATCCAGATGGTGGCGGCGCTGGGCGTGAGCGGCGGCGCGGCCATGGCGGGCGCACCGGCGGCGGCGGCGAGCGCGCTGCCCATGCTGGCGAATCAGGAGGGGCAGATTGACCCCTACGGCGCGATGATTGCCGCCGGCCTGCCGGGCGTCAGCGGCTATGCGGAAAAGTATGTGGGCGCGCAACTGGCGAAACTGCCGACGGCGCACGTCGTGGCGGAAGTGCTTTCGCGCGACCCGCTGCAAATCAAGGCCAAGGTGGTGCAACGCCTGGGCGGACTGGAAATCTCCAACGATGTTTTCCGCAAGTATCTGGAAGCCGGCGGCGGGGCGGTGGCGGCGAACGCCTATCTGCTGGCCAGCCAGACGCCGCAGATTTTGGCGCTGCCGTCCGATCAGCGCGGCGAGGCGATCATGGACAATGTGGCGGGCAACCTGGCCACGTCCATGCTGGCGTTCAGTAGCCGGCCCGGCACGAGCGAGACTTTGAAGGCGCTGCGTCCGAAGCTGCAAGAGCTTTGGGCGCGCACACAGGCCGACCGCGCGGTAGGTGGCGCACCTGGGGCAGAGCCGCCGGGCGGCGCACCAGGGGAAACGCCGGCCAGTCCGTCGCCAACGGATTTATCCACGCTGCCGAATGTGCCGACTCCGGCAGCGCCGGCAGCGCCGGGTAAACCGATGGTTCCCCCGGTGGCACCTACGCCGGTTTCACCCCCACCAACCGTCCAGCCGCCCGTCGTTCCGACTCCGCCAGCGCCCGAATCGAACGATAAAGAAGACGAGCCGCCGGCGGCAAATGGGGAAACGCCCATTACGCCACCGGTAGAATCTCCGCAGCCGGCTACCCCGATTCCCGCTGAACTTCCCCCGACGGCAGCGCCATCCCCTGCCGCGCCGTCGGGACATCCGGGCAACAATATCGCAGACATGGTGAAGTCGCGTTTACAGGATGGCCAGACGGTGACGCCGCAGCAGGTGAAAGACTATGGCGCGCAACTTGGCCTCGATGACCGGCAGGCCGGCGAGTGGGCGGAGTTGGGCGCAACGGAACACGCACGGGACATCGCGCAGAATCCGCAGATGACTGACCGCGAGAAGTTTCACGCGCTGGTAAATCTTTACGAACGAATGCCGACGAACGGCACGCGGACGGTGGAGACGAAGGTGAACCAGCAGTATTCCACGCCGCCACCGCTGGCGTTTGTGGGTGGCGTGCTGGCGGATTTGAAGGGCGGCAACACCCTCGTTGAACCAACGGCGGGACACGGGATGCTGACGATTGGTGCGAACTGGGGCGGCAAGATCAACCTAAATGAAATGGACGCGCAACGCCAGCAACGGCTGGTGCGCTTTGTTAAAAACGGGATGACGGCCGGCAGCAATGTGGGTGTGACGGGACTGGACGCCACCGGCCCGCAATACCAGGCGGCGATTGCCGGCGCGCAACCCGACCGCGTGGCGATGAATCCGCCGTTTGGCAACGTATTGCAAAGTGACGGCACGATGAAGAAATTTCCAGTGCCCGCTGCCGCCGTCCACAACAAAGAGACGACGAGCCTGGACACGAGCATCATGCTCAACACGTTCAACGCGCTGACGAAGGACGGCAAGGGCTTTGCCATCATCGGCGCAAAGACAGGCACGCCGCTCGCGAGCGTGTTCGGCACGGACGAGGAGCGCGCGGCGGATTACAAGAAGCCGCTATTTCTGGACTTGTTCCACCGCTTCAATGTGGTTGACTGGTTCACGATTGGGGGCGACCTGTATAGGAAGATGGGCGCGGCGTGGCCGGTGGACATGGTGGTGGTGCATGGCAAGAGCAAGACGCCGGGCACCGAGGCGGGCGGACTGGCGCGGCCCTGGGTGAAGCCGCCGCGCGTGATTACAAGCTGGGAAGAACTGGCAAAACTGATTCCACAAAATGAACTCGACGCAATCAAAACTGGCGGACCAGGCAGCCCCCGTGCTGGGGGAAGCCTTGGCGGAACATATGTCGGCGCGGGAAGCGCAAGACCCGAACGACCCGGAACACCGGAAGTATCTAATGCGCGACCTGAACGGCCTGCTCCGGTCGGCGTGCCCGGCCGGGTCGGAGATTCAATCCTCGATGTTGGGCAACCCAACCCAACTCCGCAGCCACCTCCGCAACTCGATGGATCTCCCGGCGCAGACATTGGCCAAGGCCCTGCCAAACCGGCTGACGACGTGGCTAAAGGCGGAGCCGAAGCCGGGACACCCCGACCGCCCGGCGTGGGTGGAGCAGGGAAGGTTCCTGCTCGACCAGGCAAGGCTGACGCCGTCGGACATGGATTAAAGCCGTCCGCGCCCACCGAAGGTTTGCCCGCGTCTTTGATGGTGCCCTACAAAGGCACGAGCAAGGGCTATTCGCTGAACCTCGTCGCGCCGCGCAACATTGCCGACCAGATGCAAAAGGCGCTGGCGGACTTGCAGACGGAGACGGGCATGAGCGTGGACGAATACGCGGCGGCGAAGTTGAGCCGCGACGTGAAGACGCTGCATAGCCAACTGGCCGGCGCGCAGATTGACACGCTGGCGCTGGCTATCCGCGACATCGAGCGCGGGAGCGCGCTGATTTGCGCGCACGAAACGGGCGTGGGCAAGGGGCGCGTGGTGGCGGCGTTGATTGAATACGCCCGTTCGCGCGGCCTGGTGCCAGTCTTCGTGACGGCCAAGCCGAATCTTTATTCGGACATGGTGGGGCGCGATCTGCCGGCGGTGGGCAACAAGGGTTTCAAACCGTTCATCACCAACACGGGGTATGTCTATGAGGACGGCCACGGCAACGAGGTGAAGGGACGCGGCACGGCGGCGGCGCGCAATGATGAAATGCAGGGCATCATCCGCACGGGCCAACTGCCGGGCGGCGCGCATGGGGTGTTCACCACCTACGACCAGTTGAAGGCGGACAAGCCGGCGGGATTTTCCGAGACGCCCAAGGAGAAATTCAAACGGCAGAACCAGCACCGGGCCAAGCCGGATGGCATCCGCTTTGCGATGCTGCGGGCGATTGCCCCGCGCGCGATCTTCATTCTGGACGAGGCGCACCAGGCGTCCGGCCCGACGAGCGACATCAATTTGAAGATGAAGGAGATTCTGCCCAAGGCTTCCGGCATCTATTACAGCAGCGCCACATTTGCGAAACGGCCGGACAATCTGGGACTCTACGCGCTGGGCACGCTGATGAAGAAAAGCGGGTTGAACGACGAGCAGATGACGGAAGCGTTGACCAAGGGCGGCGTGCCGTTGCAGCAGGCGCTGACTTCCATGCTGGCCGAATCCGGCGAGCTGATGCGGGTGCAGCAGGACTGGACGGGCGTGCAAATGAAGTTTGTCAAGACGGGCGGCACAAATGAGATTGAGGCGGCGGACACCTACACGAGCTTTCTGCGTGACCTGATGACGCTGGCCGACCAACTCAACGCCGTGGGCGCGGGCTTGGAAAACTCGGACAACCAGGTGCGGGCGGATGAGGCAAAGGTGAAAGTCGAGGACGTGAATTTTGGTTCGCGGTTGTTTGCCCTGTCCAACCAATACCTGTTTGCCCTGCGCGCCGGCTCGGTGGTGGATTTGTCCGTGAGCGAACTCAAGGCCGGACGCAAGCCGTTCATTCACGTCCACAACACGCTCGAAGGGCCGATGGGCGACTTGAAGACCCGCAAGCTGCCGTTGAACTTTGGCGGTCTGTTACGGCGCGAGATGCAGAAGATGCTGACGCTGACTGTGCGCGACCCGATGGAGGAAAGCGGTAAGAAGCAAGTGGAGGTGCAGCCGGAGGATTTGCCGGACGGCGGCAAATTCTATTACCAGATGGAAAAGGAGATTGGCGCGACGGACTGGAGTGGTTTCCCGATCAGCCCGATTGACCATATCAAGAATGGCATCAAGGCGGCGGGCTACTCGTGTGGCGAGATCACGGCGCGCGACGGCGAGGTGGATGACAGCGGCGCGGAAGTCACCATCACCAAACGCGAGAAGCAGGAGCGCGGGAAGGTTCTCAAGAATTACAACGACGGCCTGACGGACGTGCTGCTCATCAACGGCAGCGGTGGCACGGGCTTGAGCGCGCACGCCGACCCGAAGTTTAAGGACCAGCGGCAGCGCAGCTACATCGAGGGCCAGCCTGCGCCGGACATCAACGAAGAGATGCAGGCGCTGGGACGCGTCATGCGCAGTGGGCAGACCAGCAAGCCGGTGTTCATCTTCCCCACCACACTGCTGGCGGCGGAGCGGCGCTTTGCCACGATGCTGCGCGGCAAGATGACAAGCTTGAACGCCAGCACCACGGCGGAAGGTGAAAGCGGCATGACGCAGGACAAGAATTTTGCGGCGGACATTTTCAACACGGTGGGCGATGACGTGGTGTTCCGCGTGATGGAAGCCAACGACGACATTGCCAAGCAGCTTGACCTGGACGTGGCCGGCGGCGCGGCGGAAGAAGGGTTTGCGCGGAAGGCCACGGGCAACTTTCCGCTGCTACCCAACGCGGATGCCGACCGTTTGTGGAATGAAATTGCCGAGGAATACCAGGAGGAGATTGCGCGGCTGGACGAGGCTGGCGAAAACCCGTTGAAGGCGACGGCGGAAGATTTGCAGGCGCAGACGAAGGACACCAGCGAGTTGCAGGCGGGCACGGGCAACACGGTCTTTGACGGCCCGGTGAATTTGGAGCGGTGCGAAGTGAAACCGCCGAAGGCTCCGCCGACGCACGCGGAAGCCCGGCAGCGCGCCAGCGACAACCTGCCGACCATCAAGGCGCAGGTGCGCGAATGGATTGGCCAGAGCCGCGCGGCGGAAGCCGAGCGCGTGAACACGGCGGCGGCACGCGGCGCGAAGCCGGAGCAGCTTGACCGCATCAAACAGAATTTTGAAAACGTCCGCCTGGCGGTGGTGGAAGCGGCGCGCAAGATTGGCGACACGTTCGGCGTGGATGTCTATGGCGACGGCAGTAGCGCCTACTACGGCGTGGCGGCGGAAATGAAACTGGCGGGTTCGGCGGTCAGCCATTTTGCCAGCGCGAGCCGGCAGCATTTGATTCTCACGACGAACACCTTTCGCGGGCGGCAGACGATTCCGCTTTCTAAACTCTACAAGGCCGGCGCGGAGCAAAGCTACCTGGTGCCGATGGACGACGAGGACGAGGCGGCGGAGCAGTTCGACAAGACGGCGGAGAGCAACGCGGAGCGGCATATCATCACCGGCAATCTGCTGCGCGGTTGGGACATGGCCGACGACGCGACGCGCGGGCAGGAAGTGGGGCGTCCGCGCGTGGCGATCTACACGAAGGCCGACGGCAGCTTGAACACGGGCATCTTGATGCCGGCGGCGTGGCAGCCGGGTGTGGAAGGTGCCACCGAGTTGGTGAATGATGCAGACGCGTTTACGGCGGCGGTGCGCGGCGGCAAAGCGTTGCGCTCGCTGCCGACGAGCAGTGTCCATCCGGTCGTGGTCAAGGGTTACACCTTGGGCGTGCCGAGCAGCGGGCAGGGACGGCTGTTGTGGGCTGACCCGCAGTTCAAAGGCTTTTTCAATTCGCCACCGCAGCAGACGAGCGGCGCGTTTATCGGCACCTTGAGCGACAACCGGCTACCGGCGCTGTTTAATTTTCTGCAAAGTAAGGGCGTGCGCCTGGCTACGGCACCGGGTGGTGAAACGGCGGCGATGTCAAGCGCGGGAAGCCGCGAGAATACCACGAGCATGGCGCGCGGCGCGTTCGTTTCCGGGGCCAAGACCGGGCCGGGCAAGGTGCCGCTGACGGTGACGTATGGCGGCATGAAGTTCGTGCATCCGCTGGCGCTGCCGGAGCTGGTGCGCCTGGTGCGCAACCTGACCGGCAACGTGCCGGCGGTGCGCAAGCTGCCGCAGCGCGGCAACCAGAAAACTTACGGCACGTTCGGCGACGGGATGATCACGCTCGACCCGCTGATTTTCAAAGACCCGGCGCAGGCCGGCGCGGTGTTGGCACACGAGCTGGGGCACCTAGTGGACTATCTGCCGCACGAGACGTTGAAGCGCGGCAACCTGCTGGGACATTTGCAGGCGCTGACCGGCTGGCTGAAACAGAATTTCGGCGCGCTCAACAACAAGGAACTAAAAAATGAGTTGCTGGCCGTGACGAAGTGGTGGCGTCCTTACGACGAGGCGAACGACCCGCCGACGTATGTTAAATACCGCCAGTCGCCGGAAGAGCTTTACGCGGACGCGGTAAGCGTGCTGTTTAACTGCCCGGCGGAGCTGGAGGCGCGGGCACCGAAATTCTACAAGGCGTTTTGGGGCGCACTGGGGCAGCGCCCGGCGGTGGAGGCGTCGTTGTTCGCCATTCAGGATATGCTCAACACGGGGATGCTGCACACGGCGGCGACGCGGGAAGCCGAGTTGCGGGAAAACTTCCGGGCGGGCGAAGCGATTTGGAAGAACGCCGTGGCCAACCGGCAGAAAATGGCGGCGAGCTTTGACGGCTGGTGGGAAAGCCTGGCGCAGGAACTCTACTGGGAGCATTACCCGATGGAGCGGCGCGCGGCCACGGTGGAAAAGCGCGGCGTGACGCTGGCACCCGGCAAAGACCCGCGCCACTTCCTCGATGACTACGGCTATCGTAACACGACGGTCATGGCGTGGGGCCGGCACATTTTCGAGAAGGTCTTGCAGCCGTTGGAAGCGGCGGGGCTGACGATTGAAGACGCGGGCCTGTATCTGTTTTACAAACGCATCATGGACGGGGATCGAGCGCAACTCGCCAACAGCGAGGGGCACACGCCCGACACGGCGCGGCTGGGCCTGCTCAAGATGCGGCTGGATTTAGGGATGGGCAAGATGACCATCCTGGAACATCACATTCAGATTTTCCACGACGACGTTTTCAAGCTGGCCAAACAAGCCGTGCAGTGCGGCGCTTACAACCGGCAGACGTTTCAAACCGTCATTGCGCCGAACCGGAACAGCTACGCGACGTTCGCGGTGCTGGAATACTTGGACGACTATTTGCCGCCGGGCATCCAGCAGCAGGTGGGCACGCTCAAGGCCACGGCCAACAGTTTTCCGGCGACGATTCTGAAAAGCATCGGGGTGATTAACCTGATTGCCGCGCAGCAGGCCAAGAACAAGACGGTGGACTTCCTGCAACAGTATTTTGCCGACGAGATCACCAAGGCCGGCGACACGCACCCGACGGTGCGCAAGGGCAAAGGTATTTTCAAGCGGCTGGAAAACGGCCGGCCCGCGTTCTACTACGTTGACCCGTATATCGCCAAGGAATTTGAAGCGCGTCCGTCCACGCTCCTGTGGAGCTTGGTCAAGCCGGTGGACTGGGCATTTCGCAAGCTGGTCTATCCGTTCATCATCACCTACAACCCGGCGTTTCTTTACATGATGCAGCCGGGGCGCGATCTCCAGCGCACGGCGCGCAACCTGCCGGGCGTGCGCGTGACGGCGGCGGCACAGGTGCCCAACTATCTCCGCAACCTCCCGAATATGCCGGGCCGGTTTAACGGCCAGCCGTCGGACATCATCCGCGAGATGGAGGCGAATCTGGGGATTGCTTCGCCGTTCGACATGATCACGCGCGGACATCGGGACGACTTCATGGGCGACTTGATGCGGAAGATGAGCGTGCTGCCGTCGGGCACGGCGAAAGGCTTCTTCAATAATCCGCTGCTCGCACCCGTGCGCGCCGTCCTCGACCGGATGGAGTTCGGCGGCAATGTGCTGATTGATTTGTCGAAGGTGGCGGCTTACACGCAACTGCGCAAACAGGGCCTGACGCCGCAGCAGGCGGCTTACTGGACGCGCAACTATGCGGGCATCCCCAACTTGAACAAGCGCGGGCTGCTGTTGAAACAGGTGCGCGCCCTGGTGCCGTTCTGGAATGTCTTCCTGCAAGGCTGGCGTGCCGACGCGCACCTGGCTACCGACCCGACCACGCGCAGCGGCTGGTGGTTCCGCTACATGGCCGGCAACGGGATGTTGCGCTGCTTAATTGCGGCGGCGGCGATGGGTGCGCTCTCGGCGGCGCTCAAGGAATTGTATGACGGCATTCCGTCGTATGACCTGGCTAACTACCAGTGCATCCCGATTGGCTGGAAGGCCGGC